>JAEEGL016072050.1_pt1 | contig 17738 bp, 11 predicted proteins | sample 9134231 | NCBI WGS metagenome assembly JAEEGL01 (sample SAMN16246548, study PRJNA631951) | gut metagenome | biome: gut microbiome; feature: rumen; material: fiber-attached | host: Bos | place: Iran: Karaj | collected 2018-10 | reverse complement strand
GGTGCTAACCACCCAGCCGGCCGTGCAAATCTACACCGGCAACTGGCTCAAGGGCTGCCCCCAGGGCAAGAGCGGACGCGCCTACCAGGATTACGACGCCGTGGCCATCGAATGCCAGCACTGCCCGGACTCCCCCAACCGCCCCGACTTCCCCACCACCGTCCTTCGGCCCGGCGAAGTCCTGGAAGAAGCCATCATCTGGATTTTTGACTAATTTTTCGTGACAGGCAAACGCCTGATAATCAACGTTTTAATAGAAGGTTCTCGTTCGTTTTTTGAACGAGAACTTTTATATAATACTATGTCTACTAGACACTTACGTGCCACGCGGGACTACAGGCCAAGGGCGGCGAAGAGGTTTTCAGAGGTGCAGTCCTTCAGGAGGACGGTTTTGTTGGCGTCCAGCAGGTAGAGGGACGGCAGGGCGCGTACGTTATAGATAAGGTCTGTGCGGATGATGAAGGCAGGGTCATAGCCGTTGATCCAGTTGGAAGGATACGTGCCGATTTTCTGCTTCCAGACATCTATATCTTCGTCGATATAGATATCCACCACCTTCAACTGTCCGGCGGAAATGGCCGCCGAAAGGGCTTCGTTGGCCGAAAAAACCTCCTGGATTTCCGCGCAGGCGTGACAGTCCGGGTTGCCAAAAATGAGCAGGGTTAATTCCGCCTTTATATCATACAGCGTGCGCCGGTGGCCGAAAGAGTCAATGAAGACGAAATCCGCCGCAGGGGTTCCGGGCCGGTTCAGGGCGCACATTTCCGCTTCCCAGGCATAACGCTGGCGCTCTGTGGGGGACAAGAGCTCACAACGGGCCAGCCCGCTTACATACGGGAGATAAAGTTCTTCGTTACGGACGGGGGAGTTGGGGTCATAGAAGTATTTGGCTACCAGTTCGGTCATTTCAGGCAATAGATTGCCGGAAGGCTTGGCCTGCTGGAAGGATTCCGCGCGGGTAAAGAGCTGCTGCATGGCGCGGAAGCCATCGGCCGGCGAAACCTGCTCCAACAGCCGGGAAAAGAGGCCCACCTGCTTTTCCACATCCTCTTTCAGAACGCCGTTAACGTGCAGGGAATCACTGAAATACAGGCTGTCCGGGGCTGTAAAACGGTCCCAGAAATGCTGCGCCAGCCACGAAAGCCGCTCTTCCTGATCTTCCAGCATGATGGGAATCTCCACCGACGGAAACGGACGGTTGGGGGGCGGGGCCGACGTCTTCTTGGGTGCGCAACAGAGCACACACCCGAGGCATATCATAGCGAGGATTCTTTCCTTCATAACACACAAAATTACGGAAAAAAGCGTAATTTTGTGCGTATGACGCGTAAAACCTTACTGGCCATTTGCTTGCTGTTGGCGAGCCTTCCGCTCAAGGCGCAGTTCTATCTGAACGGAGACGACCCCGCCCGCACGCGTTGGTATACCCTGGAAACGCCCCATTATCAGCTCATTTATCCCATAGGGGTAGATTCGCTGGCCCGTACCTATGCCCGGCAGCTGGAGCAGTTCCGCGTTCCTATGGGCCGAAGTATCGGCATAACGCCCGGAGAGGGACAGCGCCGGAAACTTCCGGTGGTTTTGCACGCCTACAACCCCTATTCCAACGGCTCCGTAGGTTGGGCGCCTTCCCGGATGGACCTGTATACGCTGCCGGATGCCTACGGGCCGGATCCGGTTCCCTGGTCCATTCAGCTGACCTCACACGAACCCCGCCACCAGGCACAGTTCCAGTCGGCCGGAAAAGGATGGTTCAAGCTGTTCAACATCCTGGGCGGAGAAGCCTGGAACCCCGTGGCCTGGCAGGTTTACTACGGCTGGGCGCTGGGAGAAGGCGATGCCGTTGTGGCTGAAACCGGTCTGTGGAACGGCGGCACACGCGCCCGTACGGCCGATTTTCTCAACTATTACCGCGTGGCGCTGGACCAGGACGAATACCGCAACTGGTTCCGCTGGCGTTACGGTTCCTATAAGCACGAAACCCCGGACCATTATGCCGTGGGCTACCTTACCGTGGCCGGCGCCCGTTACCTCACCGGGAACCCGCTTATCATCAGACAAACCCAGGAAACGGGACGGAAAAAGCCCTGGCTTTTGTCCGGCAGCTTCCGGGAGGCCTTGCGGAAAAACAGCCAGGGGAAGCGCTTCGACGAACGTTTTAGGCAAATTCTGGATACAGTCAATGTCCATTGGCAGGCCGATGCCGACCGCCGCGCCCCTTTCCTGGAGATGGAGCAGATTACGCCATCGGCCTCCTTCCCGATGAACTACTCCACCCCGCAGGTATGCCCCGACGGAACCATTTTCGCGCTGCGGGAAGGGCATCTGCAACCGGCCGAAATGGTGGCCATCCGGGATGGACGCATCCGGCACGTCATGTACATTAATGCCACTAAGGCTCCGCTTTATTATGAACCGGTTAAGAATCGGCTTTACTGGACGGAAACGCGGCAGGACGCGCGCTGGAAGATGAGCGGCAGTTCGGTGGTCTCTTATTACGAACTTAGCACGGGAAAAGCACGGGACCTGGCCACCGGACACTATTATTACAACGCCCAGCCATCGGACGACGGAAACCTGCTGGTCACGGCCGAATATCTGCCGGAGGGAACGAACTACGTGGTGCTGCTGTCGGCCGAAGACGGACAGCCGGTGCGCCGGACCCGCGTTCCGGACGGCATCCAGGCGGTGGAATTCGGCTGGCTGGGAGAGACCGTGTACATACAGGGTATTGCCACGGAGGGCTATGGCATTTACCGCATTACGCCGGAGGGTGCCTGGGAAGAGGTGCTGGCGCCCAGCGTCCAGAAAATAAGTAACCTCGCCGGTAATGGGAACTATCTGGAATGGGTGTCGGACCGCACGGGCGTGAACGAACTGTACCGCTACGAGCCGAACAGCGGACGTCTGTTGCAAATGACCAACACCCGTTACGGCACCACAGACCCGGTGAGTGACGGACAATATCTGTATACCGTATCGCAGACCCTGGAGGGAGCCCAGCTTTTCCGCACGCCCCTGAGCGCCTTACAGCCGCGCGAAGTGGCATTTACCGATGTCCATTCCTACTTCCTGGCCGACACCCTCACCGCACAGGAAAGGGCGTTGGGGCCGGGGCCGGATCTGTCATCGGCCGTTCCTATGAGTACGCCCAAACGCTATAACAAACTCACCCACCCCCTGCGGATGCACTCCTGGCTGCCGTTATACTTGAACTATGACGCCGTGAAGGAAGGCTCTATGGATCTGACTTACAAAACGGCATCCATAGGCCTCAGCGGCTTTTTCCAGAATACGCTGGGGACGGTTTCCGGTATGGTGGGATACAGTCTGCACCGCAGTCCGGACAATCGTGAAAACTGGCGCAACGCCTTCCACGCAAAAGTGACGTACAGCGGCCAGTATCCCGTTTTCGAGGCCAGCCTGGACGTGGGAGACCGCGCCTCCCGGCAATACTATGTGAATCAGTATATCCAGCCGCTCATTACCAACCAGACGCTGGGTGTTTTCCTGCGCAAAGCACCGCTGGTAGACCTTTCTTTCCGGGCATACGTCCCCCTTACCGTGCGCCGCTTCGGGGTCACCTACGGCCTGATTCCCCAGGTGAGATATTCCTTCTCCAACAACTGGCTGGCCACGGATCCGATCCAATGGGAAGTACCCAAACGCTTTATCGGCCTGAAAACATACTATAAGCTCATCGATACAGGGACCAACGCCAATGTCCCACTGCAACGCTTATCGGCATCGGTTCGCGCTTACGCCGTGCTGTCCAAAGCCTCCAGCAATGTCTATCCCCGCCTGGGCGTGGGGGCCGAATTGGGCGTCAGCGTCCGGCCGGGCCTGTCGCATTTGTTCCCGGCCAACCTCTACGCCTATGCCTACGGATATCTGCCCGGCATCTGGAGCACGCAGGGCCTCAAAATCACCGGCATGGTGCAGCGGCAACTGCGCTCCGGGACGCCGTTCTTCGGCGAAATGGCCATCAATACCCTGCCCCGGGGCTTCCAGTCAGATGTAAGCTCGGTGGTGGCCCAGGGGTATCCGCTGCAATGGAAGGTAACGGCCGATTACGCCATTCCCATCTACGTGGGAGACCTTTCCATCCCCGGCGTGGCCTATATCACCCATTTCGTCCTTACCCCGCACGCCGACTTTACCGGCCTGGGCGGCGACCACCTCTGGAGCGCCGGCGCAGACTTAACGGCCCAGTTGGCCAAGCTTATCTTACCCTTCGACAGCTCCCTGGGCGTATCTTTCTCCTGGCTGGGCGGCAGCTGGTACAAAAACACCGGCCAGGAAAAACCCTGGTCGGTGAGCCTGATCCTGGGGATGGATTTCTAAACCTCTAGCGGAAGAACTGCTCGATCCAGTCCTGATCCACCTGCGCGAAGCCTTCGGCCGGTTTCACGGAGGGGTTGCGGGCCAGGATTCCGCGGGCGTCTTCGTACACATTGAACCCCACGTTCACCACCTGCATCTGGCCCTCCAGCGGAAAGGCCAGGACCAGGTCGTTGTCGGCCCCCTCCAGGCGGAGGAATTTGAGGGCGGCATTCGCCGCGGCGGGGTTTTTGGCCGATAACTCCCTGCGGGTGACCCATTTGCACATTTCCAGGACGCAGTCGTCCAGGCCGGCGTCGTGGACGTTCACCTTCTCGATGAGTTCCCCTATTTCCTTTACGCGCCGCAGGGTGTATCCTTCCAGCTCCTTCACGGCCTCCTCCACAGCCTGCGGGGGCTGCTGGTTTCCCGGCAACAGCCACACCATAAGGCGGGTGTCAGGGTCGTGATACAGGGTCTGGTACAGCGCCAGATTGCGGTGACCGCAGTAAGGGCATTCCCAGACGAATAAAGAGCCGTCCTTGACCCGGGCTTTGAGCGGCGGGTCAAGGGCGACGTTAATGCTTTGACGGATTTCGATTTCCGTCTGCTGGTGGCAATGATTACAGCTTACGGGCACCATCGCTGATTACCACATTGTAAATCTTGGGGGCGTGGCCGAACTTGAGCGTGAACTCCTGGACAGCCGTGTTGATGAAGGTTTCGTAGAGTTCGTTCTTTACCAGGTTGATGGTGCAGCCGCCGAAACCGCCGCCCATCACGCGGGAGCCGGTGACCTCGCACTTGCGGGCCAGCTTGTTCAGGAAGTCCAGTTCCTCGCAGGAGACTTCGTACAGGCGGGACAGACCGAAGTGGGTCTGGTACATCATTTCGCCCACGGTTTCGTAATCGTCGCGCTCCAGGGCGTCGCACACATCCAGCACGCGCTGAACCTCACCAATCACATATTCGGCCCGGATGAAGTCTTCCTGGGAAATCTGGTCGCGGACTTCGTCCAGCCATACGCGCTTGGCGTCCGAGAGGAAATCCACCTCCGGGTGGTTGGCGCGGATGGCGGCTGCGGCGCGCTCGCAGGATTCGCGGCGCTTGTTGTAGGCGCTATCGGCCAGCAGATGCTTTACGCAGGTGTCCAGCAGCACCAGTTTATAGCCCTTGGGGTGGAAGGGGAAATACTTGTACTCGCCGGTTTTGCAGTCCAGGCGGATCAGGGAGCCTTCCTTGCCGAAAAGGGACGCGAACTGGTCCATAATGCCGCACTTGACGCCGCAATAGTTGTGCTCCGTGCTCTGGCCGATTTTGGCCAGTTCGAACTTGTCGATGCCGTTGCCGTTGATTTCGTTGATGGCATAAGCGAAGACGCTTTCCAGGGCGGCCGATGAGCTGAGGCCGGCGCCCAGGGGGACGTCGCCGGCAAAGACGGCGTCGAAGCCCTGCACCTTACCGCCGCGCTTGAGCGTTTCCATACAAACGCCGAAGATGTAGCGGGGCCAGTGCTGTTCCGGTTTATCTTCCTCCGTGAGGCCGAAGCTCACCTTTTCATCGAAGTCGATGGAATACACGTTTACCCTGTCAGTTCCGTTGGGTTCGATGGCGGCCATGATGCCGAAATTGATGGCGCCGGGGAACACGTAACCACCGTTATAGTCCGTATGCTCGCCGATGAGGTTGATACGGCCCGAAGACATATACAGGGTGCCTTCCTTCCCAAAGAGGCTTCTAAACTTGCTTAGGATCTGTTCTTTCATATGGAGTGTTTTGTTTTAGTGTCTATCATACAAATATAGTCATTTTTTCTTTTTTTTCATTCTGAGCGTAGCGAAGAATCTGTAGGCGCAATGTATTCCAACCAGATGGGGCAGTGGTCGGAAGCTCCGCCCAGGTAACGGGGGCCGGAATAGGTGCGCAGGGGCTTGGTGCCGGCATGGGCCTTGTCAGATGTTTCCAGGAAAGGCGGGTGCAGGATGGTCATCTGCCCCGGCAGGCCGGGCGGGCCGAAAAACATATCAATAAGTTCCCACACGCCTTCATAACGGATGGTTCCCTCCCCCTGCTCATAGAGCGGTTCTGCATAGTTTTGCAGCGTAGGTTCCAAGAGTTGGTAAACCGGATTGGCCGGCGTATCGTTGAAATCGCCCATGGCGATGACGGAGGAAACGCCTGCCGCCGCAAGGGAATCGGCCAGTTGTTTCAGACGTAGCACGGCTATCTTCCTCCGAGGTTCAGACACGGCGGCCCCGCCGTATTTGGAGGGGTGGTGATTCACCAGTACAGCCATCTCTCCCCCGGGCCCTGTGAATTGGGCCAGCAGGATGTCACGCGTGGCCATAACGGTAGAGTCTGCGTTATACAAATGACAGGGTTTGGCGGTCTCCATTTGGAGGCGTGTACTCCGGTACAGCAGGGCCACATCGATTCCCCGTGGATCCGGAGACTCGAAATGCACCACCCGGTAATCCAGCTTCCGCAGCAGCGTTGTCTGGATTAATTGCCTCAGTACAAATGCGTTCTCCACTTCCGCCAGGCCGATGATATCCGGCAGCCCTCCCTGCTCCGATGCCGCCCACAGAACGGTTTTCGCTACTGTCTGGCACTTGGTCCGGAATCTCTTCCGGGTCCAATGGCGCTCTCCGCGGGCACTGAACTCTGTATCGGCCTTGCCGGCTCCGCCGTCCCGCGGGTCAAAAAAATTCTCTACATTCCAAAACAACACCCGCATCGTATCGGCCGGCGCCCTTCCATCGGCCAAAAGGGGCAAAATCAGGCCCAATAGCAGCAAAAATCCTCTCTTCATACCCCAAAGTTACACAATCAGCCCATTGTCCGTGGCAGCTAATCCCCTCACCATCAAGCATATACACTATAGTCCTCGTTCAAAAAATGAACGAGGACTATACTATAACTCGCTGTTGGACAGCTACTTAGCTGCCACGCCAACCTACACGTTGAAGAGGAAGTGCATGATATCTCCGTCCTGGACTACGTAGTCTTTGCCTTCGATGCCCATTTTACCGGCGGCGCGGACGGCAGCTTCGGTCTTGTACTGCACGAAATCTTCGTACTTGATTACTTCAGCGCGGATGAAGCCGCGTTCGAAGTCCGTGTGGATGACACCGGCGGCACGGGGTGATTTGTCGCCGGCCACGATGGTCCAGGCGCGGCATTCGTCGGCCCCGGCGGTGAAGAAGGTCCTGAGTCCCAGCAGGCTGTAGGCCGATTGAATCAGGCGCACTACGCCGCTCTCCTGCAGGCCCATCTCTTCCAGGAACATCTGGCGGTCTTCGTACTCTTCGATTTCCGCAATCTCTGCTTCGGCGCGGGCCGATATCACCAAAATCTGGGCGTTCTCGGCGGCCACGGCGGCGCGGACAGCCTCCACATAGGCGTTGCCGGAAGCAGCCGAAGCTTCATCCACGTTGCACACATACAGGACGGGCTTGTTGGTGAGCAGGTACAGATCGCGGGCCATCTGCTCCTCTTCGGGATTCTCCGGTACCACTTCGCGGCAGGAGCGGCCCTGCTGCAGCACCTCCCGATAGCGAAGCAGGAGTGACAGCAGTTTCTTGGCGTCTTTGTCGCCGCCGGTGGTGGCCTGCTTCTCTACCTTCTTGATGCGGTTTTCCACCGTCTCCAGGTCTTTGAGCTGCAGTTCGGCATCTACCACTTCCTTATCCCGGACGGGGTCTACAGAGCCGTCTACGTGGACGATATTACCGTCGTCGAAGCAGCGCAGCACGTGCAGGATGGCGTCGCATTCACGGATGTTGGCCAGGAACTGGTTGCCCAGACCTTCGCCGCGGGAAGCACCTTTCACCAGACCCGCAATGTCCACGATCTCCACCGTGGCGGGAATGGTACGCTTGGGCTGGCAGATTTCCGTGAGCACCTCCAGGCGCTTGTCGGGCACGTTGGTGGAACCCACGTTGGGCTCGATGGTGCAGAAAGGGAAGTTGGCGCTCTGGGCTTTCCCGGAGCTTACGCAGTTAAATAAAGTAGACTTGCCCACATTGGGCAAGCCTACTATTCCACACTTTAAAGACATAGTGCCTATCTATTAATAGAAACGGGCGCGGTTGTCCTCCACGGTCTTGTCCATCATGAGGGGAACCAGCATCTGGCTGTGATAGGAGTCGATGCGGGCCTGGGCGGCTTTGGCGTCGTCTTCGGTGAAGTAGGCGCCGGTTTCGCGGCTGTTCACCTGGAACACATAGGTGCCCATGATGCCGGCCACGGGGCCGCTGATAACACCTTCCTTGGCCGCAGCCACGGCACCGATCAGGGACGGCTCCGTGGTGGGGGCGGAAGAAATGGAGAAGGTAACATCCGACAGGTTGGAAACCGTGGTGCCCAGCTTTTCAGCAATGGCCTCCAGGCTGTTCAGACCGGCGATCTGGTCGGCCACTTCCTGGCAGCGTTTCTGGGAATACTTCTCCTGATACAGCAGGGACTTGATGTTGTCGGACACTTCATCCACCTTGGCATAGCCTTCCTTGTGGGCGCCCTTCACGGCCACCACGAAGAAGTAATTGTTGTCCACGGTGATGATGCCGGAAGCCTTGCCGGGCTTGTTGTTGAAGGCCCAACGGGTTACTTCCTTGGCATGGCCGATGGAACCGTAGGTGTCCGTACCTTCATTGATGGTGAGGGAACGGGAGTAGATGCCGGTGGAGTCACAGGCGGCCTTGTAGTTGGCATACTTGCCCGCGCTGCGCACAGCCAGGACGTTGGCCTTGTTGTAAATCTCGGCGTAGGTTTCCTTGCTGGGCAGGGAAGTCTTCTCAAACACGGCCACTTTCTTCTTGGCCAGCGGCTTGGTGGCCTTGGTCACCTCTACGATGTGGGTGCCGTAAATGGTGGTCAGGATGTAAGGCTTGCCGATGGCGGCCGTGAGCACGGACTCGAAACCGGGAATCATGGCGTTCTGGGTCATCCAACCGAGGTTGCCCTGTTCGCCGTCCACGGCGTTGCCGGTATCGGCGGAATAGAGCGTGGCCAGGGTGGAGAAGTTGTTACCCTTGAGCACACCCAGGAGGCTGTCGGCCTGATGACGGGCATCTGCACCGGTGAGCATAATGTGACGTACGTACACGGAATCCGGCACGTTGGCGTTCTCCATGATGCGGGCGGCATAGAAGGTGGCACCAGACTGGACCACCGGGGAAACACCGCTGTTGTTCTCCGACACGAAGAGGTCGATGTCACGGTTCACGCTGCGGAGATCACCTGCTTTGTACCAGGTGTCGCTCCACTGGCGGTCACTGTTGCGCTGCAGGAAAGCACGCACGTTGTCCGTGGTGGAGAATTCGTCGTAGAGGGTGACGAATTCCGTATTCTGGGCGTTGATATCCTTGGCGGAAGGAGTTACCTCATACACGGCGTATTCGATGTCACGCGTGGCCTTCTGGCGGAAGTTGTCCTTGTGGGCATTGTAATACTTCTGAATCTCGGCAGAGGAAATCACGATGGTGGAGTCCATCGGATAATACGTGTGGGGAGCCACCACGAAACTTACGTTGGCCGTAGTGTTGTTCTCCGAAATGGCGTTCTGGCTCTCCAGGGAGTTCACATAGGACGCGGCGGTGAAGAGGTTGAAATACTTCTCACTGTAGCGGTTGGAACGAACGGCGTTCAGGAGATAGTTGCGAAGCAGGATGCCGCGGCCGGATTCGTCGGCGTTGACATTCTCCATGAACTGGCGCACCAGGGCGGGAGAGAAGTTGCCGTTTTCATCGGTAAACAGGCCGGAAGAGGCTAGGATAGGGGAATTTTCCTCGCCGATGAAAAGGTCTGTCTGTTCCTGCTGACCTACGCGGATGCCGGCTTTCTCGATGGTGGGAATTACCAGCATACGGTCTACCAGGCTGTTCCAGGCGGCGTCGCGGGCCTGAAGCTGGGCCTGCTCGCTGGAAGCGGACTGACCGGTGAGCATTTCGCGCACGTCTGTCTGTTCCTTCACTTCCTGCTCAAATTCCTGATAGGAAACGGATTTGCCATTGATTTTGCCGACATCGTACTTGGAAGAAGCAGACTGGATGGTCTGGATGATGTCGGACGGATTCACAAGGAAGAGTAAAAGACCGAAGGCAATGATGAGCGATGCACCAATGCCAAACTTAGTTCTGATGGTCTCAAGAGCTGCCATTTTGTTATGTATTTTTTATTATTTCCTATTTTTTTGCGTTAAGGGATGCAAAAGTACGAATTTTATTCTGAATTATCACTATTTTTTTAACATAGGGCCGATAAAATTGACAGAATCCACCACAACTTTGGTACTGTCGGTCTCTATCAGGAACTCATTGTTGAAGGGGCGCAGGAGGATGGCGTTGCGGGCCCTTTCGTCGGAACGCATCCCATAACCCTGCATGGAACCGGAGGGAGAATACATATGGATATAGCAATCTGTCCAGATCTCGTGTTTCACGCTGTCCCAATACAGGGTGTCCGTCTCCATGGTTTCCTGCTTGAGGATGTTCTTGATAACCACTTTACCGAAAGCGCTCCAGCGCTCCTTGTCCGGCTGGGGATATTTGTCATGGCGGGCTTTCTGGGCCTTGATGGTGGTTTCCAGCGTTCCTTCCTCACTATAGGCGAACACACGGATGCCAGACGGGAACAAATCGTATGAAAGCGTGTCGTGTTCATACACTTCCATCCGGGGAGCCTCCACGCGCATTTTCAGCTGGCCGTTTTCCGACTGCACGTAAAACATACTGTCCACCACCTGGATGGGAATTTTCTCCAGGTCCAGCTTCTCCGCTTCCGAAAGGTTTCCCTTGCAGGAAAAAACGACGAAAGCAAGCGCCGAAGCGCTTGCCATCATCTTAGCTATGTGGGTTAGAGACACTTACTGTACGCGGACGGTAGTGGTAGCAGTCATGCCACCGCAGGAAACAGTGTAGCTCTGGCCCTTGGTGAGGTCGTACATGAAGGCCTCGGAGGCTTCCGGATAATAGCGGCTTACGCTGGACAGGGACGCTGCGGCTTCGTCGGCTACGCTGGGATCTGCGTTGCGGGCTTTCTGATAATAGTCCGCGGCAGCCCAGTAGCGGGCCCACTTGTCCTGGGTTTCACCGCAGGTGGCGGAGGCCCAGAGGTTACCCATAATCAGATAGGCCTTGCCGGCGAATCCGTAGTCCATTTCGATGGCCTTGCGGGCAGCCTCGGCGGCTTTGCCACGCATACCGTTCTTGTAGCAGAAGGCAGCCATTTCATAATAGTACTGGGCGTCCGTTGCCGTATCGGAATCCGGGGAATCGATGGCTTCTTCCAGGTACTTGGCAGCGTCGGCCACATTGCCGCGGGCGGCGTTCAGACGATACAGGCCGAAGGCACTCTTATAGGAAGGATCCAGACGGTACATGGAGGTAACGGCGTTCAGGTAGAGGTCGTTGGAGGCGCAGTCATCGGCCGTGTTCATGAGCTTCACGATATTGGAAACCAGGGCCAGATTGTCAGGGTCTGCGGCATAACGGGGGCCGAAGATGGCGATGAGGTTCTCGCAGGAGGCAACCTTGCTGTCTGCGAAGATGCTCTCGATGGCCGACTTGGCTTTCATGTTATCCTCTTCCTCTGCCTCGTTCTTGGGAGTGGCGCCTTCTACATCGGCCATCACCTTGTCATACATGGCGATGACATCGTCTGCGGTGAGCTGGTTCTCACGATACATGGCGATGGAAGCCTGCAGCAGGTTCACCAGCAGGCCACCGTTGGACTGGGTGCCCAGTTCGTCCACAATCTCACCCACATTCTTGTAAATATAGGGGGCGTCGCTGCCACGGTAGTTGATCATATACTGACCCTTGTTGTTCAGGATGACAGGCTTCTGATCTACACCCTTAGGAGTACGGGGATACTCCTGCAGACGCTGATCCTGCAGGGTGAGGATGGTGTCCACGATGGCTTCCTTGTGGGTTTCGTCCTTTACCTGGCCATACAGACGGGCCATAAGCGTGGTGCCGTGGATGAACATGTTCTGCGATGCGCTGGCAGGGCACACAGCATAAGCGTGACGCCAGTTGGGCAGGGCAGAATCATAGTTCTTCTGCTTGTAATACTCCGTGTAATAGGAGAGATACTTGATGCATTCCTCCCTGTTGGGTCCGGAACCGAACTTGTCCTGGGCAGTGGCCTTCTGTCCGCCAAAAATAGCCATAGCGGCAAGGAGAATGAGCGTAATCTTTTTCATAACATCAGTATTTTTGGTTTTAATTTTCTCAAGGATTGTGCCAGTTTATTCGTAAGGACGTTTCTGGAACCAGATGTCGAAGACATTCAGGCCCACGTTAAATCCAAAGTAAGTCTCTTTTACCTGGGAGGTGGCCAGGCCGCGCCGGCCGAAATCCAAACCCACAGTGAGGCCGTTGTACCAGCGGAAAACCGGCAGGGTGGTACCCAGAGTGATGCCGATGGCATTCACGTGCGCACCGTCCACGGTATAATAAGATTGGTCGAAGTATATACCGCCTCTGTATGTCCAGCGTTTCAGGGGATAACGGATATCGTTTCGGTTGGGGGTGTACGCAAACCCGGCCCGGAAGCTTTGTCCCACCGATTGCCGGAACACGGCGTCTCCGATGTTGGAGAAGCCTTTTACAGCATCCAGCTTGGAACGGCTCCAATCCGTACGGGTGTAATCCACTTCTATCAGGAGTTTGTCCGTATAGCGGTAGCTGAGGCCCACGCCGATTTCGTCTCCCATCCCAATCTGGTAATTGCTTAGGACGCCGTTGTCACGGGTACGGTAATAGTCTCCCAGTTCTTCATAGTGGATGGTGTATCCGGTGAGTCTTGTAGCTAACTGATAGGTGGCGCCCAAGGTGAGGAAAGAACGGGTGGACAGGGGTTGCTCGTACTGCAAACCGAATTTAGCCGAGAAATTGTTCACCTGCAGGGAGTCTCCGGAAGCCATATTGCGGAAGGAGGCGTCGTCATAGACGATGGTGGCCTTCTTGTTGATATTACCGAAACGGTAATTGGCCTGGGCTCCCAGGGAAAGCCGGTTCCACAGGGTGGCGGCAAAAGCCGCAAATACCTGGTAAATACCACCGTTTCCGCTGGAGGTAAAGGTCCGGTAACCGGTATCCACGTCCATTTCGGCATAAGAGATCTTATAACCTACATCGCTTATTGGAGTAATGCCCACCATCATGGCGGTGTGCTTCCACAGGGGGAAGGAAAGGACGAAATCGTCTATGTTAAAGGTGGTGTTCAGCGCTTTTTTATCACCTTCCCTGAACAGGGAGATGCGGCCGTCCAGGCCGAAATCCACCATAAAGGAAAGGGAGTCGCGCGCCGTCATGGAAGCCGGGTTGGTGATGTTGATGTAGCGGTTGCTGCGGGCTGCAATGCCCACACCGCCCATACTGCGGTTCCAGGCCGTTCCGCTTTGGTGCAGCTGACCCACGCCGAATACGGAATAGGGAGAAAAACCACTGAACGTTCCGTCCGTCTGTGCCGAAGCGACCCAGCCGGAAAGAAGCAGTACAACAACCACAGCCCACTTATTCACCCATTTTCTGAACATATTCGTCTGCCATTAAAGCCAAACCCATCAAAACAAGGTTACAAATTACAAAGATGGAACTTTTCATCCGTTTTGCAAAATAATTCGCATCGCCGCCGGTAAATATGGCGATGTTTTCCGGATGCAGTGCCAGGTAGCCTTCCATCTCAAAAATGATGCCTGATACCACTCCACTGCCGATAGAGGCCTGTTCCGACAAGCCTAAAAGCTCCGGTGCCTCCGGAATATCCACCAGTGGAAGGGAGCGGGAATACCGGTTCAGCGCCTTGAAACGGGTACGGCAGCCCAGGGAAATGTTTCCGCCGCGGTACAGACCGTCTTCGCCGATAAAATCGATGGAAAGGGTGGTGCCGAAATCCACGAGGGTGCAACCCCGTCCCTTGAACAGATAACGCGCAGCCAGGATGGCGGCCGCTCTGTCGTAGGAAAGATAGGAAGGAAGTCCGTGACCCACCAGCCATTCGCGATGCCGGCCGTCCAGAATGAGCAGGAAACTGCATTCCTGCTTCAGGAGGGTTTCATCGGCCTGGGAAATGGGATATACGGAAGACACCACCATTACGACGGGTTTTTCGCGTTGGATGAGGGACTGGATGAATTCGATGTACTTTTCCCCTTGGTAACGGTAAGTTTTTCCAAGGGTCATCCGCTCCGACCAGGCGGCCTTCAGAGCCGTATTTCCTATTTCTACCAGTAAGTTGGCCATAGACTGCAAAAGTACGAATTATTGCAGTTTTTTCAAAATTTCCAGGGCCTTCCCCAGGGAATCCACGCCACGGGAGACCGTCCGGAGCTTGCCGCCGTCCTGGTTGAACTTGAACAGGGTGGGATGGTCGTTCACCTGAGCCAACACCTTTTCGAACTGTTTGGACTGGTAATAGCCGGATAACGGATTATTCACGAAGAACATAATGAGCATCCCGTTCTTGATGATAATCTTCTCAAAACCGATGGTGGTACCCAGATTTCGGATCTTAACCACCTTGAACAGATTATCCACTTCCTCCGGCATGGTGCCGAAACGGTCGGTCACCTGAGCGGCCAGCCGGTCAATCTCCCTTTCCTGCGTCTGGGCATCCAGCACCTTATAAACGCGGATTTTTTCGGCCATTACGTCTATGTAATCGTCGGGGATATAGGCGGGCTTGTCCGTTTCGATGGTGCAGTCGTCCACGTATTTTTCCGTGCCGGAACGGGTGCTGATGCCTGTTTCCACACCCAGTTCCTCCATGGCTTCGGACAAAATTTTCTGGTAGGTTTCGTAGCCCATATCGGAGATGAAGCCACTTTGTTCGGCCCCTAGCAGATTACCGGCGCCGCGGATATCCAGGTCCTGCATGGCAATGTTGAAGCCGCTGCCCAGGTCGGAGAATTCCTCAATGGCCCGCAGGCGCCTTCTGGCGTCGTCGGAGATGCTTACCAGCGGCGGAACAATCAGGTAACAGAACGCCTTTTTATTGGATCGGCCTACTCTGCCGCGCAACTGGTGCAGGTCACTGAGACCGATATTCTGCGCCTGGTTCACGATGATGGTATTGGCGTTGGGAATATCCAGACCATTCTCAATAATTGTAGTGCAGAGGAGGAGGTCGTAGTCGCCGCGCATAAAGGCCAGCATACGGTCTTCCAGTTCCTTGCCTTCCATCTGGCCGTGGGCTACGCAAATCTTCATATCCGGAACCAGGCGGTGAAGGATATCTTCGATGGCCGATAATTCCTCTACCTTATTGTGCAGGAAGAACACCTGGCCACCCCTGTTCAGTTCATAATTGATGATACTTTTGATTTCCTGCTCGTTGAACAGAATGATTTCCGTCTGGATGGGAATGCGGTTGGGAGGCGGCGTCTGAATGATGGAAAGGTCACGGGCGCCCAGCAGGGAGAATTGCAAGGTGCGCGGAATGGGCGTGGCAGTGAGGGTAAGGGTATCCACCGAACTCTTGAGCTGACGCAGTTTTTCTTTGGCCGATACGCCGAATTTCTGCTCTTCATCGATAATCAGCAGGCCCAGGTCCTTGAATTCAAAGCCATTACCCAGGATTTTATGCGTACCTATCAAGATGTCGATAGTGCCTTCTTTTAACCTTTTTTTAATGTCGGTGATTTGCTTGGCCGTACGTAAGCGGCTCACGTATTCCACCGTGCAGGGGAATCCTTCCAGACGGGATTTGAAGGTTTCATAATGCTGGAGGGAAAGGATGGTGGTAGGAACCAGTACCGCTACCTGTTTGGAGTCCGAAACAGCCTTAAAGGCCGCCCGGATGGCAATTTCCGTTTTTCCGAAGCCCACATCGCCGCAAACGAGGCGGTCCATGGGGCAGCGGTCTTCCATATCCTCCTTCACCGCCTTGGTGGCCCGCTCCTGATCCGGCGTATCCTCGTACATAAAGGAAGATTCCAGTTCTTCCTGCAGATAAGTATCGGCCGAAAAGGCAAAGCCATCCGAGGCACGACGTTTGGCGTAAAGCTGAATCAATTCCTTGGCAATGTCCTTGACGCGCGATTTGGCGGCCGATTTCAGGTTACCCCAGGTTTTGGAGCCCAGTTTATTGATGCGCGGCGGCTCCCCTTCCTTGGAACGGAAACGGGAAATCTTGTGCAGGGAATGCACGGAAACAAAGACCACGTCTCCCCCGCTGTAGGTGAGTTTCACCACTTCCCTTTCTCTGCCGAAGTTATCTTTTACCTTCACCAGGCCGCTGAAAATACCCACACCGTGATCTATATGGACAATATAATCTCCCCGGTTGAAGGCGCTTAGGTCGTTCAGGGTGAGTTGTTCGCTCTTTTCCACGGTCCGACGCATGCGCACGCGGTGGAAACGGTCGAAAATCTCGTGATCCGAGTACCAGCAAACTTTGTCTTCGTGGTCGATAAAGCCGGAATGGATATTCTTTTCCTTCACGAATTCCGGAAGCAGGGCGTTCGGATCCTGCAGCATAATGGAACGCAGCCGTTCCAGCTGGCTTTCCTTCTCCCCGAAAATCAATACCCTGTAATTATTTTCCAGGCGGGTCCGGATATCGGAAATGAGCAGTTCGAAGTTCTTGTTGAAAACCGGCTGCGGAGAAATATTGAATTTCACCAAATGCTCTTCCGGCTGTTTCTGGAGGGGTATATCCAGATAAATATGTTTATGGATCAGCAAAGAGGGATAAAACTCTTTTTCCCTGTACATATCCGACGAATCCAGCCACACCAGGGTATCGGCGGGTAAAAGCGTAGTGAGGCTCTCCCCTTCCTCGGCCTCACGGGCGGCAATGTCGGGATAAATATCGGCCTGTTTTAATTTCTCTATTGAAAGCTGGGTGTTGCAGTCGAAGCTGTGGATCTTTTCCACTTCGTTGCCGAAAAAGCTGATGCGGTAGGGTTGGGCCGATGAGTAGGAAAAAATATCGATGACGGCCCCGCGCAGGGCAAATTGACCGGGAGCCGATACAAAATCCACCTTTTCAAACCCTTCCTCCAACAGGCGGGTCCGGATGCTTTCGTAGGGAATTTCCTCTCCTTCCTTGATGACGAACAAGGCATCGGACAGTTTCCGGGCCGAAGGAATCTTTTCTTCCAGTGCTTCCGGGTAAGTGACGATGAAGAGTTTTTCATCGGCCGTATGATTTAACAGCCTGCCGATAGCGGCCGTGCGCTGCACGCCCAGGGAAGATTTGTAATTGCTTCGTTCGACGCTTTTTCCCGATTCGGGCAGGAAAAAAATGCAATCGCCTTCCACCAGGTTATACAAATCGGCCGATGCATATTCCGCCGATTCCCGGGTAGGAAGTACAATTAACTGAACGCCAGGCTTTGCTACCTGAGACAAAACTACCCACCGGGCCGACAGGAAAAGGCCACTGCAGAAGACTTCTTCCGTCTGTTG
>JAEEGL010537772.1_pt1 | contig 17738 bp, 18 predicted proteins | sample 9134231 | NCBI WGS metagenome assembly JAEEGL01 (sample SAMN16246548, study PRJNA631951) | gut metagenome | biome: gut microbiome; feature: rumen; material: fiber-attached | host: Bos | place: Iran: Karaj | collected 2018-10 | reverse complement strand
GCGATGATATCCGCGCTCTGCGCCTGTTCGATCAAGGTCGGCGGCGAAGAGACATGGGAATACAGCGCCGACACCAAGGAAGGCTGCGAACAGCTCTTCAACGATTTCTTTAGGAAGACATTTGAAAACACCAACCAGGTCGTGACCGTAAAGGGCAACGGCAGCCTCGTATCCACCGAAACGATCGACGGCACGAGCGACTGCATCACCTACTCCACCAAAGCAGAATCAGACGAACTTTTTCTTCTGGCCCACCGGGTTCGCAGTAAAGGTCATAATCTGAGGACGCAAAAGTTTTGCCATCTCCTGATGGGGGTGGCAATTTTCATTTTGGGTAAGGGTTGAATAGCCAATGTGCACGTCACGGATTTCCTGCTGAGCCGGGAGCTCTAATTAAAGAACGCGAGCATCCCGCCCTTTTCGAACTCATGAAGTCCCAGAGCTCGGTAAAACCTCACGGCGGGGCTTTCCGCGTCCGTGACCACGAATATCTGACGCACGTCGCGGTATTCTTCAAAAACCGACCGCATCAGCTTTCCGCCTACACCTTTTCGGCGGTGCTGCTCCGCAACGAGAAGGTCCTGTATCAGCACTGTATGCTCGCCGTCTCCGAGGCAGCGGATAAAACCGATCAGATCATAGCCGTCAAACGCGCCGAACGTGAACAGGGATTTTTCCCATGCCCTGCTCAGCTTTGTGTCATCGTTAAGATACGCCGTCCAGCCGGCTTCTTCATAAAGCCGCTTTACACTTCCCATGTCGCTCATATTCAAACGTCTGTATTCCGTCATTCCTTTTCACCTCCGTTAATAATCACTCAAATCGTATTCAACTATCTTTTTGTTTTCAATAAGCAACGCGTCCGTTGCAACAGCCCTGACGAACGTCTTATCGTGCGAAGCAAAAAGCATGGTGCCTTCGTACTCAGCAAGCATAGCCTGTATCGCCTCGACGGACGGGATATCGAGGTAATTCGTTGGCTCGTCGAGTACGAGGACGTTTGCGTCCGACAGGAATATGCGCGCAAAGGCGAGGCGCACCCGCTCGCCGCCCGAGAGTACGGCGACGGGCTTTTCGATATCCCTTGCGGTAAAGAGCAGCCTTGCAAGTACGTTTCTCACGACCGTAGGCGACTGCACGCTGGTCTCCTGTGCACATTCGAGCACGGTGAGGGTATCGTCAAGGTCGGAAAGGTCCTGCTTCAGATAGCCGAGCTTTGCCTTGGGAACGGTGCGGATCAGCTTACCTTCAAGTATCAGCCTGATAAGAGTTGTCTTGCCCGAACCGTTTTCGCCGAGGAGCACCGTGCGGGAGCCGCGCATCAGGCGGAACACGGCCTCGTGGAAGATCTCCCTGCCGTTCGGGTAGATGAAGGAGAGGCTTTCCGCCTCCATGATAACGGGGTTTCGCGGCGGGTCGGTCAGGCTGAACAGAGGGCGGATCTTCGGGAGGTCCTTCGGCTTTTCCTTGACCTCCATATGCTCCATACGTTTTTTGATGTTCTCCGCGCTCCTCTCAAGCCCCTTTGCCTTGCCCTTCGGGCTCCTTCGCATGGAAGAAAAGTCTCTGACCTTCGCCTCGCTTGACGTCATCCCGCGGGGCTTTTTCGCGGCGTTTTTCGCTTGCTCCTTCTTGGCGCGATAGGCGGCGTTCAGCCTCTCCATCTCGCCGCTGTACTGCTCGTACTCAAAATTCGCACGCTCGAACGCCTGCTTTTTCTGCTCGAGATACGACGAATAATTCCCTTGGTAAAGCTTAACTTCGCCGTTCTCAATCTCGATGATCGAATCGCACTGCGCATCCAAAAGCTCGCGGTCATGGCTGACAAGCACGAATGTCTCTATGCTCCAAAGCCTTTGTGCGAGGTATTCGACGCCTTCCGCATCGAGATGTGAGGTCGGCTCGTCGATGAGATAGAGCGGGCTTTCTTTGGAAAACAGCTCAGCTAGGCGAAGGCGTGTACCTTCGCCGCCGCTGACGGACTTACTCCCTTCAAGTTCCTTTACTCCGAACAAGCTCAGTTCCTCCGCAGCAGCGCAGTTTTCCGCAGCTTCGGAAAGCTGGTGAAAATATGCCGGGCTGCAGTTAAGGATCAAAGTCCCCTCGTCCGGCTTGAGAGCGCCGCAAAAGAGCGCCAATAATGTGGTCTTTCCTGAGCCGTTCATGCCCACAAGGCCTATCCGATCGCCCTCGCGTATTTCTAAATTTTCTATATGGAAAAGAGTTCGTGCGCCGAACGATACGGTTACGTTTTCGGCGCAGGCAAGTGTTTTTTGCATAAAAATGCCCTCCCTGATTCTGTCAAGAAGGGATCATCCGAATAAGCATATAGGGGCATACCGAACCCCGAAAAACGATCAGATAATCCCAACGCAATGAAAGCCTGCCAAAAACAGGCCTGAAACAGCGGCGTTAAGGTTACCTGATTCTCATTTTCTCCACACTTATCCTTTCGAGGTTATATATATATTACTATGGATCAAGTCAATTGTCAACGGTTTTACTTACTGCACGCAGTTTTCTTTCCCGCACATTCGCCAAATCAACCTCCGTCTGCTATCATGTTCTCAGAAAGGATATGACTATGCGGACCGTTTTCAAAATACTGCTTGCCCCGATATGGCTGCTGCTCGCTGTACTGAAGCTCGCGTTCAGGCTCGCGGCAGGCGCGGCGGCGTTTGTACTCGCGATCACAGGTGGGCTGTTACTCGTTTACGACCTGTTTCTGCTGATCATCGGTCTTGGCTCAAAGGAGCTTATGCTCCAACTCTTGACCGTCGGCGGCCTGCTGATCGCCATCCCGCTCCTTGCGGGGATAATGACCGGCCTGCTGGAAGCGGCACAGGAACCCATCAAAGAATTCATTGAACGTGCTCCGTCAGGGTGTTCTCCATAAGCATCAACGCGAAGGTGTCGGGCTGATGTTCCTTGAGATACTTCTTCCGCATCCGTCCGAAGCGTCCGATGTCCTCGGTTGGCTGGAGAGGGAGAGTCAGGTCGGGGAAATAATAGTCACCTCGCTTAGAATAAGTGATTTCCATGTTTCGTTCCTCCTTTATGATTTTCAACTGAGTATGTCCTTTAAAACGCTCTGCTTGTGTGATATAATTGATTGGAAAGGAACTCACTTTGTCTTGAACGAACCAAGCGCGTTCCTGCGATAATGTACAATACGAAACAGAATCGAAACTCTATCATTCCAGGGGGGAGATTTCTATGTATGTAAAGGTCAACAGCGAAATCAGCGGCGATACGTACCGCTCGATCGTCTACGGAATAGTGAATAGTGGTTGTTTCACAAAATACATTGTGTTTAACCAGAAAAGAGATACTTTTGAATTAATCGATTATCTTTCCGGGCGCGATCCTCATGTGTTTTTGATTCAAACCAATCAGGATGGGTTCAAGGAATACACCGGTTCTGCACTTTTGAGATTCAAAAATCATTGCGTTAAAACTGGGAAGAACTACCCTGACCCGTCAATCCTCTTTGGGTACCCTGATGTTTGCGAGAATTATGAGTTTTTGTATGAGCTTCTGACAACAAAAATGGTAAAGAGGGAGAAGTTTCCGATCCAACTCATAGAACTTCCTGATGCTGATGAATGGCATTATTTCAGCACCCAAAAGGATGCGGATGATTTTATGAGCCTATTCGCCGGCTTCCATGATTCGAAAATTGAAAAGGTGGTTTATTCCGAAACTGACAGTGGGACAAGGGAAGCTATCGTGACCTTTGACAACAGTGATTGGTATGGTACGGTCGAGCTGTGCTTTGAGGGTGTTCAGCTTATGAAGATAGTCCCTGCCGGGGAGAACTATTCCCGTGAGTTTTTCGAAGGAAGCCTTTTTGCCGATGAGAATGGGGTGTTCTGGGCAGATGATTATATGGAAAAGCCCGATGATTCCTATGCTTACAGTATGATCAAGGCGTTGAGCTGCAAATGGAGAAAGATAGGATGATCCTAAATCAAACCGGGGTTCCGTATTCACTTCGATAGATTCAGTTTGCAGAAAGAAAAACAAAATGAAGCAAAAGCCTCCGGGCGCGTGCCCGGAGGCTTTTATGATTCGGATTGGAAGGCTTCGCCTTCATTTTCAATGGCCGCCGAAGGGATAGTATCCAAAGCCGATATTGCCGCTTTGAGTATGCTCCGAGGCTCTTCCGAGGGTGACCTCGACTGTCTTTTCAACGTATTGCTCGCCCTCTATCACCTGCACGGTCATCTGCACGGTCTCGCCGGCCGCATAGTATTGGAGCCTGCTTTCAAGATCGTCGGCGCTTGCCACGCGGACGCCGTCAAAATGGGTGATGACGCTCTTGACCGTGATCCCCTTATCGCGCAGCGGACTGCCGCTGTCGATCGAAGTCAGGTAGACGCCCTGCGGTATGCCATAGGCGGACGATATCGCGGAAGTGATCTCCTCGCCGTCGACGCCAAGCCATGAGGCGTTTGCTTCATCGACCTTCTCGCGGGTGGCGCGGTTCATAAGCTCCTCGATGATGGGCAGCGCGTCGGTGATGGAGATGGCATAGCCCATGCCCTCCACCTCGGTGGAGCTGAACTTTGCGGAATTGATGCCGATCACCTCGCCGTTCATGTTTAGCAGCGCGCCGCCGGAATTGCCGGGATTGATGGCGGCGTCGGTCTGGATCATCTCCGCGTCGGCTGTGTCTATCTTGCGGCCGAGAGCGCTTACGATGCCGGTGGTGACGGACTGACCGTAGCCCAGCGCGTTGCCGATCGCCACAACCTGCTGACCGACCTTAAGGGAATCGGAATCACCCAGCATGGCGATCTTGATCGCGGCGGCGGTTTCGTCCTTGATATCCGAAAGCTTCACGGCGATCACGGCAAGGTCGTTATCCGGATCGAGGCCCTTTATCACGGCCTCGCAGGCCTCGTTGTCAACGAAGCATACGGTCAGCGTGGTCGAATCCTCAACGACGTGATTATTGGTTACTATCAGAAGCTCGCTTTCGTTTTTGCCTATTATGATACCCGTGCCCCTGCTTTCGGATTCCTTTGTCTGCGTTTTGCCGCCTCCGAAGAAGCCGAAAAAGCTCTGCACCTCCTGCACGCTGACGTTCGTGATGGCCACCATGGAGGGCATCGTGCCCTCGGCGATCGAGCTGACGTCAAGCGTATGCGAAGCCGCCGATACAGCGGCAGCATAGGATACGGTCGTGACGTTGGAGACAGCGCCCTGCTCGCGGGCGTTTTCGGAGTCATCCTCAGCGGATGCGGCCGCCGGCTGTGCCTCGTCCCCTCTGTTCAAAAGGGCGCTCGTCCCCTTGAAGGCTCCCGCCGCCGCGGCCCCGAATATGAGGCCGCAGAGCAGCATGGAAAGCAGCTTCCTGCCCCTGCCGCGCTTCCCGGCCGGGGCGTTTTTCTTTTCGGTAACGTTATCGTCTGCCGCATCAAAAGCGGCAAGCTCGGGGTAATAATCATTCTCGTACATGGTTCTGTCCTCCTCGTATTATTATCGGTTATTCTTTCACGGGTGTTATCAGCGGCCGCGGCCTCCGAAGCCCTGCCGGCCTCCGAATCCGCCCATGCCGCCCATCATAGAGCCGGTGATCTGCGTCTGCTCCTGGCCGTTTACGGTCACCGTGCCGCCTGTCCATGTCACGGAGCCGTCAAAATCAAACGCGGAACTGCCCGTGATATCGATCGTACCTCCGGTGATTATCAGGCTGCCGTTGGCGTCAATGCCGTCGGTATCGCCCCGGCCCATCGAGATATTCAGACTGCCGCCGTTGATCTCGACTGTGGGCGAGTAAGCCGAGGATTTATGGGCGGCGTTTATGCCGTCGTCGGAGGCGGAAACGGTGATTTCGCCGTCGTTTATCAGCACATAGGTCGCTTCAAGCCCCTCCGCGGCGGTGATCGAGAATTTGCCTCCGTCTATGCGCAGCAGGGATACGGCGTGTATGCCGTCGTCACCCGCGTTGATCGAAAAGCTTCCGCCGGTGATATAGATCGTGCCAAGCGAATCGTCCTCGTCGTTCTCGGCATGGAGGCCGTCTTTTGCGGCATTGACCGTGATACTGCCGTCCGAGACCGCGATGCTGTCCTTGGCCTGTATCGCGTGGGCGCCCGCCGAGATGCCGATCGTGCCGCCTGCGATCACCAGCTCGTCCTTGCACACTATGCCGTGCCCTGCGGGAGAGACTATCGTAAGGGAGCCGGAGCCGTTTATCGTAAGATCGTCCTTTGAGAATATTACGCCGTCAACGTTGTTGTCGTCCTTCTGCACGAACGAGCCGCCGTTTGAAAGCTCGTTCTCTGCGCCCTCCGCCAGAGTGATGAACACCTTGTCGGCCTGTTCAACGTAAATCGCCGCATAGGTATCGGAGCTGATTTTGACCCCGTTCAGCACAAGCTGTATCTTGTCCTCGTTGGTCGCGCTGACTGTAACGCCGCCGTTTGAGAGGGTGCCGCTTAAAATGTAAGTTCCCGCCTCTGAGATAACGACGTCCGAGCCGCCGGCCTCATCAAGGTTTATAACGACCGCTCCGTCCTCGTCGTACTCGCCGGAAACGTCTCTCTCGGAGAAGGCGTCGTCGGCAACGGCGCTTGTGTCGGAGGAGGCCGCGAGCGATACCGCCGAGGCCGTGTTTCCGGTCGAGGCGTCCATAGCCGTCTGAACGCCGCGTACAGTGCCCGCCGCGCTTCCGGCAACGCTGCCGCAGGCGGTGAGCATCAGCATGGAAAGCATTACCGCCAATGCGAGCAGGGCGGGAAGGATCCTTTTGTTCTTGAGTTTCATTTCGAACACCTCCTGTTTCTTTTCATGAGCCCATTATAGCCGGTTTAAGGCCGGGCATCTCCGAAAAAGAGAGGCGAAAAATACGCAAAGCATACGAAAAGAGCCCCGGCTTCCGCCAAGGCTCGCGCATCGTTCTCTCGTTTTATTCCCTCGGGAACACCGCCGTGAACGCGGCGCCCGGAGCGTTTGCGGCGGTCAGGCTTCCGCCATATGCCTCCGCAGCCTCCTTTGCTATCGCAAGGCCAATGCCGTGCTTTCCGCCCTCGCCCTTATAGAAGCGCTCGAAGATATGCGGCATATCCTTTTCGGGAATTCCCGGGCCGTCGTCGCAGATCCTGATTGTGACTTTATCGCCTGCGGCGCGGCAGGAAAGGCTTATCGTATCTTTCGCGTAACGTATCGCGTTTGAAATTATGTTGCCGAATATGCGCTCGGCGTCCTTTTCGGGTATGCGCACCATTGCGGGCTCATCGTCAAAATCGAATTCAAACGTCAGTCCGCGGCTTTCCGCGTCCGCTCTCTGCTCCGAAACGCAGAGGGAAAGCACGTCCCTCAGGTCGGCGGGCTCGGCGTTCTCCGCGCCGCCCGTCCTCTCCATGCGCGAAATATAGAGGATATCCTCCACCATCGAAGTGAGCCTGTCGGATTCGCGTATGATCGTCTGCCCGGCCGCTTTGGGCTCCATCACTCCGTAAACGATGCCCTCCGCATTTCCTCTTATCGAGGTCAGCGGCGTGCGCAGCTCGTGGGATACGTTCTGGAAGAACACCTCCTGCTTGCTCTTGGATTCCTTCAGGGCCGCGGCCATCCTTTTCATCGAATCCGCAAGGCCCGAAAACTCCGCTTCCCTGAAATCCATGTTCCTCGGTTCAAGGTCGCCTTCGCCTATGTCCTTCGCATAATCCGAAAGGCTCTGCACTGGCTTTGCAAGCTGTTTCGCGAACACGCGGCTCAATATCACGCAGAGTATTATCGCCACTATGATAACCGCGATGAGTATCATATTCATGCTCGAGGCAAGCCCCGTGATGGCGGTGATATCTATGAACGAGGCGATATACGCGTTCTTCAGCACGGCGTCCTCCGAAAGCGTCACGGCATAGGTGCCGTCCTCTGTAGTCAGGGTGGTGTAATTCCCGCCGGCGGTCAGCTTGCCCGAGCTGTAGCTTTCCGCTATGAATTCGGCGGTATCCATATCGCCCTGCAGCACCACTATCAGCTCGCCTTCGGAGCTCAGTATGACCGCGTTGCCGCGCGCGCCGGTCGCTTTATCGGGGCGGTCGTCAAAAGTCCAGCTTCCCGGGCCGTTCTTTCGCCCGTTCAGTACGGAGGACGAGATCGCGTCGAGCTGTGAGTTTACGCGCGCCTTGATATAGCCCTGCACAATCAGATTGAAGGCCAGGGCAACGATAACGAGCGCCGCGCAGGTAACGCCTACCAGCGTTATCAGCAGTTTGGTTTTAAGATGCCTTTTCTTCATTGTTCGTTCTCCAACCGGAACCCATAGCCCCACACGGCGGCGATCTTAACGCCGCTCCCATCGAGCTTCTGCCTAAGCCTTCGCACGGTATCGTCCGTCGCGCGGGTCTCAACGTATGAATCAAAGCCCCAAATGCGGTTCAGAAGATCCTCCCTTGAAACCGCCTCGCCGGGGTGCAGCATCAGATCGCGCAGCACGCCGTATTCGGTGGGAGTAAGGGGAAGGGGCGCGTTATCAAGCATTATACAGCGCGAAGCCTCGTCAAGGCTCAGCCGTCCGAAGCGCGTTTCGCTTTTCTCCGGCCTGAACTTTGCGCTTTCGAACTCGATCCTTCTGAATATCGCGCGCACGCGCATCAGCAGCGCCATTGCCGAAAAGGGCTTGGTGATGTAATCGTCGCTGCCAAGGCCAAGGCCCATTGCAAGATCGTTCTCGGAATCCCGCGCCGTCAGCATTATGACGGGAACCGTGCTTATCCTGCGCAGCTTGGTGAGTATGGCAAAGCCGTCCGAGCCGGGCATCATCACGTCGAGTATCGCAAGATCGCATGGCGATTCCTCGAATCTTTCGTAAAGGGCGTCTCCCGAGGAAAAGTCCTCGGTATCATAGCCGTCGTTTATAAGGAAGGTGTTGACGACCTGCCTGATGCCGTCGTCATCGTCCGCTATATAGATACGTTTCTTTTTCGGCTCCATACTCAGCCTCCGCTAAATGATCTTGTGATTATTCTATCAGCTTTTATTCCCGATTTCAATGATAAAAGCGGCAAAAAACAGCGGCGATCCATACGAAAGCCTTCGTATGGATTTCGTAAATCCCGCATATTAATTTCGGGGATTCGCCCCGGCCCTTTCTGCTATACTTCGGTCAGCGGCAAAAAAAGACCGCAAAATAAATGAAAAGGAGTGGTTTATATGAAGAACGCAAAGAGGATAGCCGCGGCGCTCGTCTGCCTGGGGCTTATGACGGCTGTGGCAGTGCCCGCGGCCCTGGCGGAGAGAGAAGACGCGTACGGGAGGACCGAAACGGAGCAGAGAACGGAGATGGCCGCGCCCGCGAACGAGGACGGCTTCGAAGTGGCGTCAAGGCCGGAGGGCAGAGAGGACCGCGTAAAGCGCGAAAGACCCGATGAGGCCGCCGAGCCCGAAAACGCCATAGGCAGAGACGCGGCAAAGGAAGCGGCGCTCGGCGACGCGGGGCTCAGCTCCGATCAAGTCGAAAAGCTCAGAGCGAGAGTGTCCGATAAGGACGGCACGACCGTCTATAAGGTCAGCTTCAGATGCGAGGGGCAGAAGCATTCCTACAAAATCGACCCGCTTACGGGCGGGGTGCTTGATAAAACGGTATCCGAGGCCGGCGCGGGCCGCGGGCACGGCGGATCCGAAAACAGATGATCGAATGAGCGGCAGCGCTCCCGGCATGATCCCGGGAGCGCCGTTTTTTATGCTTCGCGCAATTGAAATCGGGGTTCCGATATGATAAACTGATAAGGACGTCAAATCAACGAAAGAGGTAAGTGAAAATGGAAAAGCAAAGCGGAGATATCGCGCTCCTTGCCGCAAACAGGGAAAAGGTCATAGTAAAGACGAGCGTCATCGGCATCGTCACGAATCTGCTGCTCGTCGGCTTCAAGGCGTTCGTCGGGCTCGTTTCGAATTCGATCGCCGTCATACTCGACGCGGTCAACAACCTCTCCGACGCGCTCTCGTCCGTTGTGACGATAATCGGAGCAAAGCTCGGAGCCAAGCAGCCCGACAAGAAGCATCCGCTCGGCTACGGCAGGATCGAGTATTTAAGCTCCATGATCGTCGCCGCGCTGGTGCTGTATGCGGGCATCACGTCGCTGGTCGAATCCGTCAAAAAGATCATCCATCCCGAAGCCGCCGATTACAGCACTGTATCGCTCATAATCATAGGCGTTGCGGTCATAGTCAAGCTCGTGCTCGGGCTCTACGTAAAGAAGCAGGGCAAAAAGGTCAGCTCCGGCGCGCTCGAGGCTTCGGGCTCCGACGCGCTTTTCGACGCGATACTCTCGTCCTCGGTGCTCGCCTCCGCGGTCGTTTACCTTATATGGGGCGTCTCGCTCGAAGCGTACGTGGGCGTGGTGATCGCGGGCTTCATAATCAAAGCCGGCATCGAAATGATGATCGAAACGCTCAACGATATCATCGGCAAGCGCGAGGACGCCGAGACCACCAAGGGGCTCAAGGAGATCATCTGCGCCGAGGAAAACGTGCTCGGTGCATATGACGTCACGCTGTTCAATTACGGCCCCAACAAGAATTACGGCTCGGTGCATATCGAGCTGCCGGACACCATGAGCGTGGACGAGGCCGACCGAATCACGCGCAGGATACAGACCGACGTTTACAATAAAACGGGCATCATACTGACCGGCATAGGCATTTACTCCTTCAACACCTCCGACAACGAGGCGGCGCAGATGCGCAACGCGATCCAAAGGACGGTAATGAGTCACGATTGGGTGCTGCAGATGCACGGCTTCTATGCCGATACCGAAAAAAAGACGCTGCGCTTCGACACGGTGCTCAGCTTTGATATCGACAAAAAGGAAGCGCTGACGACCCTGTATAACGAGGTCGCCCGGCTGTATCCCGATTACGATATCCTGATCGTTCCCGACGTGGACGCGGCGGACTGATCGGGCGCAGAAAGCGCGGGGGCATGGTATGAATAGCGCAATCGACAAAAACAGACGGTTTTACGATCGCTTCGTCGCCGATATGATACACTCGAAATTCCCCGGGTACGAGGACCGCATCGCGGTCGGGATAGCCGGCGAGGGCTCGGACTGCTTCGGGTTCGACGACGAGATCTCGCGCGATCACGATTTCGGCACGGGCGTGTGCCTGTGGGTGACGGACGAGGATATGGCGCGGTTTGGGAATCTGCTCTCCATCGCGTATAACGAGCTGGTCGACAGCGTTGAAAGAGCCTATTTTACCGAGCGGCTCCGTGAGCGCAGGGGCGTTATGACCATCCGCAGGTTTTATTCCAATATCCTGAATATCGAATGCGATCCCGAAAAAGGCGTTTTAACGGACGACGACTGGTATCGGCTGGATCATTCCTGCCTTAAAACGGCAACCAACGGAGAGGTGTTCCGCGATGACGCGGGCGTCTTCACCGCCTTCCGCAATTACCTCATGGGCTATTATCCCGACCGCGTCTGGAGGGCGAGGATCGCGGAGCAGCTGCACGAATACGCTTCGGCGTTTCAGGTGAATTACGCGCGCTGCATGACGCGCGGCGATACCGTGGCCGCCGAGCTGTGCAGGGCAAGGGGCATAAGCTCCGCGATGGAGCTGTTTTTCCTGCTTAAAAGGGAGTATCCGCCCTATTATAAATGGACCTTCCGCGCGCTTAGCGAGCTGGATAAGGAAGGTACGGTCTCGGGAAAGCTTCGCGAGCTCTCGCTTGAGCGCATCGGAACGGAAGCGTGGGAGGGGACGAGATATCATCCCAACCGGCTTAATTACAAGGACAGGATCGTTTCCCTTTCAGAGGAGATCGCGTGTGAATTGGAGGATATGCTGGTCAAGGCGGGCTTAAGCCGCCCAAGGGGCAGATATCTTGAAGCCCACGTAGAAACGGTCCTTAAGCCGTTTCAAAATGACCCGCGCGGCGGGATGATCCTGTGAGGTTATATTATGATCGGGTTGACAAAACCGCAGGCGCGGGAATTCATGCTTGCCAAGCAGGGCTTGCTTGGCGGCTGCCGGTTCAAGGGCAAGGAGGGCGCGTACGCCTATATTCGGCAGGCGGGGTGCATCCAGTTCGATCCGGTGGACGTGTGCGGCAAAAATGCCGAGCTCACGCTCCAATCGCGCGTAAAGGGCTTTAAAAAGTCAATGCTTGCGGAGCTTTTATACGAGGACCGCCGCCTTGTCGACTATGCCGACAAGGAGCTTTCCATATGGCCTGCGGAGGATTGGCCCTATTTCGCCCCGTATCGTGAGCGCAGCAGGGCGCTCGGAAAAAGCTTTGCCGGGCTTGACGAGCTCGAGCGGGAAGCGCTGGAATACGTGCGGAAAAACGGCCCCGTATCAAGCGACACGCTGCCCGTCGAAGGCGAGATATTCTGGCATTCCTCGATGCATTGGAGCGGGAATTGGCACCGAAGCTCGCAGGCCGCGCGTTCGGTGCTGGAGCAGCTTTACACCGACGGAACGCTTGTGATACATCACAAGAACGGCTCGCGCAAGTTCTATGATCTGGCCGAGCGTCATCTCGATCCCGCGCTGCTTTCGGCCCCGAACCCCTGCGCCGATGATGACGAGCTGCTTTGCTGGCGCGCGCTCAGGCGCATCGGCGCGGTGGGGCTGCTTTGGAACAAAAGCTCTCCCGCGTTCCTCGGAACGGGTATGAACGCAGAAAAGCGCAGGCGGATATTTACAGAGCTCGATGGATCGCGCATGATACTCAGCGCCATGGTGGAAGGGATCAAAACGCCGTTCTTTTACCTTGCGGAGGACGATACGCTGATGCGGGCAGTGCTTGACGGGACGGTCGACCGCAAACGCCGCATGGAATTCATCGCGCCGCTCGATCCCCTGCTTTGGGACAAGGCGCTGATAACCGCGCTGTGGGATTTCCGCTATTCCTGGGAGATCTACACACCTGCCTCCAAACGGCAGTACGGTCATTACACCTTGCCGATACTGTGGGGCGAGGAGTTCATCGGGCGCGTCGAGGCGGCCGCCGACCGGAAAACGTCCACGCTCCGAATCAAAAGCGTGTGGCTCGAGCCGGGCGTGCGGCCGACGGCGAAGCTTAAAAACGCACTTGAAGGCACGGTCCGCCGCTTTGCCGCGTTCAACGAGTGCGGCAATATCGAGATCTGTGACGGAACGGGCCTTTTCGCTTGACAACGGCGCGTCAAAGGCATATAGTATAAGCAGTTGATTTAAGGAGCACCGAAGATGATGAAGGGATACAAGCTTCTGCCCATCGCCGCGTCGATATCCACGTTCCTGACCTTTGCCGCGGGCTACGTTCTGGCCTGCTGGCTGATTTCGCTTTTCTCCAAGTCGACCTTTGCCGAGTCGGTCACGGCGCCGTCGGCGCTCGTGGTCACCTCGTTTTTTGCGGTCGCCGTATCGATACAGATGTATTTCAGAGTCAAAAAAAGGCTTCCCGCCAATGACGCCAAACGCTGAAAAGGCTACCGGGATATGCAGACCGTGCATATCCTTTTTTATGTAAGCCCGCGGCTGTTGATTTGAACGGTGAAATATGATAGACTTAGCCCGGTAAAGCGGGGAAGGAGGGATCGGAATGCCCGGAAAGGATGACGGGTTCTTCGATTCGCTGTTCGATTTGGACGGCGACGGCAATACGGACGTGTTCGAGGAAGCGGCGGGATTCATGATGCTTGATGAGCTCATGAATGAAGAACAGGATGAGGCCGATGAGGCCGATGAGGACGATGTGGCCGATCCTCTCTTTGATCGGGTGACAGCGTATGCACCGCAAAAAACCCGGAAGCCCGCTCCCGCCGCGCGTGAAACCCCGCATGAGGAGCCCGAAGCAGCCGAACCTGCAGGAGACCCCTTTGAGTAATATGTAAAGTGCAGGAAGAGCTATCGCTTGAAGACGCTCCTGACGGTCCTGTTTACGGCGTTCTTTCTGCTGGCGATATACTTTGTCGCAAGGATATGCATGAAGGGCAGCGGACTGTATGGCTCCATAGGGGCCGTCGTATTCGCCATAGCCGCCGCGGCAGGACTGTCGTTCCCGCTCATAAGCAGTATAAGCGCGCAGTCCATCGCCAAGGCGAAATACAAAACTGCCCGGAAAAGATGGGAACGCTTTTGCGGAACGGATGAGGATCGGTGAGAAAAGGCTTTGGAACGGCTCGTGATCGGCATGCTGGCGCACGTTGACGCCGGCAAAACAACTCTATCGGAAGCGCTGCTCTTCAGGGCGGGCGCAGTTCGGCGTCTCGGCCGCGTGGATCACGGGGACGCTTTTTTGGATACGCATCACATCGAGCGCGAGCGCGGCATAACGATATTCTCCAAGCAGGCGGTGCTCGAGACGGGCGGCAAGCGCATAACGCTCATGGACACCCCCGGGCACGTGGATTTTTCCGCCGAGGCGGAGCGGGTGCTCAAGGTGCTCGATCTGTGCGTGCTGGTGGTAAGCTCCACCGACGGCGTGCAGACCCACACGCTCACGCTGTGGCAGCTGCTTAAGCGGCATCACGTGCCGGTGATCATTTTTGTAAACAAGACCGACCTTCCGGGGCTCTCGCGCGGGGCGATGATGGAGGACTTAAAGCGCGAGCTCGACGGAGCGTGCGTCGATTTTACGGAGCCCGAGCCGGAGCGCGACGAGGACGCCGCCTCCTGCTCCGAGGAGCTGATGGAGCGCTTCCTTGAAAACGGCGGGCTTTCCGACGGGGATATCGCCGAAGCGGTCGCCGGAAGACAGGTGTTCCCGGTATTCTTCGGCTCCGCGCTCAGGGTCACGGGAGTTGACGAGCTGAAGGACGCGCTGGTCAGATTCACAAAAAGTCCCGAATATCCAAAGGAATTCGGTGCAAGGGTGATCAAGATAAGCTGGTCGGAGGGCGTGCGCCTCACGTTTATGAAGGTGACCGGCGGCTCGCTTTCCGCAAAGCAGCTCTTGAACAACCGCAGCGCGATAACGCCCGAGGACAAGGTGTGGGAGGAGAAGGCCGATCAGCTGCGCCTTTACTCCGGCGCAAGGTTCACCTCGGTGAGCGAAGCGTTCCCCGGTGACGTCGTGGCGGTCACGGGGCTGACTAAAACGTATGCCGGGCAGGGGCTTGGCGCCGACGCGGGCGACGCAGGCGCGGAGCTCAAACCGGTGCTCTCATATACCCTTAGCTTTTCCGGCGGGGATCCGTTCGATATCTACCGCCGCATAGCTCCCCTCAACGAGGAGGATCCGCAGCTCGGCCTGTTCTGGGATGAACAGCACAGGGAAATAAAGGCGCGGCTCATGGGCGAGGTGCAGTGCGAGGTGCTGCAGAGGCTCATCCGCGAGCGCTACGGGCTCGAGGCGGAATTCGACGTGGGCTCCGTGATGTATAAGGAGACAATTGCCGCGCCGTCCTTTGGCATAGGGCATTTCGAACCGCTCAGGCATTACGCGCACGTGGAGCTGCGTCTGGAGCCTCTTCCCCGCGGCAGCGGGATGCAGTATGAGTCGGAGCTGTCATTGAACGACCTTTCGCGCAGCTGGCAGAGGCTGATATTCACGCATATGGCCGAAAAAAGGCACAGGGGCGTGCTGACAGGCTCGCCGCTGACCGACGTTAAGATCGTGCTCATGGACGGCAGGGCGCATCTGAAGCATACCGAGGGCGGCGATTTCCGCCAGGCGACTTACCGTGCGATACGGCATGCGCTCATGTATGCGCAGAACGTGCTGCTCGAGCCCTATTACAGCTTCAGGATCGAGCTGCCCGAAGAGAACGTAGGCCGCGCGATGATGGATATAAAGCGAATGGAGGGCGAATTTTCGCCGCCCGCGCGCGTGATGGATAAGGCTGTGCTGGAAGGGCTCGCGCCGGTTTCCGAGATGCGCGATTACGCCAAGACGCTCACCGCCTATACCCGGGGCAGGGGAAGACTGTCGGTCACTCCCGCGGAATACCGTCCCTGCCACAACGCGCTCGAGGTGATAAGGTCGATCGGCTACGATCCCGAAAGCGATCTGCGCAATTCTCCCGATTCGGTTTTCTGTGCCGCGGGCGCCGCGCTGACGGTCAAATGGCATGACGTCGCCGCGTATCTTAAACGGCAGAAGAGCGTTCCCAACGAGAAGATGCCATCGAAAAAGCCCGTCTTCAAGGATGAGGAGGCGGAGCTCATGAGCATATTCGAACGCACCTACGGCAAGATCGAGGGGACAAGGCTCGATCCTCTGCGCAAAAAAGCACCCGAGCCCGAGGAGGCCGCGCGCGAGGCGGGGGACGAATACATACTGATAGACGGCTATAACGTGATATTCGCGTGGGAAAGCCTCTCGCGCCTGGCCAAGCAATCGATCGATTCGGCAAGGGAGGCGCTCAAACGCATGATGATAAACTTTGCCGCCACCAAAAAGACGACCCTCATACTGGTCTTCGACGCCTATAAGGTCACGGGCGGTCAGGAGAAGGTGGAGCACGAGGGCGGCATATACACGGTCTACACGCGTGAAAGCGAGATAGCCGACGTGTTCATCGAGCGCGCTGTACAGAAGCTGACGAGCGCCAGACGAAACGTGCGCGTTGTGACCTCGGACGGGCTCGAACAGCTCATCGTAATGGGGCGCGGCGCCCTGCGTGTGCCCGCAAAAGCCTTCGAAAAGGAAGTTCAGCTCTCTAACGAGCGTCTGTCTGAGATAATGAAAAAGCTTGAAACGGAAGGAAAAACGGTGCTGCATCTATGGCAGAGGATGATATCGGAAGACTGAAAAAAAGATTTGCCGAGCTGGCCGAGCGGGCGGACAGGAGCTCGATCTGGCAGTATTCCAGATTCCTCACGATCGCCGAACAGGCCGAGCTTTTAAAGCTGCGTCTGCCCGTTCCGGTGACGCTGTGCGGCGGCATAGACGGCGCCGAAAGGCGGATAGCATGCTTCGGGAGCGAAGCGCTCATGGGCTGTGAGCCCGAGCCGCCTGTTGAATGCGTAAGGATAAGTCCGCTGAATCCGCGCTTTTCGGGCGAGCTTACCCACCGTGATTACCTCGGCGCGCTCATGGCGCTGGGCGTCACGCGCGACGTGATGGGCGATATAGTCGTTTCGGGCAGCGAGGCGTATCTCTTCTGCCTCGATCAGATCGCCGCCTACATGATCGACGAGCTTCACGAGGTCGGCCGCACGAGCGTCAAAGCGGAGCTGTCGGATCCCCCCGAAAGCACCTCCGAGAGCGGGGAGGAGATCTCGATCGTTATCGCCTCCGAAAGGCTCGACGCGCTTATCGCCGCCGTTTGGAAGCTCCCGCGCGAGGAGGCAAAGGCACTCTGCGAAAAGGGCCTCGTCTACGTCGATTCCCGCCTTCGCGAAAGGGCGGGCGACAGGATCGACGAGGGCGCGGCGGTTTCCGTCAGAGGCAGGGGCCGATTCATCTACGTCGGGCTTGACCGCGAGACCAAGAAGGGCAAGCTGAGAGTGAGAGTGAAAAAGCTGTAATCATAATAAAAAACAAGGGCTGCTCCGCGTTTGCGGAGCAGCCCTTTTGTCGGTTTGCAGGTTGGGATCACCAGGCGAAGGGAGCAAGACCGGCGACCGCTCTGAGGATCAACGTGGAGTCGGCAGTCTGGAGAGTGCCGGAGAAGTTGACGTCGGCGGCAAGCAGCTTGATCGCCGCGGTATCGCCGGAAAGCGGGGTGAGGCCGGCAACCGCCCTCTTGACGAGAGTGGAGTCGGCAGTCTCGAGCTTACCGTTGAGGTTGGTATCGCCGCGAACGACGATCACGATATCAACGTCGGCGTCGGCGACGGTC
>JAEEGL010332562.1_pt1 | contig 17738 bp, 12 predicted proteins | sample 9134231 | NCBI WGS metagenome assembly JAEEGL01 (sample SAMN16246548, study PRJNA631951) | gut metagenome | biome: gut microbiome; feature: rumen; material: fiber-attached | host: Bos | place: Iran: Karaj | collected 2018-10 | reverse complement strand
GGGCATGATCAGGAGGCCTTCGGTCAGGGCCCGCTTGAACAGGCTCTCGGCCTGCACGCGGTTCCGCAGGCGGATCCAGACAAAGAAGCCGCCTTCCGGGCAGTTCCAGTCCGCCAGGCCGGTGAACCACTTCTCCAGCAGCTGCATCATGAAATCGCGCCGGGCCTTCAAACGCGTGCGGATGTTTTGGACGCCCAGCTCATACGCCCCGCTGGTGAACAGTTCTTCCGCCACCTGCTGCGTCAGGACGCTGACGCCGTAGTCCATCTGCATCTTCGCGTCCGCGAGCCGCTGGACGATCGCCTCCGGGCCCACGAGCCATCCCAGGCGGAAGCCCGGCGAGAAGCATTTGGACAGGCTGCTGATGTACACCACGCTGCCGCAGCGGTCGATGGCCTTCATCGGCGGGGGCGGCGGCGCGTCCAGCCACAGGTCCCGGAACACGTCGTCCTCAATGATCGGGATATGCCGCTCCGTGCAGTACTGCAGCACCTCCCTCCGCCGCGACGCGGGCATGACGCATCCGGTCGGATTCTGGAACGTGGGGATCGTATACAGCAGCGAATGCGTCCCGCCGGACTGCATGTCCTTGGTCCGCCACGGCGCGATCCCCTGCGCGTCCATGGGCACGCTGACCAGCTGGGCGCCGACAGACTGGAAAATGTTGAGCGACCCCAGGTACGAAGGCGATTCCACGAAGCCCCGAGCCTGCGATTTCACGATCCCGATCGAGATCAACTGCAGCGCCTGCAGTGCCCCGGACACGATCAGGATGCTGGAGATCGGCACCTCGATCCCGTTCTTCTTCAGATGCGCCTGGATCGCGCGCCGCAGGCTGGGCATGCCCAGCGGGTCCGGATAATTCATGAACAGCTTCCGGTCCGACAGCTGCGACAGGATGTCCTGCGTGATCTTCGTCTGCATCAGTTCGGGCGAGAGTTCCCCGGTGCTCATCCGCGTGATGCCGCTCTGGAACTCCAGGCGGTTGACGATCTGCACCGTGGGCACGTTGGGATAGAACCGGCTCGCCTTGATATAGCTCTGCCAGTCCGGCGTCTTGTCCTGGATCAGCATCGCCCAGCCTTCGTTGGCCACGCGCGTGCCGCCGCCGTGGCTCCCTTCCAGCAGGCCCAGCGCCGTCAGTTCGTCCATCGCCTCCACGATGGTGCTCCGGTTCACGCCGAACATCTCCGCCAGCTTCCGCTGGGACGGCAGCTTCTGCCCGCTCACCCAGTCGCCGGACGTGATGCGTTCCTGAAAATAAGCCACGATCTGGCTGTAAATGGAGGCCTTCGCCTGTTTGTCCGGTCTCCACGTGATATGGATCATGTCCATGGGTTGATGCGCCATGATCGGGTCCCTTCCTGTCCGTGTCAGAATCTGTTCTTATAATATAGCATATTTGCGGAATTCCCGCCATCCTTTTTTCGGAGCAGAAAGCACAAAAAACGGGGCGGGCCCTGCGGCCCGCCCCGTTTCTGGGGGGATGTTTCCGTTATTACATGCCCATCTGCTTGGCAACTTCGGCAGCAAAGTCGTCCTGACGCTTTTCGATGCCTTCGCCGGTCTCGAAACGGACGAAGTTCTTCAGGGTCAGAGCGGCGCCGGCGGCCTTGGAGACCTGCTCCAGGTACTGGCCGACGGTCTGCTTGCCGTCTTCGGCCTTCACGTAGACCTGCTCGGTCAGGCAGAATTCCTTGAGTTCCTTGGCGATACGGCCTTTGATCATGCCTTCGATGACCTTTTCGGGCTTGGCGGCTTCCTTGGGATCGTTCATGATCTGGGCGCGCAGGATCTCGGTCTCCTTCTCGATGAAGTCGCCGGGGACGTCCGTGCGGGTCGTGAACTGAGGACGCAGGGCCGCGATCTGCATGGCCACGTTCTTCAGGGCTTCCAGGACCTGAGGATCCTCGGCCTTGTCGGTGTCGGCTTCCACCAGGACGCCGATGCGGCCGCCGCCGTGGATGTAGGCCACCACGGCTCCGTTCGCTTCGATCTTGGCGAAGCGGCGGATGGACAGCTTTTCACCGATGCGGGCGATCTTTTCGGACAATTCCTGCTCTACGGTCAGGGTGGGAGCCAGAGCCCAGGGCTCGGCCAGCAGGGCTTCTACGGTGGCAGCGCCGGAGTTCATGACCTGATCGGCGACCGCGCTCACGTATTCCTGGAACTCGGCGTTCTTGGCGACGAAGTCGGTCTCGGAGTTGACTTCCACCATGACGGCTTTCTTGCCGTCCACTTTGGCGGTCACCAGGCCTTCAGCCGCGATGCGGCCGGCCTTCTTGGCGGCTGCGGCCAGGCCTTTTTCCCGCAGGAATTCAACGGCCTTGTCCATGTCGCCGTCGGTGGCGGTAAGGGCCTTCTTGCAGTCCATCATGCCGGCGCCGGTCATTTCGCGTAATTCTTTAACAGCAGCAGCAGTGATAGCCATGGTTTACTCCTCCTCTTTCTTCGCTTCGGCGGCCTGTTCGGCGGTCTCTTCGGGGGCTTCTTCCTCGGCGGGAGCTTCGGTCAGCTGTTCGCCTTGGTTGCCTTCGATGACGGCGTCCGCCATCTTGCCCACGATCAGCTTCACGGCGCGGATGGCGTCGTCATTGCCGGGAATCACGTAATCCAGTTCTTCCGGATCCGAGTTGGTGTCGGCGATGCCGATCAGCGGGATGTTCAGGGTCAGAGCTTCCTGCACGCAGATGCGCTCTTTCTTGGGGTCGACGACGAAGATCACGTCGGGCAGACGCTTCATGTCCTTGATGCCGCCCAGGTTCTTCTCCAGCTTTTCCCATTCCTTCTGCAGGGCCGCGACTTCCTTCTTGGGCAGCACTTCGAAGGTGCCGTCCTTGCTCATCTGCTCGATGGCGCGAAGGCGCGCGATGCGGCTCTGGATGGTCTTGAAGTTGGTCAGCATGCCGCCGAGCCAGCGCTGGTTCACGTAGAACATGCCGCAGCGTTCCGCTTCGGTCTGGATGGCGTCCTGCGCCTGCTTCTTGGTGCCCACGAACAGGACCGTGCCGCCGTCGGCAACGATCTGGACCAGCGCGTTGTAGGCGTCGTCGATCATGCCGACCGTCTTCTGCAGGTCGATGATGTGGATGCCGTTGCGCTCCGTGTAGATGTAGGGGGCCATTTTGGGGTTCCAGCGCTTGGTCTGATGGCCGAAGTGAACACCGGCTTCCAAGAGCTGCTTCATGGAAATAACGCTCATTTTTTTATCCTCCTGGTTAGTTTCTTCCGCAGGGTTCGTTCCGGGGAAGACCGTTTTCACGGCACCGCTCCCGCCGGTCCGCCTGCGTGCAAAATAAAGCGCCCTGACATAATACCATGCCAGGGCGCGGAGTGCAAGTGATTTTTTCAGAAATTACAGACTGAAATTACTTGCCGATCAGGCCGACTTCCTTGTAGAAGGCTTCGGCACCGGGGTGCAGACCGATGGGCAGGTCGGTGGCGATGAAGCTCTTATCGGCCATGTTGTAGAAGAACTTGTTGCCTTCGATCATCTTTTCGGCCTGTTCATACAGAGTCTTCGCCATCTGATACGCTTCCGCATCGCCCAGTTCCTTGTTGCAGATGACCATGCACTTCACGCCGAAGGTAGGGACGTCCGCATCCTGGCCCTTGTAGGTGCCGGCCGGGATCGTGGCTTTGTAGTAAGCGGCATTGGCGGCAACGATCTTGTCCAGCTCTTCATCGGTGAAGCCGAGCAGGACGCAGTCCTTGGTGTTGGCGGCGTTGGCCAGAGCGCCTACGGGAACGCCCGCGAAAGCGGTGGAAGCGTTCATGGTGCCGTCGGCGACGTTGTCGGCGCCTTCACCCAGGGTGACGTTGACCAGGTTCGCATTGTCCTTCGTGATGCCGACGGTCTCCAGACCCAGCAGAGCGGAGGATTCGGAAGTGGAAGCGGACGGGCCGATGCCGAAGGTGCCCTTCGCATCATGCAGGTAGGTGTAGCCCGAGGACTTCAGAGCGATCCAGTTGGACAGGGACGGATACACGGCGCCGATGGCGCAGATGTTTTCCTGCTTGCCCTGATCCGCGAACTTGCCGGTGCCGTTCACGGCGCTCAGCGCAGCATCGCCGGAGCACATGCCGAGCTGGATCTCGCCGCTGTTGACTTTCAGCGCGTTCTCGTTGGAGCCGGAGGAAGTGGTGGCGTCGACGTTCATGCCCTTGATGTTGTTGGTGAACGTGGTCGCTACGGCGACGGCCGCGGCGTACATGGTGCCGGTGGAGTCAGCGCCGCCGATGGTCAGACGGTCGCCCTTGTACTCGTAGTCGCTGCCGCCGGGGGCCGCAGTGGTGTTGTCGGGGGCCGCCGTCGTGGCAGGGGTGTTGCCGCCGCAGGCAGTCAGGGCCAGAATCATAGCCAGCACAAGCAGCAAGCTAACGATCTTCTTCATGTTGTTTCTCTCCTTTTTCATTTTGTTTTTATAGCGGGAAAACCAGAGGTTTTCGGACTATCGGTCAGTCAGGCAGGTCAGGCCGCGGCGGCCGCGCTGCTCTTTTTGTTCAGCAGGATCTCATACACGGCAATGGCCGCAAGCACTGCCAGGCCGATGATGCTCAGCAGGTCGTTCGGGATCATCATGCAGAGGCCGGCGCCGATGATAATGATCCGGAAGAGCCAGTTGATCTTCCGCTGTTTGCTGAAGAACCAGCCCTGCATGCCGCAGGACATGCCGAAGCAGCCGATCAGAGCCGTGCCGCAGACCATCAGGATCTGCCCCAGGGAGCCGTTCAGGTTCATGGCGCTGTTGTAGCAGAACACGAACGGGACGATGAAGCCGGCGAACCCGATCTTACACGCCTGTACGGCTGTTGTCATCGGGTTGCTCTTCGCTATGCCGGCGCCGGCGTAGGCGGCCAGGGCGACCGGCGGCGTGATGGCGGACAGGCAGGCGAAGTAGAACACGAACAGGTGGGCGGTCAGCAGCGGCAGGCCCAGGGTCGTCAGCGCCGGAGCCAGGATGGAGGCGCCGATGACGTAAGCCGACGTGGTCGGCAGGCCCATGCCGAGGATGATGCACGCGATGGCCGTGAACAGCAGGGACGGGAACAGTTTGGCGCCCGCGGCGTTGATCATCGCGTCGCCGAACTTGGCGCCCAGACCGGTCCGGGCCACCATGGCCACGACGATGCCGGCGCAGGCGCAGCCGGCCACGATGGACAGCGCGTTAAAGCTGCTCTTCACCATGGACTTCGGGATATCCTTGAACGTGAAGCGTTTCTTCTTGTCGACCAGCATGACGACCGGGATGGAAGCCGTGCCGATCAGAGCGGCCATGACGGGCGAATACTGCGCGATCAGCAGAGCCCACACCAGGACCGCGATGATCACGAGGTACATCCAGCCGTCCTTGAACACCTTCCGGGTCTTCGGGATCTGGTCCTTCGGCAGCAGCTCGACGTCGCCGATCTCGCCCTGCGCGTAGACCGCGATGCCGGCGCCCACGAAGTACAGGACGGCGGGGATCACGGCGGCTTTTACGATCGTGGTGTATTTTTCAAGCGTGAACGCCACCATCAGGAAGGCGCCCGACCCCATGACGGGCGGCAGGATCTGTCCTCCTGTGGAGGCCACGGCTTCCACGCCGCCGGCGAAATCGGATTTGTAGCCGCGGGATTTCATTAACGGGATGGTGAAGGTGCCGGTACCCACGACGTTCGCGACGGCCGAGCCGTTGATGCAGCCCATCAGGGCGGAAGCCACGACGGCCGACAGGGCGGGGCCGCTGCGCAGCTTGCCGGTCAGGGACAGCGCCATGTCGTTGATGAACGTGGAGCAGCCGGAAGTTTCCAGGAAGGCGCCGAACATGACGAACATGTAGATAACGCCGGCGGAGACCGAGATGGTGGTGCCGAAGACGCCGTCCAGGTCAAGAGCCATATACTGGAACAGCTGTTTGAACGAATACTTGGTGTGGCCCAGACGCCCCTGGATCAGGTGGCCCCAGCGGGCGTAGGCGAAGAAGAGCAGGGCCAGGATGGGCATGATGTAGCCTAGGCATCGTCTGGCGCCTTCCAGCACCAGGATGAACAGGATGCAGCCTGCCACAGCCGCCCATTTGCCGGGCATGCCCAGATTTTCCGACAGGTGATCGTATTCATACCACGCCATGATGATCGCCGCCCACAGTGCGATGATGCAGATCACGTCGATGATCCGGGTGACCAGGCGGAACGCCGCGTTGCCCGCGAAACGGTTCTTGAACACATGCTCATACAGAGGCATCGTCAGGAAAAGGATCGTGAAGGCGAGAGCCACATGGATGCCGCGTTCCGGGATAACGCCCTTGATGCTGTTCGGAATAAAGCTCCAGGTGCCCCAGAAGACCTTGATGATGTGGTAGAGAGCCATCGCGAACGCGACTACGATCGCGATCCTGCCCCACATGTTGTTTTTGCTTTCTTCCAGTTTCTGCGCAGCAGCCAGATCTGCGTCAAGGGAATTCACGTCGATTTCCTTGGCTGTCTTTTCTTTGCTCATCGGTTGCTCCTCTTTTTTCGTTTTTTCCGGAAAGTTATAATACTCTCCGTCTTATAACCAGGTCAATATAGCATATATTTCCCTCGGTCTGCAAGGGATTTTTCATTTATTATTAATAATTTTTTCACAATTATGCATCTCTCCCGGGTGCCCGTGTCGATTTTTCGCGGTACAGCCAGGTCGCGCCGTCGTTCGAGGGGGAGACGGTCTCGCGGTACGCCGCCATCACGCCGGCGGCCGGATGGTCCGGACGTTTCACGTGCTGCAGGCGCGCGCAGATCTCTTCGTCGCTCAGGTCCGCGCGGATCGTGCCCGCGTCGATGTCGATATGGATCATGTCGCCGTCCCGCACCGCCGCGATGGGCCCGCCGTCCCAGGCCTCCGGAGAGATGTGGCCGATACACGGCCCCCGCGTGGCGCCCGAGTACCGCCCGTCCGTGATCATGGCCACCGACGTGTGCAGCCCCATGCCCACCAGCATGGCGGCGGGGATGGACATCTCGCGCATGCCCGGCCCGCCCTTGGGCCCCTCGTAGCGGATCACCAGCACGCAGCCCGGCACGATCCGCCGGTCCACCATCGCCTCGCGCAGCGCTTCTTCCGAGTCAAAGCACACCGCGGGCCCGCTGTGCCGGAACATGGACGGCTCCACGCCGCTCTTCTTCACGATGCACCCGCCCGGCGCGATGTTCCCGTACAGCACCCGGAAACACCCGTCCGGATACAGCGGGTCGTCCGCCGTGTGGATGATCTCCCGGTCGACCGGCCGGTCATAGCGGTCCAGGAATTCGCCCAGCGTGCCGCCGGTCACGAGCTTTGCGTCTTCATGCAGGAAGCGGCGGATGGCCTTGAGGGTCGCGCCGACGCCGCCCGCCTTGTGGTAGTCGCTGATGTTGTATTTCGACGAGGGCTTGAATTTCGCCACCACCGGCACGTCCTTCTGGATCTCGTCGAATTCCCGGAGCCCGATCGGGAGCCCCATCACCTTGGCCAGCGCGCAGATGTGCAGCTGCGCGTTGGTGGAGCCGCCGGTCGCGCTCACGTGGCGCAGGCCGTTGACGACGGAATCATAGGTGACGATATCGGAGAAGCGGATCTCCTCCCGCACCAGTTCCACAGCCCGGGCGCCGGCCATGCGCGCCTGCCGCACCTTGTCCGCGGAACAGAACAGCGTGGTGGTGGACCCGATCGGCGCGATGCCGATGGCCTCCGCGAACACGCCCATCGTATTCGCCGTGCCGTACATGGAGCAGGTCCCGCCGGAAAAGCAGATGTTCTGCTTGAAGCGTTCGAATTCGGCCGCCGTGATGCGCTCCGCATTGTAGGCGCCGATGGACTCCTTCAGGTCCGGCGTCACGTACACCTTCTGCCCGTCGTCGTACGGCAGCATGCAGCCCGCAGTCAGGAAAATGCAGGGCTTGTCCAGCGAGGCCGCCGCCATCAGCATGCCCGGGACGATCTTGTCGCAGGAGCACAGGAAGACGAGGCCGTCGAAATCGTGGGCCCGCGCCATCCCCTCCGCCGCGCCGGCGATCAGGTCCCGTTCCGGCAGGATGTAATGCATGCCGAGGCCCTGCGCCATTCCGTCGCACGGGGCGGGCACGTTGAATTCTGCGGGCGTCCCGCCGGCCGCCCACACGCCTTCCTTCACATGCTGCGCCAGTTCGCGCAGGGGCTGATGCCCCGGGTTGGCGTCCGTGAAGGAATTCACGATCCCGATCACCGGGTTCCTCAGATCTTTGTCTCCGTAGCCGCACGCGTGCATCAGGCCGACGTAATAGCCCTGCGTGCGGTCGTCCGCGTCATGGTTATGGATCGCCATGGTACTGCTCTCCCTGATCCTTTCTCCGGTCCGACCCGGGTCTTTCTTTATTTCAGTTCGTCCTCGATCAGGCCGTTCAGGACCCGGATATACGTCCCGCGCATGCCCGACGAGCGGGATTCGATGATCTCCGCGCTCTCCAGCTTCCGCAGCGCGTTGACGATGACCGAGCGCGTGATGCCCATCCGGTCCGCGATGTTGCTGGCCACCAGGATGCCCTCCGTGCCGCCCAGCTCATCCAGGATGCAGCGCACCGCCTTCATTTCCGACGCGGACAGCGTGGCCGCTGCCGACCGGGCCGCCTGCTGCATGCGGAATTCGCGCGACGCCTCCTCGCTCAGGGAGCGGCGCATCTCCAGCCCGATGATCATGGTCGCGTGCTCGGTCAGGATGATGTCATCCACGTCAAAGCCCTTTTCTTCGCGGTAGATGAACAGCGTCCCCAGCCGCACCCGCGAGATCTCCACCGGCGCGATGACGGCTTTCAGCCGCTCGCACGCCTCCTCCGGAAATCCCAGCGCCTGCAGGCTCGCGTTCTCCTGCGTGGACAGGATGTTCAGCAGCCGCTCGTTCAGCTCCGACGGCAGGAAATCCCCCACCTGCAGCTGCGGCCACAGCGGATCGAACGGCGGCTGTCCCAGCCCCAGGATCTTTCCCTTGCCGCTGATCACCACGACGCCCGCGCCGAACTCCACGCCCATCACGCGGGAAATGTCCCCGAAGGAGACCACGTTGCTGTCGTCGTAATGCAGCAATTTGTTGATTCTTCTCATCTTGTCCAGTAATTGTACGCTCATTTTCGCCTCCTGCCGGATAAACAGATTTCACTTCGAAAACATATTTTTATATTATCACGATTTTGCCGGGACCGCAAGCAATATTCAGACAATTCAAAGTTTTATTTTCCCCAACAAAAAACGGCCGTCATCCGACAGCCGTCCTGTGCACATTATGCCGCCGTCTATGGCACCGCCCCAATGCTCCGGATTCACGGGAAGCTCCTGTTTTTCTCCCGGCGCGGCGTGTCTGCATCCTCAATGACTCAGTTCTCCCTCTCTCTGAATAAAGCCGGCGATTTCATTCAAAACACTTTGATTGGTCGGATGATACAGGAAACTGCATTCTCCGTCTCCCGGGGCAACAGCGACCAGGCCGCCCGAGAGGAATTCGATCCGGCAGCTCTCTTCCGCATCCGATCCCCACGACAGGAATACGGAAGCGGTTTTATCACTGCCGCTTACCGAAATGCCGTTCCACAGCCAGCTGACCAGATTCCGCAGGTCCTGCCGGTATCCGACCGAAGACAGAATCTTTATCATTTCCGCCTGCTTTTCCGGTCTGCCGGATATATCGAGCACATACGTATCCATTTTCAGGTTCCCGTTTTCAGTCGCAAAAATGACCGTATTCGCCCGGGCTTTGCTGAATCCGGTTTCCGGCATATTGCCTATCCGCGTCAGAGAGCGCGGCCAGAAACGCCACACGCCGAGCAAAATCAAAACAGCAGCTGCAATAATAAGAAGCACTCTTTTTTGCATTCGCATCATAAACCTCCTTTTTCATGCATCACCGCGTCAGGAAATGTCTGACAATGTTGTCGGGCACAGCATTCCCAATGACTTAATATGCTTGCTGACGCCATTTGCATTATGGAAGAAGCTGACACTTGTCACTTGAGACTTTTTGTCAAAGATGTAGGTGCTAAAATATCTGTTCAGAATATCCGCTGTATTATATCCCGTATGTGTAGACGTTAATGAATAGGTTGAGTAAAGCGTATCCTGTTGTTGACTGACGTTCATATTCAACCCCTGCTGACTTCCTCCGGAATAATTCGTACTAAAGATCGTACTGCTGAATCCTGTTTGTATATAACTGCTTGAGGCAAACGGAGTCCAGTAACTGCCGTTTTTATATTGATAAAAACTTACCTGTTCCAACGCAGCACATGCATAACTTGCTGTAATATTGTATACCACTGTTGACGCAGAAAAGCCAGTGATAATAGAATGGAGAGCATCATATGCTGTGATAAAGGCATTAAACACGGAATATGCATATCCTGACACCAGTGTTCCCGTCACCTTGCACAACTGATAAGCACCTGCTGCAACGCTGGACGAGATGGTTTTATTATTAACTGCTGCTGAATGAAACAGATTGGAACTGGTTGTTGGATGTGTAATAATCCGTTTTATTTCATATACAATTCCATTACCGGCGGTAACAGTATAATATGTCGTATCGTAAGAAACACTTGATGTTCCTTTATCCGGAAAGTCATTTCTGTTGTCAGAAAAGAAAGGCTTTAATTCTTCCTCTGTACTTGGATACACACCGGCATCATATATTGCCTGCTGGATCTTTGTTTCCTCCTCTTTGTCACCGGATATAATAGCTCTATTTCTTTCAAAGACCATTCTGTCAATCTCTTCTACAGTCGCAGTTCCCCGGGATCCATCTTCCCTCAGGATATAATAATTGGCCTGATTGAGAGTCTGTGCCTCAATTTTCAAGCCGTTGGTTCCTCCCGAGATGGCAACAACAAAAGACATTAGTGCCGCAATAATCGATTTTCTCATCCTCGTACTCCTTTATCCTTCTATGCATTTATGTGTGCACAAGCCATTTATGCATATTTCACTAAATATGCAGTTAAGCATTCAACTCCAATCTCCTCCCTTTGGAGAATCTCTCTTGGACTTCCTGCTCATATTCTTCTTTCCCGATTTCCCTTCCTGAAAAGACTTTGTCACCATGATGCTTTGTTCTCTCCAAAATCTCCATCGATTCATTCTATCAGAAGTTCTGCTTTCACAGATTTCCTTGCCCGATCAAGAAGTTTCCGAATTTGACGCTGATTTTTCAGCATAGCATTGACTGCCTTTATCATTTAGACGAATAGAAGGTAAAAATGTCTCAGCTTGTTTTCGATAATTCTTGTCCGGGGTCGTATTCCTCCTGCAATCGTCTCTCAATGCTTAGTGTCCATCAGCCCTGCATTTTTCTTTCTTTGTGCGTATCACTTATAATGCGATCCTTTATTACCTGTCAGGCAGGCACGACAAAATACATATGTTTTAATTAGATTATCACAGTTTTGCCGGGGCTGCGAACAATATCCAGACAATTCAAAATTTTATTCTTTCCAATAAAAACGGTCGCCATCCTGATATGTACCCCTGTTTTTTCCCCTTGATCGTTCATGTCCATACCTCCTCTACTAATATAACAACCCGGAAGGCCGAAAACGGACATGCCAAACCAGATTTTTCAAAAAAATAATTATATTCAAAAGTGCCCGGAGGTTTCTCTCCCCCGGGCAGGTATTATCATCAGAATTTCAGAAGATCAGAAGCCAAAAACGGCGGCGGCTTCTTTCATATTGGCACGGATCGCGACTCCGAAGGGACATCTGGTCTCGCAGGCGCCGCAGGCGATGCATTCGCCCGCGTGATGCGGCAGTGTCTTATAATGTTCCCGGACGGTTTCCGGGATTTCACCCTGTGCTTTCGCCAGGTGCAGGAATTTCGTGACGGATGCGATATCGATCTGCTTCGGACAGGGCTCGCAGTGGCTGCAGTACATGCAGTGTCCGACCCAGCTTACGCGGGGGAACGAAGCCATGCCCGGCGCATAGTCGCGCTCCGCCGGCGAAGCTTCGCAGTAGGCGGCGCTTTTTTCCAGTTCGGCCGCGGAGTGAGCTCCGGCCAGGACTACGGAAACGCCCGGGCGGGACAGCGCGTAGGACAGACACTGGTTCACGGTCAGGGAAACGCCGGCGATCTGGTTGCTGCCCAGCAGTTCGCCGCCGGCAAAGGCCTTCATGACCGTAATGCCGACGCCTTTCCGCTGGCAGGTCTCGTAAAGCCGCTGCCGGTCCGGGTCCATGTTCGTCAGGTGCGCCTGATAGTTGCGGTCCGCCCAGATCTCCTCCACGTCCTCGTCCGCGGGCTGCAGGTCGTAGCAGGGGTTGACCGAAAACATCAGGACTTCAATGGCACCTTCCTCAATGGCGCGCAGCGCTACCAGCGGATTGTGGCTGGACATGCCGATATGGCGAATCCGGCCTTCCGCTTTCAGCTGGCGCGCGTAATCCAGGATGCCGTTTTCGCGGATTGTTTCCCAGTCGCTCAGCGCATCACAGTAGTGGATCATGCCGACGTCCAGGTAATCGGTCTGAAGGAGGGACATCATTTCCTCAAAGCCGGCCTTCACTTCGGCAAGGTCCCGCGTGCGCAGGTACTGGCCGTTTTTCCAGACGGAGCACAGGTGCGACTGAATCAGGAATCTGTCCCGCCGGCCTTTCAGGGCTCGGCCGACGGCACGGCGCATTTCGGGGTCCGAGGCGTAGAGATCAAAATAGTTGATGCCGAGGCGTTCCGCCGTATCAAACATACGGGCGCACTCCCGATATCCGTCTTCGGCGAAGCCTTCGCAGCCCATGCCGATCACGCTCACGCGGAGGCCGGTGTTTCCGAGTTCTCTGTATTCCATAGGGGGTTCCTTCTTTTCTGAAATGTGCCGGGCTTAAGTCCGCATTACGGCTCGGCGGCGGTTATACCCCTACGCCTTCGGCTTGTTCCAGCTCATGAAGCCGCATTCCTTGTTTTCACAGGCATAGAACCGGCGCCCCTTGGCGGTGCGGCGCAGGATCAGCCTGCCCCCGCACTGCGGGCAGGGCACGTCCGCCGTCTCCAGGAACGGCTTGGTGTTTTTGCACTCCGGGAAGCCCGGGCACGCCAGGAATTTGCCGTGGCGGCCGTATTTGATCACCATGCGGCGGCCGCAGAGCTCGCAGACTTCGTCGGACTCCTCGTCCTTCACCTGCACGCGCTCCAGCTCGTCCATGGCGGTGTCCAGCTTTTCCTTAAACGGCGGGTAGAAGCTGCGGAGCAGTTCCTTCCAGTCTTCTTCGCCTTCGGCCACTTTGTCCAGACGGGTCTCCATCTCCGCGGTGAAGTTCTTGTCCGCGAGCATCGGGACGGTGCGGCAGATCATGTCGTCCACGGCGCGGCCCAGATCGGTGGCGATCACGTTTTTGCCCTTGCGGGCCGTATAATGGCGGTCCATCAGCGTCGCCAGCGTGGGGGCGTAGGTGGACGGCCGGCCAATGCCCGCTGCTTCCATGCTCTGCACGAGGGAGGCCTCGGTGTAATGCGCGGGCGGCTGGGTGAAGTGCTGCTCCGGCGTGAAGCGCGGATCCGTCAGCACGCTGTTTTCGGTGATGCCGACCAGGTTTTTATCCGCCTTCTGCTTGTCTTCGTGATTGTACACGAGCCGGTAGCCCGGAAAGACGGGGTTCTGGGCGGCCGCCCGGAAGACGGCCTCCCCCGCCGCGGCGGTCAGCGAGACCGCGTCGTACTGATAATCCGCCATGCGGCTGGCCGCGAAGCGGTTCCAGATCAGCTGGTACAGACGCAGCTCGTCGCGGCCCATCTGGTCTTTGATCTTTTCCGGCGTCCGTTCGATGGCGGTGGGGCGGATGGCTTCGTGCGCGTCCTGGATCCGCTCGTCTTTCTTGGCGGCGGCAGCCCCTTTGCCCACGAATTCCTCGCCGTATTTATCCTTCAGGAAGGCCCGGGCGGCGGCGTCCGCCTCCGCGCCGATGCGCGTGCTGTCCGTACGCAGATAGGTGATCAGGCCCACGGTGCCTTCCGCCAGCTTCACGCCTTCGTACAGCGTCTGGGCTACTCGCATGGTCTTGGAGGGCGAAAAGCCCAGGATGCGGGACGCCTCCTGCTGCATCGTGCTGGTGGTGAAGGGATTCGGCGCTTTGACGCGCTTGCGGGAACTGGTCAGGGACTGGACCGCGAAGGGGCGGCCGTCCAGATATGAGAGCAGCTCCTGCGTGTCCGCTTCGGATCTCAGCGCGCGGGGCTTGTTGTCATACTGCAGGATGAGCGGCGCCTTGCGGCCTTCCACGGTCAGGGCGGCCTCCAGGGTCCAGTATTCCTCGGGATCGAACGCGTCGATCTCCCGGTCGCGGCTCACCACCATGTTCAGCGTAGCGGACTGCACGCGGCCCGCGGAGAGGCCCCGCTTGATCTTCTTCCACAGCAGCGGGCTGACCGAATAGCCGGCCACGCGGTCCAGCACGCGGCGCGCCTGCTGCGCGTCCACGAGTTCCAGATCGATGGCGCGGGGGCTGGCCAGGGCCGCCTTCACCGCCTCCTTCGTGATCTCGTTGAAGCTGATGCGGTACAGCTTCGGGTTGGCGTCCTTCAGCAGGAACGCCAGATGCCACGCGATGGCTTCGCCTTCGCGGTCCGGGTCCGTCGCCAGATAGACCTTCGTGGCCTTCTTCGCTTCGTTCTTCAGGGTCTTGATCACGTCGCCCTTGCCGCGGATGGAGATATACTCCGGTTCATAATCACTTCCGATATCGACGCCCATGCGGCTCTTCGGCAGGTCCCGCAGATGGCCGCCCGACGCCTTGACGCTGTAATTCGAACCCAGAAAGCGCTTGATCGTGTGCTCTTTCGTGGGCGATTCTACTATTATTAAAGGATGTCCTGCCATGGTGCCTCCTGTCTGATCTCATGCTTTCGTTCAGTGTGATGCTGACAAGTCACGATAATAGACGATTCCCGTGAAATATGCAAGAGGTTTTTTCGCGCATTGACCGCGTCCCCTTCGTCCCCTATAATGGAAGCCGGACAGACCGCCGGGCGTTCCTGCCGTCCGGCGCGGGCATGGGGAGGATAAAAATATGCTTTCGGAACAAATGATCCGGGATATGAAAGAGGAAGCGGGTGCCGTCGCGGCGTTGCTCGCGGAGGCACCGGTCCTGATGATCGGAACGCGCGGGCTGGACAAACAGCCGGCGGTCCGCCCGGTGCTGCCGCCTTTCGAACAGGACGGGGCGCTCTGGTTTGCCGCCGCGAAAAACACCCGGCTTTACGCGGAACTGAGTCTGGCGCCCGCCTGCCAGTTCTGCGTAAAGGATCCGGACAGCGGGTACAGTTTCCGGCTTTCCGGGAAAGCGTCCTTCTCCGAAGAACCGGAGATCCGGAACCGCTGTCTGGCGGAAAGCCCGCGCCTGCGGGAGCTTTACGCACAGGAGCCGGCGCTGCTTCTCCCTTTCTGCCTGACCGGGATGCGCGCCGAATTCGACGACGCGGCCGGCCTCCCTGTCCGGAGCTTCATCCTGCCCGACGCGGGCGGCCTGCTGACCGGTCCCGTCCTGCTGAAAAAAACCGAGCTGCGCGACCGGCTGCTGCGGATCCTGGAAGAGCGGGAGGCGGAAGGCGATCCGCCGCTGAATGAAGAGGAACGCGGCCTCCGCCTGCTCCGGGACGGCCTTCTCCTGGTCCTTGCCGAACAGGCAAAAGCCTTCTGGCCCCGCATGAACGTCCAGCCCATCGAACGCGCCGTCCGCTTCGAGACTTATGACGAGCGGGAAGAGTATATGCGCCGGGCCAAAAAACTGGTCGGCGCCGTCACACTGGGCAAGCCGGAAGATCTGACGCACTGGCTGGCGCCCGATACCCTGCGGGAGCTGCTGGCTGCCGCTGAGAAATAATAGTTTTTTCCTGAAACAGAACCGCTGAGGGACGGTCTTCCGGCTTGACTGCCGGAGCCGTCCTTTTTGATCCCGGTATGTTTGCGGCGCATCCGCAGGAGTTGCCCCTGCGGATCCCGTTTTGCTTCCGGCGGATCTGCCCCTTTGGACTCCGGTTTGCTTCCGGCGGACTCCCGTAGCCGGCCCGGACGGTCCTGCATCAGCGTTTCATGTACCCGCCCCCCGGCGTCTGCCGGATATAGCCCCGCGATTCCAGTTCGAGAAGGCGGAGGGACAGTTCGCCGAGGGTCAGGTCCTCCTCCGCCGCGAGGAGCTCCTCCACGTGGACGGGGTCCGTCCCCATGTGACGCCATATCTGCTTGAGCGGCGCGGGAAGTTCGCCGCTGCCGGAGGGGCCGGAAGGCGGGGAGCCGGTTCCGGAAAACGGGCCGGCGGCCTTTCCTATCCGGGCGGCATCCAGTCCCAGCGCGTCATACACGTCGCCGCAGCAGGTCAGGATCCCGGCGCCCTGGCCGATCAGTTTCAGACAGCCGGCGGACAGCGCGTCGCCCACGCGGCCGGGCAGGGCCAGGACCTCCTTTCCCTGCTCCAGGGCCTGATCCACTGTAATCTGGGAGCCGCTCTTTTCCCTTGCCTCGATCACCAGCAAAACGTCCGAAAGCGCCGCAATCAGCCGGTTCCGGAGGGGGAAATGATGCGGCAGAGGCGGCGTGCCCGGCGGATATTCGGTCAGCAGGCCGCCCTTTTCCGCCAGAGCGTCATACAGTTTCCGATTCCCCTGCGGATAGCACACGTCCGCCCCGCAACCCAGCACCGCGAACGATGTGCCGCCGCTTTCCAGAGCCGCCTCCTGCGCGCAGCCGTCGATCCCGCGGGCCATCCCGCTGATCACCGACAGCCCCTGCCCGCCCAGTTCCCCGCCGAAGCGCTCCGCCATCATGCGGCCGTAGGGCGTGCAGCTCCGGGCGCCGATGATCCCGACGGAGGGCGTCTCCTCCGGCGGCGTCTTCCCCTTCGCGAAAACGCCCAGCGGCGCATCGCCCAATGCCAGGAGCCGGGCCGGGTAGCCCTCTTCCTCGCAGCTGATCCAGCGGATCCCCGCCTTCTCCGCCTCATCGCGCGCCGCCAGGATCTCCGGCAGGCGCTTTTTCGTCTCGTTCACAGCCTCCTGCCGCAGCGCGGAGACCGGCAGTTTCTCCTCGCGGAACACCGCCTCCGGACTGCCGTACAGGCTCAGCAGGCGGCGGAGCAGCAGCGGCGAAGCCTCCGGCAGCGCGGCCAGAAAATACAGATAGTCCCGTCTTTCCATTCCCTCACCTCCAGAATTTCTCCGCCGGCGTGCGGTAGCCCACGGCCTCCGCCAGGTCCTCCAGCGAGATCTCTTCGGCCCCGCGCAGGTCCGCGACGGTCCGCGCCACCTTCAGGATCCGGTGATACGCGCGGGCGGACAGTCCCTTCTGCTCGAACACGCGCTTCAGGAATTCGTTCTGCTCCCGGCTCAGCGCACAGTACTGCTTCACCTGCCGCGCCGTCATGCGCGCATTGAACAGGATGTCCGTGCCGCGGAAGCGTTCCTCCTGCCGCTCCCGTGCCGCCTCCACCCGCGTGCGGATGTCCGCCGAGCTCTCGTTTTTCGCCTTGCCGGTCAGTTCTCCGTACCCCAGCGGCGGCGCCTCCACACACAGGTCCATGCGGTCCAGCAGCGGGCGGCTGATGCGCCGCAGATAGTTCTCCACTTCCGCCTCCGAGCAGCGGCAGCGGTTCCGGTCCGGAACAGAGCCGCACCGGCAGGGGTTCATGGCCGCCACCAGCATGACGCCCGCGGGAAAACGGAAGGAGCCCTGCACGCGCGCGATGCTCACCTCGCCGGCCTCGAGGGGCTGTCTGAGCGCCTCCAGCGCCGTTTTCTG
>JAEEGL017219216.1_pt1 | contig 17739 bp, 26 predicted proteins | sample 9134231 | NCBI WGS metagenome assembly JAEEGL01 (sample SAMN16246548, study PRJNA631951) | gut metagenome | biome: gut microbiome; feature: rumen; material: fiber-attached | host: Bos | place: Iran: Karaj | collected 2018-10 | reverse complement strand
CTCATTGCCAAAAACAGCAATGGAAACCCTACGGGCGAACAGAATTCCATCCCTTGTGTGCCTGTTGTTAGCCAGAGGAAACCACTTAGCAAGAAGGGAAATAGACTTGCCAGCCCTCATATCCTCAACGTCCTTGGAAATCTGGTATGTGACAAAAGATGTTGCAATGAAGAACTTGGTATCCTTCAAATGCTCCATAATGTCAAAAACATCAGACCAACGTCCATATTCAGGAATGAATTCCAGAAGTTTTGCAAAGTCATCATCAGACAACTTGTTAACAATAAACGCAAAGCATTTCACAAACAGGTCACGCTCACCAACGCCATTGCGAATATCACGCATATAGAACAGGTTCTGGAGTGCAAGACGGGGATTTTCTTGGAAAGCCTTGCGGAACAGTTCAAGAAACTCGGATTCCTGCCCACGCATAGCACCAGCCTGTCCAAAGAAGTCAAGGTTGGCATCATAGGTGGATTTGTAGGTATCAGCACCATTGAGAGTGTAGGTCCAGTTTTCTTTCTCAACAAAAGCCTTGGCGAACGAATTTGACATATTCATCAGTTTCTCCTCAAAGTCTAAATACAAGACTGTTATAATTCAAATTTGGTGCCACTACTCCGACTCGAACGGAGACTGGTACGCTTAGAAGGCGTAGGCTTTATCCTATTAAGCTATAGCGGCAAATTGGTTTACAAGAAGCATTGTAATCATATCCAACTTTCTAATAATTACTTGCTGTATGCTTCTTTTGGTTAGTGAAAATATCAATCAATGACTGAAAAACTATAGCAGACATATCTTTTATTGTCAAGCGATTTCTGCATACTTTTCAGAATACTCCCAAAAACTGTCGAAATTGTCATTCAAAACATCATATTCCTCATCAGTCAGGCAAATATGATTTTCAAACTGCCTGTCATTCACATTGTCATAAAGGTAGAACACAACCTTATTAGACACTGTGCCTTTCATCAGCTTGGCTTCACAGAAAATGGAATTCTTGGAGTTTTCAAAACCAGACTTGCAAACACTGTCAAAAACGGACTGAACATTACTCATCTTGCATTCCTTTTGCTAAACTGTTGACTGGGAATTAGTGCTTTTCAATCCAATCGCCATTCTCGTCCTGTTCAACTTCAACCAAGCAATCCGTGATAGCGTCTTCAATGCTGTCGTATCCGAACTCTTCTGGTCCCATCTCAAAGAAATCCTGTTCCCATTCTTCAAAGGGGGCAACCGAACCAGTGTAGATGTTCATATACATTGACATTTCCTTTCTCCCTATGCTATGAAGTCACTCGCTGAACGATAAACTGCAAATCCACGAACATTATGCTTTGAGAAAACCATTCGTTCCTTGTCACCACCATCTTCCGTATGCACATAGACTTCTTCTTTTAGAAGTTCACTTTTAAGTGCTTCAAAATTCACTGGACATACACATATAGAATTCAGTTCGCTTGTGTATGTTTCAATCTTTCTATGACCCATAAATGCTTCGAGAATGCCTTTTGAAAGTTCCTGTTCGTTGGAATACTTGTGGTTCATTTTGAACTCCTTGGTTTTCTGTTCTCTCACTCACTGACAAATACAATCTAGCAAAATTAACTGTATTTGTCAAGAACTTTTTCAGAAAATCCTCACAATCTGAAGAACACCAAAAGAAGTATGCCCAGGAAGGGAAATGATTTTGATTGCCTTGGCAGGGTATGTGATTGTCCGTCCAGAGGTCTGGGTAATGACTGCCATTCCGTTCTCAATACTGATTCCACGATACTTGATGTTTTCCATATAGGTTGTGCATTCCATTTCAATTCTCCTTTTTAGTCAAGCCAAGCATAGTAAACAACTTCGTAACGCACACCAAGAAGATTTGCCAGTTCAGCAAAAATGCGCTGGCGAATGAGGCTGTCTGCAACATTTAGAAAATCATAAATGTCTTTCTTGGCATCAATGATTTCCCGAACATCGTTGAAGGTAATCTTGGGATTGATTTGTATTGCCAGTTCATCATCGGAATACTCATTGATGTACCAATCACGAACGAGCTTCTTGCAAATCAGGCGGGGATGGATTGCTTTGATGCTCATCAGCTTCATTTTGAACTCCTTGGTTTTTGTTCCTCTCACTCACTGACAAATACAATCTAGCAAAATCGGCGGAGGTTGTCAAGCATTTTCTAAAAAGATTCTTCAATTTCTTCTTCGGCATCGTACTGGTCATACCATTCCGTGTCACCGTAGAAGTGAATGACAATCTCTACGCACCAGCCATCCTTGTCAAATCCAAATTCAGCATCATAACCGCCATCACCACCAAAACCAGTAATGTCAACACAGCGGTTTTCATAGGCAACTATTCCAGCATAATTGGGAAGCTCTTCCAGCTTGTCACACATCTTGCGGTAAATGCCTTCCCAGTTGTTGTAATCGGCATCCCGAACACACTGATAGTTTTTCCTGTAAAAGTCATAGTCAAAAACAGCCAGAGTGCCGCTGTCAACTCCAACAATGTACTTGGTACTGTTCACAACCTTTCCTTCCGTGGCAATGTGAACACGAATCATCTCACCATTCTTGTCATTCTCGGAATAGGCTGTCCAAGTACCAGGCGTGCCGTAAACAACCGCAAATCCATCATTGAGGGACTGCATATCAGTAACATTGAAATAACAGGGATCGGTCACCATCAACTGTCCCTTGCATTCAAACTGGCACATCATTTTGAACTCCTTGGTTTTTGCTGTTCTCATTCACTGACAAATACAAATTAGCAAAAACAGGAGAAGTTGTCAAGCATATTTTTTGAAATCATCCAAAATATTTTTAATTATGTCCTGTTCAGAAGTCCAATATTTTGATTCCTTGATTTTCTTGTCAAACTCTTGAACACTTTTGGCTTGAAATTCTTCAGTCCAATTTGTAGGAATTCCACTTGCAAACCATATGTTGGTTATCTTATTGGACTTGTTGTCATACTTAATAACAACTTCAAAATTGAGCCACTTGTCTTTTGGATTTTTGTATTCCTTATATACTGTTGTGATTTTTTCAGTATATCCTAACAGCTTGTAACCATTGAAAAGATTGTCAACCATACTTTTGACTTTATCAATGATGCCTTCAGATACCAGATATTGTGAAAACTTTTTCATCTGTAATTCCTTTTTGGAGGCAGGGGAGGGACTTTCACCACTCATCCAAGGTGTTGCACGACCTTTTGCATTATGTTCTGCCACCCCGCCATTTGATTTACTTGTAATAAATCTCAAGGGAATCACTGTGCCAACTGGAAGATTCGTCCCTTGTAACCAGCATATACTGTGAAGGCTTGTTTTCCTTAATCCAAGCATTGATTGCACTTCTATACTTCTTTCCTTTGGTGTTGACATATCCCTTTTTGAAGGAACTGTCTTTTTGTATTTTTCTATAATATGATGCACAATCCAAATCTCTCAATTCGGAAGTAACATCATTTAGTTTATATGCTACCAGTCTTTTTTCTCCACCACCAAGTCCACCTCTGGGGTTTCCGATGAATGAAAATTCTCTGGCTTCGTTCAGGTATTCAGCAAGTGTTTTCATAATTTTCAATAATCTTTTTGATATTTAATTATTGTTTGAATAAATCTGGATATACACAGAAATCGTTTGAAAAGCCATTTTTGAAATACCTTTTCAGCACTTTTCCAGATGTATATTCAACTGGTGCAAGTTTCTTTTCTGGCGTTGGAAAAAATACTGTGATTGGACGCTTACCAGATTTCTTTTGCACAACTGTTCCGTAGCCATACTTGTAATCGTAAACGGCATCACCAACTCGAAAATCTGTATGATTGCCGTAATTATGCCGTTTTTGTTCCAGATATAATGGATAACTGTGTTGGTTCAACCACAAATATGCAATTTCATCATCTTTTGTTACAAAATTATAGGAACAATTGTGAAAATCAACTGTGACAATGTGAACACTTGATTGACACTTTTCAATGTTCTTCACAATACCTGTTCCAAAACTATTTGAATAGATTTGCTGTCCAATTTTGTATTTCAATACTGTTCTCCTAAATCGTAGTGATTGACGAGGAAGTTCCAGAGGGATGAATGTTCTCCAAAATCAAACTCGTCCGTATAGTCAAGACGTTTATGATATACATCAACTGTAATGTATTTCTTGCCATTGTAAGTAGTGTAGCGGACATTTTGAATTATCTGCTGCATAGGGTCATCAATTCCGCAATGTTCGTACAGCTTTTCCAAATCAGTCATTGCTGTTCTCCCAATCACATATCAACATCAAGATGGAAATATTCAAGAAGGAAATCATAAAAAGGAGAATATGGGAAAAACGCATACTCATCATTGAAGTCAATCCGCTTGGAATAGACATACACGGAAATGTACTGAACACCTTTCTGCTCTTTGATTTCAACCTTGCGAATCTGATGCATATTCTTGTCAATTATGCCGCAATGATCGTGGAACTTCTTCAGGATTTCCTTTTCCTTTTTGGACAGACTTGGCATTGTGAACTCCTTGGTTTTTGCTGTTCTCATTCACTGACAAATACAAATTAGCAAAATTGACGGAGATTGTCAAGCAATTTTTGATTAATTTTTGAAGAAATCTTTCAAAAGTCCCTTGTATGTTACTTCAGAAATGTAGTCATCAGGCTCATATCCATAATGATTATTGACAACCTTCCAGTCCAGCTTGTAGTAGTGCCACTTGCTGTCCTTTTCAGAAAAGACATACAGATATTCCTGGTCGGACTGTTCAAAATATTCCAAAAGGCTCTTCAAGTCCTTATGAATGACGGAATGTTCACCCTTGTAATGTTCAAGTTCTTCAAAACCAAGGGCATAATGCTCAATTTCCTTATTTGCATCAAGCCTTGAACCAATCATCGTACTGATGTTTCCGTTGGTGCAGAGGCGAAGGGCATTCACAAAATCATTGTACTTTTCTATCAGGCAAGCACCAACACCAGTTTCGTATCCGTCATAATGGCAGTAGATGGAAAAGATTTCTCCGTGGCTTGACTTGAAGGCGATGCGAGAACGAGTGGACATATTTTTCTCCTTGTTATTCTTGGTTACAAATACAAATTAACAAAAATGGAGGATGATGTCAAGCGTTTCAACTTAATTTTTCAAGAATACTTATCATTTGTTCTTTCAGCAAATTCACTTTTGTTTCTAGTTCAGATATTCTTGCTTCAGCCCTTTCTGCCCTTCTGCGTTGATATGCGGCTTCCAGACATAATGCTTCTTCGTATCGTACAGAATATATATCACCAGCTTCTCTGCCTTCAAGAATTACTTTTCCGTCATTATCCTGTTCATCTTGTCTTGCATCCCAGCTATCATAACAGAAAAATCCGTATTTGGAAGCATTGATATTATGTTTTTTGAATATTCTATCTATATCCTGTGCAATTATGCCTGTATGTTTTCTTGCGTCATTACCTTTTTCTAAAATTGCATCCTTGAACTTGAAGTTTTTCCAAGAAATATCATTCCAAGCATCCAAAACATCATCAGATATGCTTGTGATTTCATCCTTTAATCTTTCATCCGATGTACTGATTGTAGCTGTATTTGCAAACAACTGTTTCCATCTTAATCCATCCCTGCCCAATGTGAATGTATTATTGGAACGAGGAAGAAAATTAGCTTGGATTGTAGAATAAAATCCATCTGTTTTATGATGAATTAATCTAAATTCTCTTGCATTATTGGTATTGTTTGTATTTTGATATACAGACATTTCCATAATGTTTAATTCAGTTCCTACATAACTTTGTATAGCCGCCATTCTATTAACTGAATTTGTGTTGTTTGTACTGTCTGTGAATATTAATTCTCCATTGTATGAAGTTCCAGATGAAGTGTATGTTCCTTTTGTTAGAGTGTTTCCTTGTATTCCAACAAACCTGTTAAGATTTGCTGCTCTAGTAGCTGTTGTAGCTGTGGCAGCATTGCAAGCAAAATTGCCTGTTGCTGCTCTTACAAAAGCTGTTGTAGCAATTCTTGTTGAATTATCTGATGAACCTGGTGTTGGAGCATATGCGGCGTGTCCTAAAACAACAGAAGCATTTCCTGCATTATCTTCCTTAAGTGAAAAATCATTTATCCATCCACTATTTCCACGATTTCTCATAGTATAATGCATATCACGACTACCATCTGTATTTTGTGTACATTCAATGGCCGCAAAACGAATTCCATTTTTATCTAAAATTGTTGCAAGCATTTTATTGGCTGCCGATGTTCTAGATGTTGCTGTAACATCTACATCAGTCCATGTACATTCAATTAATGGATTTACATTGTTTGCAAATGAAATCTTATTAGTCATTGTACCGCCAGACAATGGCAAATAACTTGCAAGATTTGATTTCACATATGCTGTTGTTGCAATTTTTGTAGTATTGTCTGATGTAGCTGGAGATTGATTCAATGACAAATATCCAGATGTACTTTCAATTATTCTTGATGTATAGTCAGCAGTACTATTATTGAAATGAAAGTCTATATATCCACCATTATTAGAAGCACCATTTAATTCAATATTGTTGGCATTTATCTTATCTAAACCAGTTACATTAATTCTTCCACCAGTAGCACTAGCTGTTCCACTAAATGATACTGGACCAGCGTATGTAGCATTGTCATTAGCGCAATTAGTATATATGTTTACCGAACCATCTGCTGTTAGATACAGGCTTTCATTGTTATATAATGCTCTTGCACCTAAAAATCCTCTTCTTGATTCGCCAGCACCTATATGTGTTGTTCCACTAGATGAACCAAAAGAAATAGGAATATTATATCCATCTGTACCATCTGTACCAATTACATCTAAAACATTGCCTGCATAATTTACATCACCTGCGGCGTTTTTATATCTTACACCAACTAATGCATTTGCTGTTCCTACGGCATATGCTTGGTCTGTGAATATGTTTAATGGTCCAGTTAAAGTTCCACCTGTTAATTTTAGGTATGTATTTGCTATTACTGCTCCATTGCCATCTTGCGTTGCTTTTGTTGCCGTATCTGCGTTTCCGTAAAATGATGCTACACCAGCTTGTGTAATTTTCCAAGCCCACTTACTGTTTGTCCAATCATACACACCAAAATCTAAACTATTTGCATTTAAAGATAATCCAGCATTATGTGCTTTAGATTCACCACCTATAGTAGCAGTTTTATTCCAAGCAACATTACCTGTCATTGTGCCGCCAGATAATTTCAAATATGTTGTATTGATTGCATTTCCATCTGAATCTTGAGTAGCTTTAGTAGCTGATGTGGCATTACCTGTCAATGGTCCAGTAAATCCTGTTGCTGTTATGCTACCATCCCAAGATAATACTCCTGCAGTAGTTCCTTTCAATGTTTTTGCATTTGTACCATCACCAGTCATTAATGCAAAACTTCCAGGGTCAGCAGTATAATCCTTACCAAACAGGTTTAATCTACCACCATTTAATACTGTTGTGAAACCTAATTGTAGAAATCCTGTGGAATCATTTCTGCGTAACGAGGCGTTGTTGGCTGTTACAATTGTACCTGTAAATGTTTTTGTATCAGCAATGTTTTCATTTCCGCTTTTGTGAACAGCATTTGTATCTGTTACTGGAACAGTGAATTCATTGATGTTTCCAGAATTGTCTTTCAGATATATTTTTCCACTAACAGCCATCTTTTTCTACCTACAATGTTGATTTACAAAATATTTAAATATTAGAAATGTTTTTAAAAATGTTATCATTCAAGCAATTTATGACATCCAATATGGCATCAAATATTGTTGCCAAATCAATCAATGAAGAAAATCATCAAGATTTTTCAAATACTTATGCAATATTGAATGACATACTTTCTCATTCAAATCCAAAAGCATTCACATTCACTTTCAAGGATTTGATTCTTGGCACTACAATATCATTCAAGACAACGGAAGAAATATCTGTCAAGGAATCTCATAAATTGGTCGACATAGAAAAAGTGAAAAAACTTAAGAATAATGATGTTGCAAAAAGAATATTGGAAGGATACCATTATTCTCTATCAACATCGGTAATTCTCTACAATTATAAAGCATATAAATTGCTTTTAAACGATTATGCATTGAAAACTTATTGCAATGACGAATGGAACAAATACAAAAAAGTCCTTGATAATTATGCTGAATTATTAGAAATTTGTTAAAAAATAGGGGGCTTAAAGCCCCCATTTCAATTATTTCTCCTGTAACTTTTCAGCCAATATGGAATATCCTTCGCCAGAGCAATGTATCTTGTCTTTTGCCCTGTACTTGTTATCCAATGCATCCCATAAATCAATGCATTTCAATTCATTCCATCTTGCATAATCAAGTATCAATTGGCGTATCAGTTTTATTTTAGGCAATGTTTTCATTTCTGGCATTGTGACAAACACTATGTTATCTTTTCCTGCTATTTGTGTGAGCAAGTCCAATCTCATTACATAATCAAGTTTCCAATCTTCAGTGCCAAATTGCAATGAGTCTATATCGTATCCATCATTTGTGCCAATACAGACATATACCTTGCTGTTTGGATGATGTTTCAGTTTCCTTTCCAGCTTGTCATATATGTCATAATAATTAAGATTTATCAGTCCAGAACTTGTTTTTGCTATGCTGTAATAATGCGTATCATCATTGCTTTTCATCTGTGAAGCAATGCCTACCATTATTGAATCCCCTGCTAATATGATATTGTTTTGGCTTGCTTTGGTAAAAAATGGAAAGAATAATAAAAAGAAAGCCAAAAACAATACAACCTGTATTATTTTTTTCACGGTGTTTAGATAACCTTATGTATTCTGGCTATCTCTCCTGTAATTTTCCTTTATTGAAACGCCTAATATCTTCCATCTTTTTCTTGGCATACTTGTAGAACTCATTGAAGTTCTGTTCAATAGCAACCAAAAGCATAAATCTTGGAAGATTGCCTTGTTCAATTTTATTGAAGAAATAATCCTTGCTAATCAAGTCGGCGTTATTAGTCTTGTGGTCCAAATATGCATATCCATCATACATACTGAACCTTTTTACTAGGTAATTGCCTAAATCCCTAATGCTTTTCTGGACATTTGAAACTTTGGAATCACTTGCTGAAGAAATCTTGATGTTTCCAATTTCCTTCAACAAATCATCCATAAACTTGATATAATAGTCATAAAACTCTGCATACTGTTTTTCAGCATTTGCCTTGAACTTTGGGCAGAGTTTGATGTACAAATATATCGCTCTTTCCATATCCCACAGCAGATTGTCAAACAACTTCTTGGCATTCATCATTGCCCTGCTATCTGCTTCGGATATGTAATCGGAAAATGTTTTCATATGTTTTAATTAGCGTATAAAATATTTAAGCGGATTGCAACCACTTATGCCAGTCTGTCTTTTCCATAATTGAGTAGTTTTCAAGATACAAATCAGAAATGTAATGAGGAATGATATGGCGTTCCTCAATCCAATTTTTATTCTTGAGTTCATTCTTAATCATCTGAAGTGTATTGCAACCATATCTTGGAATGTAAAACATCTTGTATTCCGAATTAGTATGTTCCATTACATCCACTAGATATTGCACTCTGTCATCAGCAAAAGCAGTATAGTCACCAAGTTCAAAATTGTTGATTATGTCGGACTTTTTAATGCCACTGTTATAGTAAACAAATTGATACTTGGCATTTGGAAGATACTTTTTCAGCCACTTTTCCTTGTCATCCGCATTCCAATCTTCCATAATGTACGAAATGACAAAAATATCATTCCTGTCTGATATTTTGTTCAATCGTTCGCAAAACTTGGTAGGTGGCAAATCTTCATAAAAATGCTTGTCACTCAAATAGTAATCCATTATGTCATCATTTGCATTGAACTTTTCATACAGCCATTTTCTAGGTGAATTAATGAGGACATCACATATTTCTTTTGGTGTACAGATTGAACCATACGCCTTCAATGCCCATTTCCAAGACATATTGACTAAAACATCATCAAAATCCACAATGTAAAGCGGTTTCTTATGTTTCAAGATAATCTCCTACGCAAACTGTTCCAAGGCTTCGTAAATTGCAGCCAGGTCATTCTTAAGAACGTCCATTTTGTGCATCAATTTGGACGATTTTTTCCAGTTGGTTTCAATCAGGTATTCACTGGCAGTATCGTTGAACATCTTGGTATAGTGTTTGTTAAGCATATTAAGATAGGACTGGGACTTGGACTTCAATTCCTTACGCTTCTGCAGTGTCATTTTGAACTCCTAATCAGCAACAGCCATCAATTCTTTTTTGTCAAACGAAATGCGGTCTTTCTTGCCCATTTCCTTGAACATCTCCGCAACAATGATTCCCACTTCTTCAATGGGAAGGCTCTTGAAATAAATTGTCCGTTCTTCAGGAGTCATTTCAATCAGATTTTCAATGCTCATTTCAAACCCCTTTGCTGATGTTCTTTTCTCTTGACAACTGAAAAATAGCAAAAATTGAAGAAGTTGTCAAGCACTTTTTTCAATCAATTTCAATTTTTCTTCCCTTGTCATTTTGTGCTTGATGTACCATTCCCTTGACATTGCTTCTTCTTTTGTTGGATATTCCTCGTAATACACCAATTCAACTGGCAGTCTTGTCTTTGTATATTTTGCTCCCTTGCCAGAATTGTGCGCTTTCAACCTGTTATCCAAATCATTTGTATAGCCTGTGTATAATGTATTGTCGGAACATTTTAGGATGTAACAATAATGTGTCATTTCTTCTTGAAAACCATTATCTTTTCCTTATATGTATCCATTTCATTCAATCTTACATTGTCAACATTGTCTTTTGACTTGACAACAAAATGCTTTTCCTGATACATCTCCAAGTCAATGAAATCTTGTTTTTCAAGTTCATCATAACTGTCCAAAATTGTTACATAATCATCAAACACATTGTATTTTTTCATATTCTTGATGTTGATGCATACATACCCGCCAGACTTCAAATATTTTACTGTATTATCTAATGTTGGCTTTGAGAACTCCTCAATCCATCTGCCATAATTATCATAGTTTTTTGTTGAACTGGAATCATCATCTGAATATTTTTCCAGATTGAAGTATGGTGGACTAGTGAATGATATATCCATCTTGTTTTCCCATTATGGTACAAATACTTCACTTCCTTGGCATCTTATTTCAGCATTGGCAGTAGTTAAATGATATTTCCTTATGAATTGGTAAAGTTCATTCAATTTCACATTCAATTGCTTATTGGGGTCTGTTCCAAAATAATTGAAATTGCATAATAAAGCACCAGACAATCTCATTCCAAATCCACAGGAAGCATCGTGATAATTCAGTGGTTCATCCCATAATGCGTGGTCTGGAAAAAGTTTTCTTGTAACAGTCAGCACATTTCTTGCATGGAATTGTGATACGCACCTTGGAAAAGAAAATGCAAAGAATTTTCTGACATACCATTCCAATTTGCCATTCATCAATTCATCACCATCTTGAACTTTATCAATGAATTCAAATATTTTTGGATGCTTCTTCATAAATGCAAATGCTTTTTCCATAAATGCATCATCATTCATTGCATCATATGGCGTAGGAGGAAGTTTTGACCTGCTTCCCCTTGTCTGTGCAACGCATTTATACATTATCTCATCAAAAAAGTGTTTCGTGATTTTGGACAATGAAGATTTCCCATAATAAAAATCTTCCAAGTTCTTTTTCAATTCTTCATCCGAAAACTTTATGAATACATCCTTTTCGTGCTTTTTAAACCATTCATTACTCATTTTTTCTTGAACACCATTATCTTTTCAAAATAACCATCCCTGTCACAAATCTTGTCTTCTGTGTTTACTATTGTGAATGACTTATAATTATCCATTTCCAAATTAATGAAATCCTGCTGTTCCATATTGCTTTCTTTTTGGAGAATGCTGACATAATCATCAAAAATTGGATACTTATTCGTATTCTTGATGTTTATGCACAAATATCCACCATTTTTCAAATATGATATTGAATTCTTTATCGTAGGGATGGAATATTCCTTTATCCATCTGTCATAATTATTGTAATTCTTTGTCGATGCGGAATCATCATTTGAATACACTTCCAAATTAAAATATGGTGGCGAAGAAAACGATAAATCCATCCTATTTTCCCATTCTGGAATGAATATCTCACTTCCCTGGCATCTAATGTCTGCAGTTCCCTGTACAAACGTTGAATAATGTTTCTTTAAGAAATCAGCCAATTCATTCAGCTTGACATTCAATTCAACATTTGGGTCTGTTCCAAAATAATTGCAGTTGTATAGCAGACTGGCAGTTTCACGCATTCCAAATCCGCAAGACATATCGTGGTAATTCAATGGTTCACCAAAACAATCGTGGTCTGGATATAACCTTCCAATCAATTTCTTTACATTCTTTGGTGGGAATTGTGATACTTTTCTTGGATGATGGAATCTAAAATAGGCTCGCATTTCCAGAAAATCATTATTCGTGAATTCTGAATCCACATTTTTCAGTTCAGTCATTGTGCGGAATATTTTCCTGTGCTTGTACATATATTCAAGCATAAAATTGATAAAATCATCATCGTGCAATGCCTTAAGTGGAGTATTCAATTTTGGGAATCTTCCAAGCCCTTTTCCTTCACGACCAGAACAACTGTACATTATCCTGTCAAAAAAGTGCCTTGTCAAAACGTATAGTCCACCTGTACCTTCAAGATACCTGTTTACATCATCACATACTTCATCTTCCGTTGAATTTCTGAAAAAATTATTTTCGTATTTTTTAAACCAATTATCACTCATTTTTCTTAAACACCATTATTTTTTCCATATAGCCATCCCTTTCAAACAGCTTTTCATTTGTTGTCGTATTGAATACATTGTATGTCCTAACATTAGTCATATCCAAATCCAATGGTTTACATTCTTGCATATTTTTGTGACTTGATATTATTTTCCTGTAGTCATCATACAATTTATGCCGTGGAATATTCTTAATGTTTATGCACAAATACCCACCGCATTTCAAGTATCTTATTGTATTTGATATTGTTGGTTTTGTAAACTCATCTATCCATAAATGGTAATTATCATAATTTTTTGACGATTTACAGCCATCATCTGAATAAACTTCCAAATTAAAATATGGAGGAGATGTAAATGACAAATCCATCTTGTTTTCCCATTCTGGTACAAATTCTTCACTTCCAATGCACCTAATGTCTGCATCACCGCAATTAAAATATTTTCTCAAAAAGGAATACAGTTCATTTAGTTTCACATACAGTTCCTTATTTGGGTCTGTTCCAAAATAATTGCAGTTGTTCAATACGGAGCCAGTCAATCTCATTCCAAATCCACAGGAAGCATCGTGATAATTCAATGGTTCATCAAACCAATCGTGGTCAGGATATAATGCCATAATGACTTTCTTGACATTTTTTACAGGGAATTGTGCAACTTTCCTTGGATGCTGGAATCTAAAATATGTCCTTATCTGTGAAATCCATTTTTCATCAATTTCATCATCAACAGTTTTTATTGAATCAACACCAATAAACACATTGTCATTGTGCTTGTACATATACCTGAATATATGGTTTATAAAATCATCACTGTGAATTGCATCATATGGCGTATCACTTCCAGGATACCTTGATATTCCTTTCCCATTACAGCATTTGTGTATCAGTTCATCAAAATAATGCCTCGTAATAATATCCAATGTTCCAGAGCCATCAAGATACTGTTCAACAGACTTTTTCAATTCTGGAACAGTATATTTCTTGAAAAATACATCTTTATATTTGTCAAACCACTTTCCCATATTATTTCTCTGATATGTATGAAAATCCATCAATCTTTTTAGCCACTAAATTCCTATCTGCCAACTGTTCATAATCACTTGTGGAATGCGATATGATAAAGATATTCTGGTTCTTGCAAGACTTAAGGATATTAAACATTGCAGACTGTCCTTCATCATCAATAACACCAGAATCATATTCATCCATACATAGCAGATTGGTTGAAGCGCAAGACTTTAACTGTGACAAATCCCTAAATGCAAACAATACTGCAATATCAACCCTTTTCCTTTCACCTTCTGATAAATTGTTGAATTCAAAATTCTCCATTCCCATTGCACCGATGCTTTCATTGAAGTATTCGTCAAAAGTAAAGTTAATTTCAAATCCTTCTATTCTCAAATACTTTTGGACAAACCTGTTGATTACATCTATGTATGATGCAATAATCCTTGTTTTGACACCACCATCCTTGAATTCGGATATGAAAAAGTCCAAAATCTCAAACTTCTTCTGAAGTAATGCCAATTCATTTGTTATATTTGCAATTTCATTTTCAAGTTCCGCAACATTTTCAGTATTTGAGTTCTTTTCCTTTTCAATCAATCTCTTGCATTGTTCAATCTGATTATTGTATATGTTGATATTGCTGTCACATGTTTTTGCCTTGTGTGATAATTCATTGACATTCTTGATTTTTTCTTCATATACCTCAAGCTGTTCCTGATATTCCTTAATGCTTGATTGCATCTTTTCTATTTTATTCTCGAACATCTCCAACTTGGTGTCATATTCATTTTTTTCTTCCGTCAATGTTGCAATCTTATCCTTAATAAAATCACTTTCCAATGATTGATTGCAGGTTGGACATACATTATTTCCCATCAAGAACTTAAGGTTTTTCAACACATTATTTCTTGAAGATATTAGCTTTCCTTTCAATTCATTTGCTTCATTTATCGTGGATTGCTTCTTATTCTTATCGGCTATGATGCTCTTATATGTTTCCTTGTCAAAAGTACTGCTGATTTCTTCAATCTTATCAAGGAGTTTCTTCTTGTCCAATTCAAGTCCACTGATTTTTCCTTCAATTTCAATGATTTGATTGTTATAATTTTCTATATTGGCATCCTTGTTCTTGTTGTGCATTGAAATCTTGATTTTCAATTCAGACAATTTCTTTTCAAATGCCCTCTTTTCATCCTCAATGTCCTTGATTTTCCTTTTGGTTATGTCAACAAAAAACTCAAACACATTCAAGTTCAATAACTGTTCAATGACTATTCTCCTGTCTGCTGCAGGTAATGCCATAAAAGATGTATAGGCTGTACTCCCCAATACGACAATTTGCTTGTATGTCTTTTCATCAATCTTAATGATGTGGTTTAACAGGTAATTCTGGTATTCCTTTGTTGTTGAAGATTGTTCTTTCAATTTTCCATTAATATAGATTTCAAACCTGTCTGGCTTCTTTCCACGAATGATTTTGTAGTCATTTCCATTGGTGTGAAAATCCAATTCAACCAACATATTCTTCTTGTTTGTTGAGTTTATCAACCTGTTCAGATTGACATTTCTAAATGACTTTCCATACAGTGCATAATAAATGGAATCAATACAAATGGCAGACTTGGCTGCACCATTGTCACCAGATATTGAAGTAATGCTATGCGTATCCAATGACAAATTAACTGGGTCATCACCAACAGAAAGGAAGTTCTGTATTTTAATGTTTCTAAAGATTATCAAGTTCTTGAACCTCCTTGTATATGTCTTCAAACATCTTTGTAGCCAAGTCAAACATCTCCTGATTATCCTTGTAATGTTCCTGTATGTCTGCCAATACGATTTTAGATGGATTATTCAAATCTTCCTCTGTGTATTCCTGTTCTTTTTCCTTTATCTGCCTGTTGTCAATGAATTGTATTGTATGAGGATGTACCTTGTTCAATTCATTCAAAAACTTATTCAATTTTGTTTCCGAATATTCCTCATTGGCAATCACTTTCACAAACTTGTCAGCATATCTAGAAAAATCCTGCTTTTTCATTTTATCTGTGTACATTATCTTTTCGTGTAAGACAATATTTGTAGGAATCATCTGGAATTCATTGTCATCCGTATCATAAACAATAAACCTTTTCTTATCTCCATAATCATTCCAAGTCAATTCATATGGTGTTCCTATGTATATGATGTTATCCCTTTCAGAAGTGATATGGTAGTGTCCAGATATAACTTTCTTATAGTCAGATATTGATGCAACATCTACATTTCCTGTTTCAGACTTGATGCCCTTTGTCATTTCAAAACCAGCAAGTTCAAAATGTCCCAACAATATTGTTTCATAATTTTCATTCTTTTCAATGTACTTGATGCATTCTTCCTTGTTTTCATCACAAATCCAAGGAATTAGCACAAACTTTGAACCATCAAACTCATATGTTGTTGGCTTGTTTACTATTGTGACATTATTGAACTTTTTAGTGAGTTGTGACATACCATCCAACTTGATTGTGTTCTTATAATATGAATCGTGATTTCCTACAATGGATATCAAGTTCACATTATTATCTTCAAACCATTGGAAAAACTCATTGATGATGTATTCAGCTACAACAAAATCAATGGACTTCCTTTTATCGTGAATGTCACCCAACTGAATGACTGTATCAATGCCATTATCCAATATGTATGGAAATAGGATGTTCTTAAAGAAATCCTTTGTCATTGAAAAAAGTACAGGATTAGAGTTTCTGGCTCCTATGTGAAGGTCGCCAAGGATTAGTATTTTCAAGTTACATTTCTCTCAAAAGAATTATATGTCTGCTATAATACACTATGTTTTTCTATATGTCAATCTTTTGTTTCGGCTTGCTGTTGCTGTTGCTTTGCACTTTCTAGGAAGTAGGACACATCTGTGTAAATCGTATGCACCATCTTCAATGTGCAATCTTCGTACACATTTATCTCTTGCTGTCCTCTTGACTTTTCATTTTCAGAACCAAACAGAAATGTCACAACACATTCTTCGTTGCCGTTATGCATCTCATTGTGTGCTGTGAAAAATGGCTGTGTATCACCAAATGATTGAATCAATGCCTGAACCGCTGATAATTGATTGGCATTTTTGCAAAACCTTTCAGCTTTTGACATATTGTCCGATATTGCGTGTGATGAATTCATTTTTTTGTTCTCTCCTTATGAATATATAGTAATCTCAAAATGTCAGTTTCAAGTTTCCACAATCGTAAATCTTTGTGTAGCCATTGAACAGCATATTTTGGTCTTCAGTATAGTCCTTATTATAGTTTTCAGCAAGCAATTCACTTAATTTGTGTTTTTGTGCTTGATTTCGTGACAAAACAAAGTGATTTTTAATCCATTTGTAATTTGGATTGGTGATTGCAATTTCCTTGAATCCAATTTGCTTGTAGCCATCTCCTGTAAAGTGTGCCAAATCAACATATGTTATGAAGTTGTTAACATTGGAGTGTTTAATCAATTTACTAAAAGCACCTGGTATTGAATAATTTAATTTACAGCAAAACCTGTGAAGTTCCATTTCATCTTTCTTAAATCTAGACTTACCAAATCCAATAACTGCCACTAATTCATCTTGATGATATAATCCAAATCTAATTGAACTGTTGACTGAACCTTGAAGATGATTTAAATCAAGAAAATCCCTGTAATCATTGGAAGATATTTCTTTTGCAATACATTGCCTAGCATATATTCTAGTTTCATATATCCCAAGAGCAGATTTAATGATTGACTTGCATATTTCCTGTTTGTTGTTCCATTCGTATTCAAAAATGTGTATCAATCTTATTCCCAAATTCTGGCATTCAAGCGTTTTTTCTTGATGAT
>JAEEGL013662658.1_pt1 | contig 17739 bp, 17 predicted proteins | sample 9134231 | NCBI WGS metagenome assembly JAEEGL01 (sample SAMN16246548, study PRJNA631951) | gut metagenome | biome: gut microbiome; feature: rumen; material: fiber-attached | host: Bos | place: Iran: Karaj | collected 2018-10 | reverse complement strand
ATCCTGCACTCCCCGCCGTCCGGCTGCGCCATCGGCAGACCCCCGGACGCGGCGAAATATGGCGACTCAGCCGCCACTACGCTCCTGCACTTTATCGAAAAAAAGAATCCCGACTTCCCCAGCCTTATGGAACTGGGACTGGGCAACATACTCGGTTTAAAAAACGACGACGTACCCATCGGCTGCTATGGCCGCATGCGCGAAAAGGCCGTGGGCAAGGACACCACCTCCGGCCACTGGGAACTGGCGGGCCTGACGCTTAAGACCCCCTTCCCCACCTACCCCAACGGCTTCCCGCCGGAGATCATCGAGGCGTTTGAAAGGGAGACCGGCCTTGAGGTGATCGGCAACAAGCCCGCCAGCGGCACCGAGATAATCAAGGAGCTGGGCGACGAGCATTACGTGACCGGCAAGCCCATAGTTTACACCTCCGCCGACAGCGTGTTCCAGATCGCCGCGCACGAGGACGTCATTCCCCCGCTGGAGCTCTACCACATCTGCCGCATCGCCCGGCGCATACTGACCGGTGAGCACGCGGTGGGCCGCGTAATCGCCCGCCCCTTCATCGGCACCAGCGGCGCCTACGTAAGGACCGGCAACCGCCGCGACTTCTCCGTGGATCCCTTCGGCGACACCATGCTGGACGTGCTCAAGAAGGCGCGCTACGACGTGATCGGCATCGGCAAGATCGAGGACATATTCAACCACAGGGGCCTCACCTTCTCCGACCACGCCGCCGGCAACGACGCGTGCATACTGGCCACGTTAAAGGCCATCCGCAAGCCCAATTGGAAGGGCATGTGCTTCGTGAACCTGGTGGACACGGACGCGCTGTACGGCCACAGGCGCGACGTCGACGGCTTCGCGGAGAGCCTGGAAGCCTTCGATTCCTTCATTCCCGACCTGATGGGCGCCCTGGGCGACGACGGCGTGATGATGCTTTCCGCCGACCACGGCTGCGATCCCACCTTCAAGGGCACCGACCACACCCGCGAGGAAGTGCCGCTGCTTGTGTGGGGCCTGCCCATCGAGGAGGGCATAGACCTGGGCACCCGCACCTCTTTCGCGGACGCCGCCAAGACCGCCCTGGACATGCTGGGCGTGGAAAACAGCCTGGACGGCACCTCCTTCTACAGCGACATCAAAATAGACTGAAAACAGCGGAAATAGCCTGAATGAAGCCTGCTTCCACCCAAAAACTTCTGCGCCGGGAATGGCGGAAGGGCACCTGCCTGCACCTGCTTTCCCGGCTGCTCACTTTGATACTGGCCGCGGCGCTGGCGCTCACCGTGCTGATGTACCGCATCTTCCTGGGCCCGTCTCCCGCCGCGTCCCGGCTCATGACCCTGACGCTCACGGAGACCAGCGCCCTTAAGTTCGTGCCGGTCATTTTCCTGGGTCAGGAGCGGGTGAACGAGATAGTCGCCGAAAGCAGGGTCGCGCCCCCCTCGGAAGAGATGGACCTGTCCCTGATCTCCGTGCCCGCGCCCGACGCGGCTGAGACCGGGGACAGTCAGGACCTGGAGCTTATCCGCTTAAGGGGCAAGACCTACAAGGGCTACCTGCTGATAGTCAAGGACCCCTCCCGCGTTTACGTGGGCACCCCCGGGGACAATCCCGGCAAGTCCGACCGGCTGGAAAACATTGTCGCCCGCTACGGCGCGGTTGCGGGAGTGAACGCCAACGGCTTTGAGGACGAGGGCGGCAGGGGCAACGGCTCCGTCCCGCTGGGGCTGGTCATCTCCCGTGACAGGCTGTTCCACAACGCGTCCGCCCGCTACGCCTGTGCCGGCTTCGACCAGAACAACGTGCTGAGGGTGGGCGATTTCACCACCGAGGAAGCCCGGGAGCTCATGCTAAGGGACGCGGTGTCCTTTGGGCCCGTGCTGGTGATGAACGGCGAAGCCGCGAACGTCACCTCCGCCTCCTCCGGCTTAAATCCCCGCACCGCCATCGGCCAGAGGGCGGACGGCGCGGTGCTGCTGCTTGTGCTGGACGGGCGCCAGACGGACAGCCTGGGCGCCACATACCGCGACGAGATCGACATAATGCTCAAATACGGCGCGGTGAACGCGCTGAACCTGGACGGGGGCACCTCCTCCGCCATGTACCTTAACGGCGAAAGGGTGAACGGCACCGCCGCCATAACCGGCACCCGCTCCCTGCCCTGCGCCGTGCTGGTAGCGCCGAAAGACTGATCGTTCCGCCACAGGTTTTGAGAAGCGCCTTTCGGCGCTTTTCGTTAACAGCCGCACAGGCGCTTTGTTCCTAAAATGCTTATCCATTACCGCTTTTATCGTGAGGTCCCGAAATGAAAAAACTTGTCTGCCTGTCCCTGATACTGTGCCTGGTCCTGTCTTTCGCAGCGCAGGGCGACGCAGCGCTTAACGAAAAGTGCCTGGAACAGTTCAAGACCGTGATGATATTCATCGTGGGCAAAACGGACGCCAATAGGGCCGTGTCCGCCACTGTATGGAACGGGGAAGCGTACAAGACCGTGTACCTGTACAGCCTGTGGAACAGCTGGAAGGCGGGCACCGCGCGCTTCGAGGACCTGGCGGCGGAAGAGCTTTCCCAGGAGGGCAGCGAGCTTAAGCTGCGCATAACGGGCAAATACGTGTGCTCCTACCGGGAGCCCGATGACTGTACATATGAACTTGACTACACGGTGACCTACGACGTGAGCGGCTATCCCAAGATAAAGACCCTGCGCCTGAGCAGAAACGGCGAAACGGAGCTGCTTCCCGCCCCCGACGAGGGCCTCAAGCTGGAAAAAATATACCGCGACAGGTTCGTGTGCTACTGCTTAACGGTGTTTGACCCCGCCCGGGTGTTCGTGGGCGTGGGCGACGAATACTTCAGGCACGGCCTCAGGATCGAGGAGATCGCGGAAAAATACTCCGCAGTGGCGGCGGTCAACGGCAACACCTTCAAGGACGAGGGCGGCAGCGGCAACGGCGGTTCCCCCCTGGGCTTCATCGCCAGCCAGGGCAGGTTCCTGACCGCGTTTTCCGGCGCCTACCCCATGGCGCTTCTGTGCGAAGACGGCTCCCTGCAGGTGGGCGTGTTCAACCGGAAACAGGCGGAGGAAATGGGCGTCAGGGACGGCGTGGCCTTCGGTCCCCTGCTCATAAAGGACGGTTTGGTGCAGAACTTCAACCCCACCGCCACCGGCCTTAACCCCCGCACCGTGATCGGCCAGAACGCCGACGGCGCCATAGTGCTTCTGGTGGCCGACGGGCGGGACGCGGACAGCCCCGGCGCCAGCTACGGCGACATGGCCCAGCTTTGCCTGGAGCTCGGCATGGTGAGCGCCCTCAACCTGGACGGCGGCCCCTCTTCCACCATGGTCATAGAGGGCAGGCAGGTCAACGGCAACGGCATAAACAGCGGCTTTCGCGCCGTGCCCTGCGCCGTGCTCATCGCCCCGGCTAAGTAGACCCGGCTGCCGGCTTTAGGACCATCGGTCCGGGAAAAACGCTAAAAGCGGGTTTTGACCCTGTGCCTGTAAAGGAACGATATCATGGATATCCTGATCGTTGTCCTGTTTTCAGTTTTAGTGCTGATATGGCTGCTTGGCAACATAGCCTTTATTAAGTGCGGCGGCAAGACCAACGCGGTCATCTCCGCTGCCGCAAACGCCGTACCCCTTAGTATTATCCTGTTTTTTGTATTGACCTTCAGCAATCGCGCCTGGTATTTCTATGTCTCATGGATAACCGCCGGGCTGCTGCTCATAGGCTTTATTTCCGGCCTGGTACTGCGTTTTTGGACTATCAAAAAGTTTCTCACGTGGCTCACATGCTTTGCCCTTGCAGTGGGCGGCATCTGCGCCGGCTACGCCTATGACCAATACCTTTACGATATCACCCTGCGGGAATACTTCAAATACGAAACATACATCCCATTCACGGCAAACACTCTGGCCAGGCGATTGGACGATGAACCGACGCTGCTGTTTGCCGACGCAAACACGGTCCCGCGCATGGACGGCGCCACCGCGCTGTATCCCGTATACGCCTCTTTCGCTCAGGCAGTCTATCCTTCTTCAATGGCGGATATGAAGGCGTGGGAGATCGCTGAAAAAGTCGCGTGCAATACGACCGGCTGCGCGTACCGCAATATAGCGGACGGCCGGTGCGACATAATCTTCGCTGCCGGTCCCAGCGAGGAACAGGAGGCTTATGCTGCCGAAAAAGGCGTGGAACTGGTCTACACTCCAATCGGACGGGAAGCGTTCGTGTTTTTCGTTCATCCGGACAACCCATTGGACAGCATCACGCTTTCACAGGTGCGCTCCATATACAGCGGCGAGACCACAAAATGGGATCAGCTGGGCGTAAAATGGCTTGGCAGTATCCGGGCTTACCAGCGCGATGAAGGCAGCGGCAGCCAGACAGCCCTTAAGAGGTTCGTAATGCGCGACACACCTCTGATGCCCGCGGAAAAAGAAATGGTTCAGGGCGGTATGGGCGATATTGTGGAACAGGTCTCCGGCTACAAGAATCACCGCAACGCTATCGGTTATTCCTTCCGTTTTTACTGCACCGCACTCATGAAAGGTTTTGACGTTAAGCTGCTGGCCATAAACGGCGTTGAGCCCACGGTGGAGAACATTGAAAACGGGAGTTATCCGCTGGCGTCCTGTTTCTATGCTGTCACCCGTTCCGACGCGGACGAAAATACCCTTGCGCTGGTTGACTGGATCTGCGGTCCGCAGGGTCAGGCGCTGGTGGAAAAAAGCGGATATACGCCGATAGGCGCGGGCAGCTGAACCCACAGCCCGGATATAATAAAAAACCGCCTTTCGGCGGTTTTTTGTGTGCGGAAAACTGCAATCACAGCGTGTAGTAGTCCTCTATCAGCAGCCTGTCTCCGCTTATGCGGAAGACCATCAGGTAATCCAGCTCGGTCACGGTGTCGCCGGCGGCTTTCATGGACGCCACGCACCTGCCCTTCACCCGGCAGATGAACCTGTCCTCGGCAAGGCGGGTGAACAGGCTCGCCTCCATGTCCTCAAACGCGGGCTCGCTGCCCGAGCCGGCGCTCTTCCACAGCCCGTACTCCTTTATCTCTTCCCAGGCGACGGAGTCCCTCACGCACTGCGAGAGCATCTGCTCCACCGTGACGCGCCCCAGGGTGTAGCGCGCAAGGTATTTTACCGCGTTTACGCACTCCTCTTTCCGGGCTTCGTTTGCTTCGTCGTACAGGTATTCCGCTTTGGCGCTGCCGCCCCGTACAGAAAGCTCCGTTTCCCGCCCCGCGGCGTCCCTGACGGCGAACACGGGCGGTTTGAGCGCGCGCTTAACGGAGTATCTGACGTCCGTAAAGCCTTCGGTGACTTCGCCCGTCAAAAAAGAATACCTGCCCGGAATGCCCGTTTCGGCGATGTCCGCTTCGGTCAACGGGACCCCGTCCGCGAATGCCGCGGCGTCCGCAGGGGACACCAGGGTGTATTCATTTAATGTGAGCAGCGCCGCTTTTACGCCCTTCACCTTCCACACGTCGTAGCCGTGGCGGGTGACGCCGTCCGTTTTAAGGGTGAACTCGATCGTCCCTCCCCCGGCAAGCTTCACGGTGTATTTTTCCGTGTCTTCGCCCTCCCGCCGGGGCGTCTCGTCAAGGCTCGCCCCTTGCCATATGGCGTCAAGCGCGTTTTCCTCGTAATCCTGCCTGGTCTCGGCGCCCGACAAAAGCGCCTTCTCGCTTTCGTACAGCCCGTCAAGCTCCCCGTTTTTCAGGCGCTCAAAGTACTCCCGGGCGGCGTAAATGCTTTGGCTGCCCTCGTATTCCCTAAGCCGGCTGTCCGCGACCAGCCACACCGCGGCGAGCAGCGCGATAATAATCAGCGCGATGACAAAGCTCCACCGTTTCCAACGGCGGCTGCGTTCGTACAGGCGGCGGTAAGTGATCTGCTTTCGGGACATGTCATGTTTCCTTTACGGCTTTGATTTTGAAAATTGTACCACATTATTCGCTCCCGCGCAAGCCGGGCGCGAAAGCATGTTTACCGAAACATAATCAAAAGCGCGCTTGTTTCTTAACGTGACTTAGTGTACTATGTATATAGTTCACTGATACACGGAGGGACGCCATGCAGTACGAGGTCAACACACCCATATGGCTGCAGGTGATGGGTCGGATCATGACCGACATCGTCACCGGCGCGCTCGCTCCCGGCGAAAAGCTGCCGGGCGGGCGGGACATGGCCGTCAGGTTTTCCATCAACCCCAACACTGCCGCGCGGGTGTACCGGGAACTGGAAAACGCGCACCTGGTGGAGACGCGCCGGGGCATGGGCACCTTCGTGACTCAGGATACCGCCCGCCTGCAGGCGCTGCGCCTGGAGATGGCCGAAAAGGCCGCGCGGGAATTTACAGACAGGATGAAGCAGCTGGGTTTTTCAAAGCAGGAGACCGTACGGCTGCTGGAAACGGAGGATTAGGAAATGCTGGAAAGCAAACAGGTAACCAAAGCGTTCGGCAGCAAGATCGCGGTGGACCACGTGGATCTCAAGCTGGAAAAGGGCCACATTTACGCGCTGCTGGGCCCCAACGGCAGCGGCAAGACCACCTGGATGAAGATGGCGGCGGGGCTTATCAAGCCCACGAGCGGCATAGTGGAGTTCGACGGCAGACCCGTGGACATAGAAAGCCGCAAATACGTGGCGTACATGTCCACCGAGCCCTACTTCTACACCTGGATGTCCGTAAAGGACGTGGGCAAGTATTACGAAGACTTTTTCGAGGACTTCTCCTACGCCCGCTATCTCGACCTGCTCAATAAAATGCAGCTCAGGGAAAACCTGAAAAGCCGCACCCTGTCCTCCGGCATGATGGCCAAGCTGAAGATCGCCGTCACGCTGGCCAGGGACGCGAAGGTGTACATGCTGGACGAGCCCTTCAACGGCATCGACCTGCTGGCCAGGGACGAGATCCGCGCCTGCATACTGGAGGGCGCCACTCAGGACAAGCTGCTGCTTCTGTCCAGCCACCTGGTGGAGGAGATGGAAGCCATCGCCGACCGGGCGGTGTTCATAAGCGAAGGCAGGCTGGTGGAAAACGTGGACCTTGAACAGCTCAGGGACGAGCGCGGCCTGTCCATGGCGGACAGATACCGCCAGATCTACGGTCACGCGGAGGTGGAAGCAAAATGAAAAACCTGTTCAAATACGAGTTCAAAAAGACACTGATCACCAAGCTCATAATCCTGGGCATCACCGTAGTCGCGCAGGCGATATACCTTATCGGCCTGTGGAGCAAGGACAGGGAGCTCACCGTCGCGGTAGGCATACTGCTTCTGTTCTTCACCGCCATGTTCGGCATCGTGTTCATCGGCCTGCAGAGCGTGCTGACCCTGCACAGGGACATGAACACCAAGCAGAGCTACATGCTGTTCATGACCCCCAACAGCTGCTACAAGATCCTGGGCGCGAAGATGCTGGAAAACCTGCTGTCTATGCTTATCGGCGGCGCGTTCTTCTTCGGCCTGGGCGTGCTGGACATGTCCCTGCTGGTCAAGCGCTACGGCCAGATCGACTCCATAATGGACGCCATGCGTGAGATCCTGAGCGTGTTCGGCTACGGCCTCAACCTGGACGCGGGCTACATGGCGGGCATGGTGTTCGGTATGCTGGCCAGCTGGTTCGCCACCATCACCGCCGCGTTCATGGCGGACGTGGTCGCCTCCGCGCTGCTTAACGGCAAAAAGTTCAGCCTGCTCATCAGCTTCATCCTCTTCCTGGTGCTCAGCTACGCCATGAGCAGGGTCAGCGGCCTGATCGCAGGCGACGTGACCTACCAGACCACCCAGGTGATCGAGAACATGCCCATTATGGGAGCTTCCGGCACCACAACGCAGGTGATCGCCGTCGAGCCCTGGTACTTCGTGAAGAGCGGTCTGGTCTCCCTGGCTTTCGCCGGACTGTTCTATGTGGGCGCCGCCGAGCTGATGCAGAGGAAACTGAGCGTGTAACAGATTGATCGAAATGCCTCTACGATGCATTTCGATCAGAGATTTCCGCCCCCGTTTTTGGTAAAAACGGGGGCGGAAACAAATAACGCTTTTTGCTGAAATCGCTTCGGCAATTTCCGTGCGCAAAAAGCGCAATGTAAGCTTTTTTACTCCCGGACGGCAGGCTGTCCTTCGTAAAAAAGCATCCTCGAACCGGCACAGCCGGTCCTGCGGAATAAAGCAGAACGGAGAGGGGTACAGAGAGCAGCACGTTTTTCGCGTCATTGCGAGGAACACACGTAGTGTGTGACGTGGCAATCCGTAACCCTATCAAATTACGAACGGATCACCACGCTCGAACACTTCAACGAACGCTCATGGCTCTTTGCGTCCACTGGACGCAAATTCACTCCCATTCGCGCACTCGCAATGACGCACGAAAGACCATCGATGCACCAACCAACGATCAACGACCATCACCCACCGTCCCTCGACCAATGACCAATGACCAATGACCAACGACCATCGACCACCTCCGCGGCGCAGCCGCGCTCTAACAGCTGACAGCTAACAGCTAACAGCTACTATCTACCGGGAGCATATCATGAAGCAATACCTGCTGGCCGAAAACGGGCGCACGCCCTGGCGCATAGTGACCGACCATCCCGCGCACGAAACGGTCAAATACGCCGCGGACGAGCTCCAACAGTTCGTGCTGAAAATGTGCGGCGCGTCCCTGACCGTGCAGACCGCGCTTATCGCGGACGGGGAATACGAGATACTCGTGGGCCGTGGCAGGCGCGCCTGTCCCACGCGGGCATAGCCTGCGACAGCCGGGCGGAGTTCATCACGGATGCGGCCGTTTCCGAGGCAGCGGAGCTTTTGAGCCGCGCCCTGTTCCTGACAAGTGACGCCGCCCAGCGCTTCCGCCTTGAAAAACTGATGCTGGGCATGCGCTACCTGATCCTCGCCCGCATGCCGGAAGACACCCCCGGCAGGGACGCGCTGATAAACGAGTTCGCCTGGCAGCTCAGGGAAAAGGGCGTCACCGAGATCCACGAGCGCTGGACGCTGGAGGAATCCATAGCACAATTAAGACGGCGCGGGTACGAAAAGGAACAGACCCGCACCGTCATAAACGACTACAAGATGTAAAAACACCGCCGGAGGCCGATTTTCAGCCTCCGGCTGTTTTACGTGCGGACCGCTGTCCCACCGTTTTTGCCGTTGAAAATCCCCGCGTTTTGTGGTAGTATGGTTTATCGGCATCCCGCGGGGCGGGAAATACGATCAAGGAGCGTTTTATGGCGGACATCTTATACAAAGCGCCGTTCACCAAAGGCATCAATTTCACCGAATGGCTGGAGTTCAAAACTCCCGAACAGATAGACCGGAACTGGTTCACCCGCGCGGACTTTGAAAACGCCCGCCTGCTGGGCGCGGACGTGGTGCGCCTGCCCATCCACTTCGAAAAACTCTGCCCGCCCGAGACGGGCTACAGGGTGCCCGATTCGATATGGAGCATACTGGACGACGTCGCCGCATGGGCGGACGAACTGGACATGTGCCTGATATTCGACTTCCACAACGCCACGGACACCGCCTCCACCACCACCGCGGACGTGGAAAAGGTGCTTTCCCCCGTGTGGGAGCAGCTGGCGCAGCGCTACAAAGGGCGCTTCCCCAAGCTGATATTCGAGATAATGAACGAGCCCCACGGCATCGAGATCCCCGTGTGGAACGGCATAATCAAGCGGGTGTTCGACCACGTGCGCGCCATAGACGCCGAGCGCTGGGTGATCGTGGGCGGCGCGGACTGGAACAGCCTCACCGGCATGCAGGCGCTGCCCGTGTTCGACGACAAAAAGGTGATCTACACCTTCCACTTCTACGATCCCCACACCTTCACCCACCAGGGCGCGCCCTGGTGCGAGATGACCAAGGTCAGGAACATCCCCTTCCCCTACGACCCCGCCAGGATGCCCTCTCCCCCCGCCGACGCCGACGAGCGCGTGCGGGGCATATACGAGCGCTATCCGCAGCAGGGCAGCGTGGAAGCCATTTCCAAGCGCTTCAAGGAGTACGCGGGCTTCTCCGCCCAAAGGAAGGCGCCCGTGTTCTGCGGCGAGTTCGGCTGCAACAACTTCGCCGTGGAGAACACCGAAAGGGTGGGCTGGTACCGCCTGGTGGCGGGTCTGCTGGACGAGTACGGCATCCCCCGCATCAGCTGGGACTACTTCGGCTCCTTCGGCCTGTTCTTCGAAAAGAAGGGCACGCGCCCCCGCTTCCCGGAGGACCTGAACCTTGAGCTGCTGGACGCGTTAAAGCTCAAACGCCCCTGAAAAAGGAGACGGCGCCATGGAAAGCAAACCCGCCGGCACGCCCGTGCCCTTCTGCACCTGCCCGGACACCAAGTGCCCCAACCATCCCTCCAACCACGACAAGGGCTGCACGCCCTGCATTGCCAAGAACCTCGCCCAAAGGGAGATCCCCGGCTGCTTCTTCAGGAAAGCGGGGGGCGTAAAGCCTACTCCCGACTGGCACTTTGAGGACTTTGCCGCGCTGATAGACAGTATAAACGCGGAAAAAGCCGGAAAATAGTCCTTCCGCATAATAACAGACACCGCCCGGAAGCGGTGTCTGTTTTGCTCAGCAGATGAGCCTGAACGACGAAAACTGCAGCGCGCCCTCGCCTTCGAAGGTGAAGTACAGCGCGTGCACGCCATCGGGGATGTCAACTTCGCTCTCCCCCTCCGCCCAGACGTTGAAGTAGCCGATGGGTATCTCGCCCGCGCTTTTGCCGCCTGTCGACGTGGACACGACGAACCTGCCCCTCGCGTAGCCCATGGTGCGCACCGAGATGCGCTTAAGCCCCTTTATCTCAAAGTATTTGAAGCCCACCGTGGTGCCGGGGCGTATGTTGGCGATGAAGCTCTCCCCCTTTTCCCGGGGCTGCTGCGTGATCTTGGCGAAGCGGTCATCCATCCAGCCCTGCCAGGGTACGTAAACCTGCTCGTCTTTGCCGAAGAGGTTGCAGGCGATGTACGCGGGATACTCGCCCTCCCCCCTTAAGGGCTGTGCCGAGCCGCAGGAGGTGATCTCCGCCTGCTTTATCGACCCATCCGCCGTTATCTCCAGCTTTTCAAGGCAGCCCTGGCGGCTGTAATTGGTGCCGTTGGTGTGGCGGTGGTAGAACACGTACCACTGCCCCTCTATCTCCACTATGCTGCCGTGGTTGTTGGCGCAGTAGAACAGGGGCATGTCTTTGCTCTTTCCGTTTTCCAGCCCCAGGTCGCAGCCGCTTATGACCACGCCCATGTACTTAAAGCCGCCCGAGGGCTGATCGCTCAGCGCCCAGCACAGCTCGTGGCACTTTTCGGAGGAGTAGATAAAGCAGTACTTTCCCATGAAGCGGCGGATCGAGGGCGCCTCGAAAAACGCGTGATCCTCAAATCCCGTGCCGCCCGAATACTCGCAGCCCGGCGCCACGAACACGGGCGCGCGCTTTACGGTGAGCATGTCGCTTTCCAGCACCGTGCACATCGCGCCGTGGCGGCTTTTGTCGCCCCGGGGGCAGAAGCCGGTGTACAGGTACACGTCTTCCCCCTCCGCCAGCACACCCGGGTCGAACTGGGGCTCGTCCCCCGCTTTTTCGCCCAGCAGCGTGCCGTCCGGGTAATGCACGTGCCCCAGGAACTCGTATTCCCCCGCGGGCGTATCGCACACCGCCACGCTCACCGTGCCCCGGTCGGACAGCACGTAAAACAGGTAATACCTGCCGTCTTTGCCCGTCGCGACGTCCGGCGCGTACAGGTTGCCCTGAAGGCTCGCATTCAGCGGGTCTTGGCTCTTTTTGTATATGACGCCCTCGTACCTCCAGCTTCCCAGGTCCGTTACGGGCGCGGACCAGCACACGTAGTCCCCCGGGCAGTACACGCAGCCCCCGAACTCGTCGTGAGAGCCGTACACGTACACCCTGTCCCCGAACACGTAGGGTTCCCCGTCGGGCACGTATTCCCAGGAGGGCAGGTAGGGGTTCGTGACCTGCCTTAAGTTCCGTTTTATCGACCCGTCCGACCCGAATATCTCACCCGCAGCCATGTTTGTCCTCCGCGCACGCTTTTTTCATATTATACCGCCGCGCGGAGGGAAAGCGCAAGCGCTTAAAGGGCGCCGCCGCCCGCCCGGGCTTTATCAAACGCCGTTTTTATGCTATAATATGGCAAACACCCGGAGGTGCATAAAATGCTGAGCAACGTGGATATATCCTTCCACCCGTCCTGGTGGCACAAACACGCGGGCATAAATTTCGACGAGGGCTTCTTTTTCGACGCCCCCCGCCGCGTGGAAGACGACCGCGACATGCGCAGGGCGCTGTACGAACACTTCGGCGAGTTCGGCATCGGGGAAAAAGACCCATTGCCGCGCCCCATACTGTTTTCGGACCTGCTCGCCGCGGGCTTTCTGTATTCGCAGCTCATGGGCTGCGAGGTGGAATTCACCAAAGGCGACGCGCCGCAGGTGCTGCGCGCGGAGCTGGACGACGACGCGGCTTCCCGGCTAAAGGCGCCGGACCTTGGCGCCTCCCCCCTGTGGCAGAAGGTGGAAAGCCAGATACGCTATCTGCAGGACCGCTTCGGCAGCGTGGAGAGCGCAATCAACCTGCAGGGCATACAGAACATCGCCCTGGACCTCAGGGGTCCCCAGCTCATGTACGACTATTACGACGACCCCGACCTGGCGCATCATCTGCTTTCGGAGGCGACCAAACTGAGCCTGGACATAGGCAGGCGGCTGTACGCGGTGTCCCCCGTGGTGTCGGGCGGCGTCACCTCCATAATCAAGCAGGCGCTGCCGGGCGTGTACCTGACCAGCAACTGCTCCGTGACCATGATATCGTGCAAAATGTACCGGGAATTCCTGCTTGAATACGACACGCTCCTGGCAAACGCCTTCCCCGTTTTCGGCATCCACCACTGCGGCAGCAACATGGAAAGCGTGATAGAGGGCTACCTGGACGTGCCCAACCTTAAGTTCATAGAGATCGGCGCGGGCAGCGACCTTGACAAAATTGCCCGTGCGCTTGCCGCCCGCGGCAGGCGGGACATGCTGTGCAACGTGCGCTATTCCCCGGTAAAGATAAAGACCGCCGACCGGGATACGATAAAGGCGGACACCGACGCCGCCGTAGCCGCCTTCGGTTCCGACGAAAACCTGTTCTTCTCCTGCGTGGGCATCGACGCCGACACCGCCGACGAACACATCAAGGCATATCTGTCCGTGTTCAGAGAAAATGAAAGCTGTTAGCTTTCAGAGGCTGGCGCAAACCCAAATGAAGCGGAATAGCGCGAGCAGTAGTGAATGGAAGCACAGTGTGCTTCCAGAGCTGTGAGCGTTCCGTACCCCGCACCTCCCGCGTCATTGCGAGGCTTCCGCGACAGCGGAATGCCGTGGCAATCCGTAACCCATAGTGAAAAAACGGATCGCCACAGCCGCTCACTTTGTTCGCGTCTTCGCGATGACGCATAAGGGCCGTTTGCGGAAGCTAAGCAACTTTGTCAAGCGTAAGCGCAGACGACCAATGACCAACGACCATCGACCAACGACGCGGCGAAGCCGCTTCTCACAGCTCACAGCTAAATCCATCCGAGGTGACGAACATGCAGAAATGGCGATTCTACACTTCACAGCAGCTCAAACCCGCCGGCTGGCTGAAAGACCAGCTGCTCATCCAGGCCAACGGCCTGAACGGCCGCCTGCACGAGGTGTGGCCGGACGTAAGGGATTCCGCCTGGGTGGGCGGCGGCAGGGACGCCTGGGAGCGGGTGCCATACTGGCTGGACGGCTTCATCCCCCTGGCGTACCTGCTGGACGACGCGGACATGAAAGCCGCCGCCCAGCGCTACGTGGACGCCATACTCGTCGGCCAGCAGGAGGACGGCTGGATCTGCCCCTGCACAAAGGAGGAGCGCCCCAAATACGACACCTGGGCGGTGCAGCTGATCGCCAAGGCGCTCACCGTGTACTGGCAGTGCTCCGGGGATAAAAGGGCGATCCTCGCCGCCCGCCGGGTGATGAAAAACTACTTCGACCTGCTCTCTTCCGGCGAAGTCAAACTGTTCAACTGGGGCGAATACCGCTGGTTCGAGGCGTTCGTGTGCCTTAACGAGCTTTGGAAGCTGGATCCCGAGCCCTGGATAAAGCAGCTGGCGCGCATATTGGCCGAGCAGGGCGCGGACTACGAAAAGGCCGTGCCCCTGTGGAAGCGCCCGTTAAACAAGTGGACCTACGACACCCACATAGTCAACCTGGGCATGATGCTCAAGCAGGAAGCCGTCACCTGCGAGCTGCTGGACCTGCCCTACACCGACAAAGCGGGCCGCCTGTTCGACATCCTGTATAAGTACAACGGCACGCCCGTGGACATCTTTACCGGCGACGAGTGCCTCTCCGGCTTAAGCCCCATCCAGGGCACGGAGCTGTGCGCGGTGGTGGAGGAAATGTACTCCCTGGAGCTGCTCTACGCCTACACGGGGGATCGAAAGTGGGCCGAAAGGCTGGAGACCGTGGCTTTCAACGCCCTGCCCGCGACGCTTTCCGACGACATGTGGGCCCACCAGTACGACCAGATGAGCAACCAGATCGCCTGCGTCCGCTTCCCCGGCAAAGCCGTGTTCCGCACCAACGGCAGCGAGGCGCACCTGTTCGGCTTGGAGCCCAACTACGGCTGCTGCACCGCGAATTTCGGCCAGGGCTGGCCGAAGTTCGCCCTCTCCGCGTTCATGCACGATGAAGACACGGTCTTAAGCGCCCTGCCCGTCCCCTCCGTGCTCACCACCGGGGACTTCGTCATAAGCCTGGACACCGAGTATCCCTTCAAAAACGAGCTCAAATACACCATAGATGCCCGAAAACCCTTCCGTTTCGCCGTCAGGATCCCCTCTTTCGCGGAAAACCTCACGGTCAACGGCGTTTCCCATGCCGCGGAAGACTTGTATTTCGACATCCCCGCGGGCGAAGGCAGGGTGATAGAGATCGCGTTTACCGCTTCTCCCCGCTTCGTTTCCCGCCCCCACGGGCTTAACTGCGTCAAGTGCGGCTCGCTCGTGTTCTCCCTGCCAATCCCCTTCATACAAAAGAAGCTGGAGTACGAAAGAAACGGCGTGGAGCGCAGGTTCCCCTACTGCGACTGGGAGCTCATCCCAGCGGGCAGGTGGAATTACGCCTTCTGCGGCGAACCCGGCGCGCCGGAATACCACGGCGTGAACAAAACCCCGTTCTCCTCCATGCTGCCTGCCGTCACGCTCAGCGTGCCCGCGCGCCCAATCGCCTGGGAGTTCGAGGACGGCTACGACACCGTGTGCGCCAAACTGCCCGGCACGGAGCCCCTGGGCGAAAAGGAGACCGTCACCCTGTACCCTTACGGCTGCGCCAAGCTCCGCATGACCGAACTGCCGCTTATCAGCCCCGATTAACTCCCCCCGCGCTTCCGCTTCCCTCCCGCGTCATTGCGAGCCTACCAACGGCAGGCGTGGCAATCCGTACTCCGCTCAATAAGGACGGATTGCCACGCTCGAACATACGTTCTCGCTCGCAATGACGCGGCAAAAGCCGCGGTAAGCGTGTCTGACAGTTCGTTTGCGCAAGCGGAGCAACTTTGTCAAGCGTAAGCGCAGACGACTTTTGACCAACGACCAACGACCAATGACGCGGCGAAGCCGCTTCTAACAGCTAATACTCGGAGGAAAAACCATGTTCTCCTACATCTGGCCCATCGCCCTGGCGGTGCTCTCCAACGTCGCGTACCACTTAAGCTCCAAATCCCTGCCGGAAGACGTGAGCCCCTTCGCGTCCCTCACGGTCACTTACCTTATCGCCGCGCTGGTGAGCGCGGGGCTGCACTTCACATTAAGCGGCGGCAGCCTGATAAAGGAGTATTCCCGCCTTAACTGGGCGCCCTTCGTGCTGGGTCTGGTGATCGTGGGCCTCGAGGCGGGCTTCATGTACGCCTACAAGGCGGGTTGGCAGGTTAGCACCGCCTCACTGGTGCAGAGCTGCTTTTTGGCCATCCTGCTCATACTGGCGGGCCGGCTGTTTTTCAGGGAGGCGCTCACCTGGAAAAAGCTGGCAGGCGCGGCGATCTGCCTTATCGGCATCGCGTTCATCAACAGTTAGGGGGTGCGCGTATGAGATTCAACTGGATCGACGGCTACACCCTTCGCGTCAGCGTAAACGAAAACGAAGTCACCGTCTCCGCCAACCGCGAGGGCCTGCTCTCCCTGGCGAACCATCTCATCACCCTTGCGGGCTCCCCATCCAAAGACCACTTCCACCTGGACGAATCCAACTCCCTCGAAGACGGCTCCGCGGAGCTGATAGTGGAAAAGACGGATTAAGCTAGGTCACCCCGCGCATCCCTTAAGGGCACAAAAAAACCACCGCATGAACGGTGGTTTTTTGATTAAACGGACGTATCCGGTTCAGAATTCGATTTCATATTCCAGTATGCGGCGCGCTTCATTCTGCACTTCGGACACGAAAATAGTGTTCCCCGAGATCTTCATTGTCTTCAGCATGGCGTCTATTTTGACCGCATCCTTTTCCCTGATCCCGGATGAATTGATCAATTCGATATTGAAGCGCTGCTGCTGCAGCGGAGAAAGCGGATCCATCCTCAGTTCGATCAGGTTGGCGATGTTGATCTCTTTTTTCAGATAGTGCAGTTCCGGTCTGACCGGAGCATGCCCGGGAAACCTCATTTCAGCTTCGATGCTCATGGACGACAGCGCAGAAACGCTGGTCGAGCGGCTCGCTTTTGCGCCTGCTCCCACGCCCTGTATCGCGTCACTCACCGAAAGGGCGGCATCGATCATTTTTGATGAAACAGATTTGCTTTTTTCCTTGTAAGTCACTCTGAAGTGAGTTGCCCCAAGCGACTGGGCGATCCGCTGCAGTTCAGCCACCCGCTGCAATTTCATATATGAGAAGTAATCATTCATCAAAATATAATGGTCTCTGTCGCAGGGGTCGACATAATATACATTGTTTTCGAGCTCCGGATAGAATGTCAGACCGAAGGCATCGATCTTGTCCGGATAGATCGTAAGCGCGGACATATCATCCAGAACGGTTCTAAATCCGATAGACCCTTCGCAGACCGGATTTTCGGCATGGGCTTTATCAATCTCCGCTATGTGGATCATTTTGGGCAGCACGAACTCGGCTCCCTCGAAGTCGTCCGGGAACACGGGTTTCAGTTTCTCGAGATCCGCTTTGCGCCGGGCTTCAGCCTGACTTGCCTGGATCCTGTCCGACACGGTTTGAATATCGGAAAAGTCAAGCTTACCGTCCCCGTTCTGATCGATAGCCTTTGCGATACGCTTGCCTGTTTTATCGACGAAACCGGAGACTCCCTTGACCGCGTTGTCAAACGCCTTCCCCAATTTGATAGCCATGCGACCACTCCTTCGCGGAAATTGATATTATCAGTCTGCATCTAATGCCGGTATGACGTCTTCCGCGGATGCGCCCTGTCAGCGTCCGCCCATATTATAATGCATTCTCATAGTGCGCACAACCCTGTCTTTCTGCCGTCAGCAGGCATCGCACGAAAGCACAAAAAAACCACCGTATTTACGGTGGTTTTCGCTCCTCAGGTAGGACTCGAACCTACAACCCTTCGGTTAACAGCCGAATGCTCTGCCATTGAGCTACTGAGGAATATCATATGCCGTGGCTCCGCTCGGTCCGCTTCCCGTTTCATGCTTCGCTTTCTTGCTCACGCTT
>JAEEGL017091572.1_pt1 | contig 17740 bp, 13 predicted proteins | sample 9134231 | NCBI WGS metagenome assembly JAEEGL01 (sample SAMN16246548, study PRJNA631951) | gut metagenome | biome: gut microbiome; feature: rumen; material: fiber-attached | host: Bos | place: Iran: Karaj | collected 2018-10 | reverse complement strand
CTTATGAAATAATATTTTATTGGTAAAAATGCCGAACGACCACTCTTTTTAAAGAGCGGTCGTTTGAGCTTATTTTTTGAAGATGTGTTTATTCTGAGTTTCTGTATTGGAATTTAAAATATGATTTTACTTCTTTATAAGGAATTTTATTTTCGGTGGTATAGAGTCGGACAATGAGATTAGCGTTTTGGTTTCTCAAATTCCGGTTTTTCAGGTCTTTCTGGTTCTTCGGGCTTTGCAGGATGTTCTTCTCTTAATTTTTCTTTAGTTTTATCAGGTCTATTAAAAGTATTCACATTTATGCTGTCTTTTTCTTTTTCAGTTTCAGGTCTATTAAAAGTAGTCACATCTATGTCGCCTTTTTGGGGTTCTTCCGGATCACCATGTTTTTCCTTCAGTTCTTCTTTTGCTTCTTCAAATGTTATTCCGTTCTCATCGGCATATTGTTGAGCATAAGTATCAGGGTCAACTCCTTGATCAGGCGCTTTTTCTTCTTTACTTGTAACTGAATTGATAAAATTTTTGATTTTTTCTATAAGACTTGTTTTTTTTGAAATACCTAATTCCTCTTTTAATTCAGTAACTGTTTCATTAAATGTCATGTCATTTAGTGAAGAGAATATTTTTGCTATAGAATCAGTGTTCATGTTGTTTGCAAGGGCTTCTACTTCGCTTGTTCCACTGGCTTCTTTTGCTTCATAAAAAATTGAAACATCTTGCGGTTTTTGCTAGGCACCACGTTTTTCACTTACTTCGGTTTTTGCATTGTCAACAGATACATTGTTCTCAGTTGCATATGTTTTTGCGTAATCGTCAGGGTTTACTCCTGAGTTAAAAGTAATAAACATAAAAAATTCTCCTCTCTTAATAAAATCTTTACGTTACTCTATTATTAAAATTTTTTTCAAAGCGAAATAATTGTCCTCAAAGACTATTTTAATTTTGATTATTAAATATCTAAGTCAGGCATTGTCCGACATAAACTATTGAAAACACAAAAAATCGGGATGACAGGATTCCACGACAAACAAGGCGAAAATTGCGAAACGGAAGAACTCGCGAGCAGCAATTAAGCAAAAAAAAAGAACTCTAATGAGTTCTTTTAAAGTGGTCGGGATGACAGGATTCGAACCTGCGACCCCCTCGTCCCAAGCGAGGTGCGCTACCAAGCTGCGCTACATCCCGATATTCTATTTAATTGTCAAACTGTAGTGTGTTTTACTTAACTCTATAAGGCTCGGTGCTACCTCTCCTCAAAAGGTACACCGTACCTTTTTCGTCGGCAGAGTCAAGCTGCGCTACATCCCGATATTCTATTTAATTATCAAACCGTAGTATGCTTTGCTACAAACTTAATTTATCAACAACATTATTAATAGTCAAGCTATTTTATTATATTTCTACTTTTACGGGGAATTTTTCAACTTGCAGCTTGTATAATGCTTCTGCTCCTAATTCCTCAAATGCTATAATGTCGCTTCTCTTTACTTTTTCAGCCAAAAGTGCCGCAACTCCGCCAATAACCGTAAAATATTTTGCATTATTCTTCTTTATTGCTTCAATGACTTCTTTGCTTCTGTTACCTTTCCCGATTGTTCCCAATAACCCCATGTTATAAAATTCTACGGCATATTTATCCATTCTGCCCGCTGTAGTCGGACCTATTGAACCTATTATTTCATTGGGTTTGGCAGGGCAAGGCCCCGCATAAAAAATTATTTTATCCTTTATTTCTATAGGTAAGGTTTGACTGTTATTAAGCATTTCTTTCAGTTTTTTATGTGCCATATCTCTTGCTACATATATTTCGCCTGTTAACAGAACCTTTTCGCCTTCTTTTAATTCTCTTATTGCTTTAATATCGGCTGTATTAATTTCTTTTAAAGAGGCATTATCTCTGTCTGTTTTAATAAATTCAGGTATTCTATGGTAGTAATCTATGTCGTTTCCTTTAATAGAACAGCAAGAAATCCTGTCAGAATGGCAATTAATAGTAATAGCCGCAGGTAAACAAGCAATATGTGTCGGTATGGAAGCTGTCTTAACATCTAAAACATAACAATTAAGATATTTCTTCGGAGCTTTTTCATTAACATATTTTTTTATTTTCTCTGAAAAATCTGTTTCTTGCTTGGTAAAATCGTGCTTAAAAAAGACTTCTTTTGATAAAACAGCCGCTTTTTCCATAGTTCCGCCAAATCCGAGCCCGACGAACATCGGAGGGCAGGCATTCTCTCCAGCAGAAAGAATCATATCTCCGATTGATGAGATTATTTCTTCTTCACTCATTGTCGGCAAAAGCATTTTTGTAAGCGATTTATTCTCCGAACCCCCGCCTTTTATCAAAACTTTTATGTTTATTTCATCACCTTCAATAAATTTTGTATATATAATTGCGGGTGTATTAGTTTTAGTATTTGTCCTTTCAAAAACGGCATTTTTAACTACTGATTTTCTGAAAAAGTTATCTTGATAGCAATTTTCTACAGCTTCATTTATTGTTTTCTCAATAAAATCCCCTTTTATATTAACATTTTGACCTATTTCAAGGAAAACAAGCACCTGTCCGGTATCTTGGCATAACGGACGTTTTTGTTTATATGCAATTTGGGCATTCGCTAATATAGTATTTAAAATTTCTTTTGTTTCTTCTTCCTTGCAATTCTCTGAAGCAGAAAGAATTTTATTATAAACAGAAGCATCAAGACAGATATTTGCCTTGTAACATAAATTATAAACAGCTTCATTTATTGTTGTACTTAAAATATCACTCATAATAAAATGATATAATTTTACTAAATTATTGTAAAGTTATTATGAATTAGGTCTTTGAAAATGTTTTGAATATTCTTCTAAAGGATATTTCGTTTCTATTATAACGCCGTCATCTATATCTTGGTCAGTATAAGTTGTTCTAATGGCTTCAGGTATTTTTGAAAATCCGTTGTAGAATATTTTGGTTGTTTTATTGAAAATTAAATTATTTTTGATTATATCCCAAGTTTCTATTTCTTTAAAATACGGTTTTCTGTAGCCTTTTTCAGATGTACGGTAGAATGATATGCTTTCTTTACCGTCTTTTTTAACTACATATGCACTGGTAAGTTCATCTCGTTCGGGATTTTTATATGTAAGGAGTACTGCATCTCCGTTTTTATTTGCCGTAGTTGCAAAGTTTTTATATCCGAGCTTTTTTTGATTATGCTTCTCTTTTTGAAGAAGTATCATTGATTTTATAGGGATTTGAACATTATTAATTTTTAACATAATTTCCACCTCACAGAATGAAAACCTCATAAAAAAATCTTTTGCTAATTTATTGTATAATAAGTTAAGGAAGGTAAATATGCCGCATTTTTTAATAAAGACAGATGATGTAACGGATAATACCGTTAAAATTACCGATAAGGAATTATACAAACACATAATTAAGGTTATGCGTTCTAAAATCGGTGAGAAAATATTATTCCTTGATGAAAATGAAATTCAGTATGAAACGGTAATTGAAAATATTGATACTGCCTTTTTTACTTGTACTATAAAGAATAAATACAAATCTCAAAGAAAACTGCCTGTTAATTTGTATGTTGCGCAGAGTGTATTAAATTCCGATGCGCAAATAAGTGCAATTCAGAAAGCGACTGAGCTTGGCGTAAAAGGTATAATTCCTCTTTATACCGATAATTGTGCAGTTAAGGAAACTGTTATAAAAAATAAAATAGAAAAATGGCAAAAAATAGCAGTTGAATCGGTTAAACAATGTGAAAGATGCGATATACCAAAAGTATATGAAATGTCATATATTAAAGAAATAATTAAAAAATTTGATTATGTGATTGTTTTTGCAGAAAAATATGCCGATAAAACATTTTGTGAATACGTAAAAGAACATAATATTGATAAAACAAAATCAATTCTTGTAATAATTGGGCCTGAGGGTGGTTTTTCCGAAAAAGAATTTGATTTATTTAAACAAAAAAATATTCCTATGATAACTCTCGGCAACTTAATTTACCGTGCGGATACCGCATTAACCGCTGCACTTACTTCTGTAATTAACGGGGTAATGTATGGATAAATTAATTGAAATAATCGAAAATGATGAAGTTATAAAGCTGATTAAACCTTTTTTGAGAGATAAAGAGGCATATATTGTAGGCGGTTTTGTTCGTGATATTATAATGGGCAAAAAAAGTCCCGATAGAGATTTAATCATTTGTGATTGTGATGTTAAAAATTTTTCGAAACAACTTGCAGATAGTATTAACGGGCATTTTATTGAACTTGATAATGAAAACAGCATATATCGTATAGTTTTAGAAGACAAAATCAACTATCTTGATATTACAAAACCGATTGAAAATAACTTTGAAAAAGATATTAAAAGACGTGATTTGACACTGAATGCAATAGCTTATGATATTAAAAATCATAAATTTATTGATTATACAGGCGGAATTAATGATATCGAAAACCATATTATAAAAGGAATTTCAGAACAAAATTTTGAAGATGACCCGTTAAGATTACTCAGAATATACAGGTTCTATTCTAAAACAGGTTTTGATATTGATAAATCTCTTATTGAAATATCAAAAAAATATTGTAAAGAAATAAATAAACCGGCAAAAGAGCGTGTTACGGTTGAACTCTTAAAAATGTTTGAGGGAAAATACTGTGATAATGCTTTATTAAAACTTGATGAATGCGGTTTATTAGAGGAGATTTTTCCGATATATAAAGAAGTTAAAAAAGTACCGCCAAATTCTCATCATCATTTGGATTTACTTCATCATTTAATAGAAACCGTAAAACAAATTCAAAATATTTATGAACAATCTTCTGAAGAGGTGAAAAAATATTTAGAGGCTGAGAGGTATGGTCAGGTAAAAGCTATTGCTTTTCTAAAGTTTGCGGGCTTTTTGCATGATATAGGAAAACCCTCAACTTGGACAATTGAAGAAGAAACCGGCAGACATCGTTTTATAAAACATGATGAAATGGGTTCAAAACTTGTAATACCGATTTTGAAAAATTTAAAATTTTCTAAAAAACAAATAGAATATGTTAAAACACTTATAAAATATCATATATATCCATCCGGAATGGTAAGTTCTTCGGATGTTACAGAAAAAGCAAAATTTAAATTTTTCAGAAAGATGGACGGTTATGTCATAGATGTTATCATCCTTGCAATGGCAGACAGGCTTTCAGCAAGAGGAACTCAGATAACGGATGAAATGGTTAATAATAATATAAATGCTCTGACTGGTTTATTAAATTTGTATCTGGAACAAAAAAATAATATTAAACCGCTTGAAAAACTGCTTGACGGCATAGATATAATGGAAATTTTGCATATAGAACAAGGTCCGAAGCTTGGTAAAATAATAAATGCATTAAAAGAAGCACAAATTTCAGGCGATGTTACAACAAAACAAGAAGCTGTTGATTTTGTGAAAAAAAACTTTTAATCATTTAATTTTAATCTTTTTACTAAAAACGGAACGATTTCATCCCAAGCTTTTTCATTTGGATGATTATCCGTTTCAGATAAATGATATTTCACATTGTCTGCTTTTATTGGCATTTCATCTTCATTTATCATAATAAACCCTAATTTTTTTAATTCAGACAATAATTTTTCATTTTCCATTCTTTCATAAAATAGAATAACAAATTTTACGTCTTTACCCCATTTTTTTTCAACAATATTTTTGGCTTCTTTAAAGTATGGAAGCATATCAGTAATGTTGCTTTTAGGATATTTGTTATTTATAAAATGCTGAAAAAGAAATTTATCTGAATAAAAAGTTCTTTTCTTTTGAATTAGTTTATCATTTTTCATTTTATAAAATATATAATAACAATTAGGAAACGTAGGACTGACAGGTGTATTTAATCTGATTTCATGTCCTCCAATGCAGATGTATATTATATATTCAGGTTTGGGAACAATTTTATAAAATTCATCTTGTTGCAGTTGATATAGCATATGCTGCACACTCCATCCCATTCTTGCTCTATTATATATAGGTCGTTTTGTTGCTTGTCCTAGTTTATATGAAATGGTTTGGTTCTCTTCTAAATCACTTCCCCAAGCAAAAGAACATCCGAAAATTAAAATGGGTTTTTTCTTTGAATCTTTGTTTTCAACTGCTCTAAATTCTTCGGAGTGTATAAGATTATGATAAGTATCTTTTTCGCTTATATCTCTGACCAAAAAAGATATATATTGTTGAAATACATATGATATTTCCGGCTTAGAATCGCTACCCAGGGTAGTATCTTTATAAAATATATAAAAATGCATAGAAATGCATATTAAAAATATAGCAATTAAATTTATAGAAAAGATAAATAAAATTTTTTTTGCTGACATATATTCCAACCATTTATAGTTTATATATATTATAACAACTATAAAATACAGAACAATTTGGTATCAAAACTTAATACTAAATCTTGTTTCTTTGCAAAAAAGGTAATTTTTACTTATAATGCATTTATAAGAAAGAGGTTGATAACATGAATTCAGTAGTTGTTGTAGGAAGAGCAGGACAAGATCCTGATGTTAAATACTTTGAATCAGGTAAAGTAAAAACTACTTTTTCTGTTGCTGTTTCAAGATGGGATTATAAAAGCAAAGCAGAAACTACAGATTGGTTTAATATAGAATTGTGGGATAAAGCTGCAGAAATCGCAGGGGAATACGTAAAAAAAGGTCGTCAGGTCTGTATTGAAGGTCGTCTTGTTTCAAATAAATGGACAGGACAAGATGGCGAACAAAAAGAAAGATTTGTTGTTCGTGCTAATTCTATGAGACTTTTGGGCAGTAAAGGTGATAATTAAAAATTCCTATGGATACTTCTAATTATATCTGTATCATTGCTGATGATTTAACAGGTGCTAATGATACAACATTACAGTTTTTCCAAAGAGGCTGCAAAACACAGGTGGCTTTTGGTGATGAAATTTCAGTTGATGAAAATCTTAAGACTGAGGTTTTTGCTATGTCAACTGAATCAAGAAATACCGATGTGGATACTGCCCATAAAAAGGTACTAGATGCAGTTGAAAACATTGTTAAGAAGTATAATTTTGAATATATTTATAAAAAAATAGATTCTGTTTTAAGAGGTAATATTGCTGCTGAAATTATAACATTAATTGATTCTCTGGAATATGATGCAGCTCTTATATTTCCGGCATTTCCTAATGAGGGCAGGACTACAATAGGAGGATACCATCTGGTTAAAGGTATACCTCTTCAAAGAACAGAGGTTTCACGTGATCCTGCTTTCCCTATAACTGAATCAAATATTGTTAATATTCTGAAAAGTCAATTGCCAAGTGAAGTTCAAAACATTGTTGATTTAATTAGTCTTGATGTTGTTATGAAAGGTGCCGGACCTATTCTTACCAAACTTAATGAATTAGTTTCGGCAGGCAAAAGGCTTATTGTTGCAGATGCTGTTTCTACAACGGACTTAGAACAGATTTCGCTGGCTTTTAGCAAAAGTAATTATAAAATATTACCGGCAGGTTCTGCCGGTGCTGCTCAGGCATTAAGTAATATTTGGTATCCGAATGTAAAAGAACAGCAAAAACAGGAAATAGTATTGCCAAAACTGCCTAAATTAATAGTTTCGGGAAGTGCAACAGATTTGACGGCTTCTCAAATTAAAAGATTAAAAGAAAATGATAATATTGATAATACTTATTTTATAGCGATAAAACCTGAAAATATTTTTTCTGATGATTATGAAGAGATTGCACAGCGAATAATTAATAATCTGGTAAAAGATAATACAGTTATTATTCATTCATCTAAATTGATGGAGAACAGCCAAGAATTAACAGATTTATTAATTCAATATGAATTGTCTAAAGATGTATTTATATCTAAGATTTGTGATTATTTGGCAAATGTAACAAAGAGTGTAATTTCCAAGACACAGGCAATTTTAATTACTGTTGGCGGAGAAACTTCATCAAAGTGTTGTAAGGCAATAGGCAGCAAAAATTTACAGACAATAGATACTGTAGCTCCTGCTATTCCTTTGGGAGTTGATCATAAAGGTCAGTATATTGTCACAAAATCAGGTAATTTAGGTACGCAAAATACATTAATTGAAATTATCAAATATTTTGAACAGGATAAATAATGAAAAAAACAGCAATTACAATGGGAGATCCTAACGGTATTTCTCCAGAGATAACTATAAAAGCGCTTAATTTTTTGGATTTACCGAAAGAAAAAATCGTCTTGATTACAAATAGAAATATTTTAGACTATTATAAAGAAAAGCATAATATAGAGTTGGAAAAAGAATATGAAATATTAGAAATCCCCTATCGTTATGAAGATATAAAGCCAGGAACAGAAACGGAAGAAGCCGGAGAGTTCTCGTTTAAAGCTATAGCTGCAGCTTGTAATCTTGCCGTTAAAAATGAAATAGGTGCTATAGTAACTGCTCCTGTTTCAAAGAATGCAATGAATATGGCAGGGCATAATTATTCGGGACAGACTGAAATAATAGAACAATATATTGCACATGATAATCAAAAAGCCGAAATGTTATTTGTTTGTGAAAATTATTCAGTATTGCTTTTTACAAGACATATAGCTATTAAAGATGTTCCTATTTTTGTAACAAAAGAGAATATAAAAACAAAAATAGAAAATCTATATAAATCATTGGAAAATCAAATAGGTATAAAAAATCCTAAAATTGCAGTTTGCGGATTAAATCCTCATTGCGGAGAAAACGGTATTATCGGGGATGAAGAACAATATGCAATAATTCCTGCCATTATGGAACTCAGAGGGCAAGGAATAGATGTAGAAGGGCCTTTCCCTGCAGATTCTTTATTTACAAAATGTGCGACTGAAGAATGTCATTATGACTGTTATGTCGCAATGTATCATGATCAAGGTTTAATTCCCGTTAAAATGATGGCACGTGATAATTGTGTAAATACAACTATAGGGCTTGATATTTTAAGAACTTCCCCTGCTCATGGCACTGCATTTGACATTGCAGGTCAAAATATTGCGAATGCCGAAAGTATGATTAATGCAATAAAATTGGCAATTAAATAATAGTTTTATTTTTTCAAATTAAATTCGCATAATATAACAGGATTATAGTTAAAATGAACAATTCCTTTATAATCAATATTTCTGCATTTATCCGGTTCTCTTGTTCCGTTTGAATAATAATATAATGCTTCATTATAAATATCTTCAAAAAATAAATTTTGGTTATAAATAATATAGATTTTATTATTCGGATTTTGCATCATTTTTTCCAACTCATTTTCCAAGTATTTAGAATACATATAATGAGAATAAAAACTGACTTTTTCAAAATCTTTTATAAAGTCTGTATTTTTTTGAAATAAATAATCAGGTAATACAAAACCATAATATTTTGCTTTCTTATTTTGTCCGACAATATGATAAGAAGTTTCCATATTTAGCATAATAACTTTTGAATTATCTTCAATATTATAGTTTTCATCATTATAAAATAATTTTGCATTTTTAATCGGCTTTGTAATTGAATAATTACGGTATGTTGAAGTACAATATGCAAACAATGTCAAACAAACAAATATACTTATATAAAATTTTTCTTTATTAAGATGTATAAGTTTGCATAAAAGTACACACATCAAAAATGCAATTATTCCGTATAATGCACTTGTTGCTAATATAAAACGATATACACCTGTTATAGATTGATTGCAATAATAAGAAATAAACGCAAATAATAAAAGAAAATACAAATGTTCTTTTTTTATTATATTGAAATATTTATCGGAATTGTTTTTTCTTGTTATAAAAATATATATGCCTAAAACAATTGAAGAAATAAAATTTATAGCATATCTGTAATCAATATTAGATTGATAGTTTCCCCAAAAATGGGTTTTCACCGTATGAAAAAACGGATAGAAAATAAATTCTTTAAAATTAGACGGCAAAATTCCCATATATTCCCAATGTGCCATATCCATAAGATTATAATATTTTGAACAAAAGATGTTATTCAGATATGGGAAAATAGGATTTTTATATAATTTAAATAACGAATACAAAAAATACCCGTCCAAAATAAAAAAGGATAACATCATACCAATAATAAAAAGAAATAATGTTTTTGCGAAATTCGGGATTTTTTTAATTAATATAACAAAGCAAAAAATATAGGTAAAACAATATATTGCAGTTGATAACTTTAACCCTATGGCTATTCCTAAAGAAATACCTGATAAAAAAATCAATAAATTTCTTTTTGCTGAATTAACGAAAAGATTTTTAATAAGCAAATAGAAAGAAAAAAGTATAAAATTCCCAATAAAAATATCATTCATTGAGAAATTATATCCGTCAAACAATATCGGAGTGAATGCGACATAGCCTAAAGTTAATATTAAAATAATAATTTTTATTATTTTATTTTGTTCTTCGATTACAAAATTTGTTATTTTGTATATTAAATATAGAAATAAAGCATTATCGAGTGATGTTAAAGACAAAAATATATAAGGGTGATTATTTAAACGAGAAATTAAAAAGAAATTTATCCCGTCGGCAATGGGGTTTATATATGAACGAAAGTTAGCGGCAAGAAAATCAGTGCCGATTCTGTCATTAAAAAAAGCCCAGCCGTTATAATAATGATAATTATAGAAATCCCAATCGGGACATTGTACTATAAAAATTGATATCAAACTTAAAATTATAAAAAGAAACAGAAAAACACAAATATCAACTTTATATGATTTTATCATTATATCAACCTCTATTATAATTAAATCATAAAATTAAAAGAACCGCTTAATGTTAAGCGGTTCTTTTGTGTAAATCAAAACGATTTATTATTAGCAGGTTGCACTTCCGCAGGTACAGCAATCAGCAAGAGCAGATTTTGCTTCTTCCAAACGAACTTTAATACGTCCGTCTACTGCAATACCTTCACCTGTTTTTTCTGATATCAATAATGGGTTGATATCAAGTTCGTCAATGAATTTGAAGTCATTAACAAGTTGAGATAATCTCAATAATGTTTCTTGAATTTGTCCCATTTGAGCAGGTGTTGTACCTCTTGCACCTTCTAATAATTTGTATGCTTTAACTGATTTAATCATTTCTTCAGCATCAATATCCGTTAAAGGAGCGATTCTGAAAGTTACATCTTTCATAACTTCGATGAATACACCGCCTAAACCAAACATCATCATTGGGCCGTATTGAGGATCTGTTGCGATACCGCAAACCATTTCACGATTTCCTTTAACCATTTCTTGAATGATTACACCTTCAAGACCGTCAATTAAGCCTTTTTCTGTTAATTTGGCAATTAAGTCATTGTATTCAGCTCTTAATTGTTCTTCAGATTGGATGTTAACTCTTACACCGCCTACATCTGTTTTGTGAGATGTTGTTTTTGAAGTCATTTTCATAACAACAGGATATCCGATAGAGTTACCAACCGTAACAACTTCATCTATATTTGTAGCGAAGCCTGATTTACAAACTCTTATGCCGTATGCATCCAATACATCAATAGATTCACGAGTTGTTAATTGAGCTCTGCCTTCACATATTGATTGTCTGATTATGTCAGCTGCTTTTGCTCTGTCTACATCGTAGCAAGGAATTTTTCCTTCAGGTCTATTTTGCCATAATCTTTGTTGATTTAATCTGTTAAATCCGTCAGCAGCTTCTTCTGCGTACATGAAGAACGGCATATTAACATCCATATCGGATAATGCGGTGAAGAATTCACTCTTTGTCATAAATACGCCGATAACAGGTTTTTGCGGATATTGTTTTTTGATTTCCATAACGGCTTTAGCAACATCGATATCTTTTAAGCCTAAGAACGGTAAGTAAATTACCATAATCATATCAACATTTTCATCAGCAATAACTGTTTCAAGAGTTTGCTTGTAGTGTTCGATAGGAGCTGAAGCAATCATATCGATTGGGTTTTTAACTGATGCTGCAGAAGGTAAGAAACTTCTTAATTTTTCTTTTGTAGCATCAGATATTTTAGCCATTTGCATACCGTATTCGCATACAGCGTCTGTAGCCATAATACCGGGGCCGCCTGAGTTTGTAATAATAGCAACTCTGTCGCCTTTCGGAATCGGGCAGTTAGCAAATACTTTTGCTGTTGCAAATAAGTTCTTTAATGAATATTCTCTAATAACACCTGATTGATTTAATAAAGCATTAGCAGCTTTATCTGCACCTGCTAATGAACCTGTGTGAGAAGATGCTGCAGATGCGCCTGCTGCGCTGCGTCCTGCTTTTAATGCAAGAACAGGTTTTTTCTTAGTAATTCTTGAAGCTAATTTTCTGAAATTAGCAGGATTTTGGATTGATTCCATATATAATAAAATTTGTTGAACGTCATCATCGTTTTCCCAGTATTCTAATGCTGTTTCAGCATTAACATCTGCTTGGTTGCCGATTGAAATGAACTGTGCAAAACCAAGGTTTAAGTCTTTTAATATATTTAAAATACCGCCGCCTAAAGCACCTGATTGAGAAACAAAACCTATGTGTCCTCTTTCGGGCAATGATTCAGCAAAACATCCGTCCATGCTGATTTCAGGTAATGTATTAACAACGCCTAAACAGTTAGGGCCAACACATCTCATACCGTAGCTTCTTACTTTTTCAAGTAATTGTTTTTCTAATTCGGCACCTTCTTTACCTGTTTCTTTAAAGCCTGCTGTAATTATACATAAGCCTTTAATGCCTTTTTGATTACATTGGTCAATAGTATCAAGTACGAATTTAGCATTTACAACTATGATAGCTAAATCAACTTCACCCGGAATTTCATTAACATTTGTATATGCTTGTAAGCCTTCAATTATACCGCCTTTTGGGTTAACAGGGTAAATTTTACCGTTAAACTTGTATTCTTGAAGTCTTTTCATAATATCAGAGCCGATTGTATGTTCTTTTGTTGATGCACCAACAACTGCAATTGATTTCGGCTTCATGATTTTGTCTAAAAGTTCTTTTTGCATGCTTTATCCTTTCATGATTATCCTTGATGTAATACTTTTAATATAATTGTACTCGTTAAAAGTTTGATTACAACTATAGTATTTTACAAAAATAATCAATATTCACCATAATTAATGATGATTTTCTCTAAACCCGATTTTCTGTATTGCCTCTTAGAATATGGACAAAAACAGATGATAATTTGGGCATGCCATACATTATATCAATAGCTTCTTTATCTTGCATTGCAGGTTTATATGCACGTTTTTCTTTTAAGGCGGAAAATACATCTGCAACCGAAAGTATTAAACAACATATATCATTTTCTTTGACAGCATCTTTATTATAGTGATGTTTTTTTATTAATTCCGCAACTTCTACCGGTATCTTAGTAGTTTTAATTATTTCATATCCCAATTGAGAATGAAGATCAATAATCTTACGTTCATCATTGGTTAATTTGCCGGGTTTTTGAACTATTTCTTCAGGAATAAGAGCTTTACCTATATCATGTAACAGTGCTGCCTGATATAAAATTAGTGAGTTATTTTCACTGAGATTTACGGCTTTTGCTATATCTTTTGCATATAAATATGTAGCAAACATATGGGCTTTAGCATTGTTATCAATATTTTTTTCGCTTATTTTTACGGGGAGACCATTATTTTTCAATATTTTTTTAATATTAGGATTGGTTTTTATAGCATTATCTATTACTTTAGGATTAACATATTTATCTATAAATCTTACAAGATAGAATGAACCTAATCTATAATTTAAAGAAATATCGTACTGGCGTTTATCTTCTCTTTGTTTTAGATTCCGCAACGGAGAAAGAAACAACGGGTTTTTAGCAAGTCTTTCTTGGTTTGCTTTTATATGATAGTAATACGTGGACGGTAATGGTCTTACATTAGCGATATTCATAGTCGTAAACATTCTTAGTTTAATTATAGGGAGATTATTTCGTCGGTTGGTTAAAACCCCAAAAAAATGAAATCTTGTTACATTAAAAAAGCAATTGTAACAAATGTTTATAATCGTTACTGTTGTTTGTTTTTCGATTTTTTAGTCAAGTATCATATAGACTGAGTAGCTCTGTAGCAGATACTTAGTTAAGAAATTCTTTCTATGTCAAGCAGTGCCTAACATACTTATGCATAACTATATGGTTGAGCTTCCGTAAAGTATGCCATAAGAGTTTCTTTTTGTTCTGCTGTTCCGCTTTGGATAACTTCTTCTACACTTGAATAATTTGTATTGTTAGCAATCCAGTTTGCAACATCATTTTTTATGATAATCAGTTCATCAAAACCTATTGCAAGTCCGCTTTCATCTTCAATTGTTTCAATATAGCCAACACCATGATTGTTGCCGTTAAAGTAGTTATGAATGCAAATATAGGCATCATTTGTTGTACCACCGCGGAAATATAAATCATCACCGAAGGTTGATGAAATAATATCACCATTTTCATCTCTTGTAATATTTACGTCAAAGAAGGTTGAATTGCCGTTTTCGTTTTCAAACAGACTGTCAAACATTAATTCATCATTTCCTCCTTTATCATAAATATCAATTTTTGCATTCGAAATCGGAATATATGTTGAATAACTGTCATTAGCTTCAGCATCTGAAGAATCTATAAGCCAATCTAATGAACCACCTTGAAGATAATCAATAGCTCCAAATTCATTTTCAAACACGTTACCGTGTTTTGACATATCGTAGTAGTTTGTTAATTCTCTGATATTTGCCAAATTACCGTTTTTATCAACTATATTGAATTTTGCAAACGGTAGTTTCCCATCAGCATCTTCTATAAGGTAATTAGTACTCCAATGGCTGTTAGTATCAATATCATAAATTCCTGTAACCTGAACATCAATGCCAGTTTGCTTTGTAACGAAGTGCAAACCGTCATTTTCATCATTGTAATCGTGATAAACCATAACATCATTTTTAGTAAAATCTTGGTCAGTGAAATTAATAGTTAAAGGAACAGAACTTGAACCTGACGGGATTAAGTTCATTACATTATTAATTGTTGCCTTAGAGCCTGTTTCAATCCAAACAGATTTTTTGGTATTTGCACCAAATAGGTTAATTGTATCAATTCCTTCTCTGTCAACAACGATGGTATCATTACCGTAGGAATTAATTGTATTATTTCCTGCCCCTGCCGAAATATAGTTTTTGTCAGCAGTTGTTGTAAAATTATCATTTGCATCTGTACCGATAAATGCTCCTGATAAACCAAAGTCAGCAAAAGTTTTTGTTTGATTATTTTCATTATTATCATAATAATTAATTTTGAATTTATTTTTCGTATCAGAGTTTAATAAGTAATAATCTTTTATTACTACAGAAGAAAGACCGTCTCTAAATATTATGTCATTTCCTTCTTGAGTAAGCAAAATACTATCATATTTTATTTTCTGAAAAGCCTTTATTGTTATATTTTCAGCACCTCTGTAATAGTACGTATTATTTCCAAAATCATTCTCATAAATACGAAGCGTTTCATTGGCATCAGAATTTTGAGAACCATGTATTGTATCGTTTCCGACACCTAAACCAACCCAAGACGAACCTGCACCAACATAAACAGTATTATTGCCATTTCCAAGTCGATATTCCTCAGTTGTTGAAGCTCCATATATTACGTCATTGCCTCCTTGTTCCGCCATTATTTTTTGAGTAATTAATGGATCACCAGTGTATTCCGGAGCAATAATTAAATTGTTACCTGATGTACCAGATATCTCACTTTCATCAGAATCTTTAATAATAGGTTTATAAAGTGCTATAAGTTCTTCTCTTCTTTCTGCAGGTATATCAGTTGTTGATGTATAGCCGTTATTTTTTAGCCAATTTGCAACGGTTTGAGCAACTATATTCACAATATTTCCATCAAATGCATTAACAAAATCATTTTCGTTAGGGATTAAAATATTTTCTATTTTGCCGTTTGTTGTAAAATAATCCGTAATTTTGACACCGTTATATGTTTTTGCGTTAGCAAATGTATAGTTATTGTCACTATTTATATATAAATCATTTCCTTTGGTATAACCTACATCTCCGTTTGTTATAACTCCGTTTTGTGTTACATCAAAGAAAAGATGTATATTATCTGATGTTGTATTGATTTTTAGTGTATCAGTTCCTGCGGTATCAGATATAACATCTTGCCCTGTTGCCCAGTCATCCGAATCTATCACATAAATATCATTACCTGCTCCGCCCGTAATTGCATCATTTCCTGCTCCACCATTAAAATAGTCATCATGGCTTGAACCTGTTATGGTATCATTCCCGCCCCTGCCATAAATTCTGACTTCTTGCAGAGCAGAGTGTCTATCTATATTTTCAGCAGAATCATCACCGTAATAGGTTTCAATTAGACCATTAGCGGTTATTAATTGAGCAATAGTTTTTGTTACATCTGCCGCTTGGAATTTGATATTACTTGAGATATCGTCATTATAATTTGTTATTGTTAATGTATTATTATTTGTATTGCCATTATATCCGACAATTAATACATCACCATCTCTGACCAGTTTAATTGAGTCACAATCTGTTATAGTTTCAGGGAGAACAAAAGTATCCGTTGCACCTGTTGTATAGGTATATGTATTTTCATTACCGACTTCTGCAATTGAAAGATAAATAGTATTAGTTCTGCCCCCGACATTTATTGTATCATTACCTAAACCTAAGTATACGGTATCACTATTACCACCCGTTACTATTGTTTGAGCTTCCGTTGCTTCCGCATCACCAACTATAGTTCTTAAATCAAACAACCTTACATAACTATCATTTTGTTCACCGTATACGGTAATTCCTGTTTTGCGTTCCGAGTCGGTATAATTTTTAATTGTAACCTTTTCACCTGAATCTTTTGTTAAAACTAAATTTTCAGAATCCCTGATATCAAGAGTCATCCAATATGTTGAATAATCTTCAAATGAAATTGTATCATTACCACCGCCGTAACAGATAGTATCATCACCTGTTCCTGTTATAACAGTGTTATTTCCCGAACCTAAATTAATAATATTATTACCTGAATCCGCATAAATGGTTTTATTTCCGCTGCCTGCCAATACTATATCATTACCTGAACCAAGATGGATTTCATCATCTCCGCCTTTTGAATCAATAACATCGTTTAGTGCATAAGCATTAATTGTTTCTGCATTATTCGTACCTACAATATAATCATTACCATCAGTACCATTAAAACCTTCAACAAAAGTTTTTAGTCCTCTTTCATCTATAAAATCAACAAATGATACATTTTGAATGTCAGAATTATAATCATATATATGTAAAGTAAATTTTGCTTGTCTTTCAGGACTAAAAGTATAATAGTTTTTTATCGCTAAGGTGGAATTATCGTACCTGAATATTAAATCATTATCATTTTTAATAAAGTACGATTCTTCATACATTCCTTTTTTGTAACAAGTCAATATTAAACCGCTGCCATTATCATAGTATGTATTCTCTCCCAGGTTACCATCACTAAAATACATATATGTTCTATGCTCGCCGTCAGAATTTCCATATATTGTATCATTGCCCTTACCAATGTTTATAGTACTTTCTATATTAGACACATACACTGTATTATTACCTGAGGATAGCACATATTTGTTTGTACCTGATGAACCAAATAACACATCATTT
>JAEEGL015380225.1_pt1 | contig 17740 bp, 21 predicted proteins | sample 9134231 | NCBI WGS metagenome assembly JAEEGL01 (sample SAMN16246548, study PRJNA631951) | gut metagenome | biome: gut microbiome; feature: rumen; material: fiber-attached | host: Bos | place: Iran: Karaj | collected 2018-10 | reverse complement strand
CCCATTTTGATACTGCCTTATAAGTTACGTGCAGTTTGTCCGCTAACTCTTGTTGGGTCATATTTTTTTCTTTCCTTAGATTTAAAATAAAATTACCAATTTTTTCGTAGTCCATTTAAATCACCTCAAATTAATTATACAATAAATAAATAATATCGCTTCTCTACTTTGAGTAGATATGATTATTAAAAAAATTAAGAAACATCCTTATTTTTTTTAACAAGGGGATTGGTAGTTCTCCCATTATATAGAATTTTGTTATGTAATACAAATTCAGTGCTTGCTAGTATTATTTATTATATAGTTGCGAAAGTGTAAGTTATCAACATAAGATACATGTTTAAGGTTAAATATATGTCAATAACTCCGGTTTTCACTTCTATTATTTCTATGTTTATTATAAAAATATTATGGACTTTTTTAATTATTTTATTGTAAAATACTAAATCATCAACAAGTTATTACATCAAATATATTTACTTTGATAAACATATTTGGTATATTTTTTTTGTAAAGTAGCTATAATATTTATGTAGATATTATATCTACTTTGGTCTATCAGTTTAAACTGTTGGATCAAACCCGTGTTGGCGCAATTAGTCGCTTAAAAAAGCAACCACTATGGTTGCTTTTTTAATGTTAAAATCTCTTTTTATTTAATTCTCTAATAATCTTTCTTATTTCATCATCGGTAAAAAAATATTTTTCACTTTTAGCAAATGTTAATTTATTTTTAAACTTATAATCATATTTATCAATAAATGTTAACATATCTGATACTTGAAATAATCTCCTCTTTTCATTATCAAATCTGCCATATGAATCATATTAGTGTATCCTATTTTTTCTAATCTATCATTAAGTTTTGTTATTTCAGTCATAACATCTAAATCATGTTCATGAAAAGTAAAAGAAACACCATATAACTCTGATGATCCTTTACCAAAACCAAATTCACCAGTTTCATCAATAAATATATTTAGCCTTTTCAAGATGTATCACCTCAAGAAACTAATTATACACTAATTTGTTGATTAATAGAAAATGAGTGAATTCATAAATTATATCACGATTAATTAGCCATTTCTCATTTTGGACTTTTCAGTGTCCTCCATGACCCGCATCAACGATTACTTTATAGTTCATAGATTTCCTTCTCGATATATTCTATTTTATCGATAATTAAAAGTTAATAGTATTGCTTTTCTTGACATTACTGTAAGTTCGCTTTATTATATTAAAATTAAGGAGGTCTTTATGGGGAAATATTGTTATGTTTATATGCTTAATCCAGTAGAATATTTTGAAGAAGTAGATTATAGTTATAGAGCAATACACAAAGAAACAGAAACCGGAAAACTACTTAATAACATCGCGGGTAATCAAAAACATGGTAGTTATCTAACAACTGTTGCCCTAGCAATATATGGAGTTAAAAATATAGAAAACGATAAAATTCAAAATAATTTTGGGGATCAATATAACCCAAAAAATGTCGGTCGTGATCCATTCTTCATGATTTGTGAAGAAAGAATTGGTTATCTATACGATGTCATAACGGGAAACAAATATGAATGTGCTGATGAAATTAATAGTAAAGACATTATGTATTCAAAAAATCTAAGATTAAAAACATCAACCGAAATACCACCAAGTACTGTTGTTAATTTACTAAAAAGTTTATCCAAGGATGAAATAGAAAGATATTGTATTGGAGTAAAGAACTTAAACGCCGCAATTAAGAAGGGCTATATCATAGATATGGAAAGACAAAAAAATAAAAAAACTCAAAAACAAAATGATGAGAACTTTATAAAAAAATTTAGTAAAATATATAAAAAAAATAAAAAATTAGGAGGCTAATATGGGAAAATTTTATTACGTGGGTATGCTTAACCCTATATGGTATTATATCGAAACTAAACATATGAAAACAGAAACTGGAAAGCTACTAGAAAATGTTGCTGGGAATATCTCACTAGGAAGTTATCAGCCTAGTGCCCTAGCAATATATGGGGTTAAAAAAGAAACAAAACAGAAGCTTGTAGATGGTTTTTTTGGACATCATTGGCAAAAATATATCGATTATGATCCATTTTTCATGATTTGTGAGGATAAAGGTAATTATCTATCTGAAGTAATAACTGGATATAATTATGCAAAAGGTGATAGCAATAATTGGTATTCGGAAAAACTAAGAATAGAAACAGTAAGGGAAGTAACACCAACTGCTGTTGCCAATTTACTAAAAAGCTTATCCAGGGATGAAATACAAAGATATTGTAATGGGATAAATAACTTAAATGTTGCGATTAGAAATGGTTATTATAAGGATATGGAACGCATGAGAAACGAAACAATTCAAAAACAAGCAGATGAGGATTTTGTAAGAAATTTTAAGAGAACATACAAGAGATAAAGAATTAAAATTTAGGAGGTTATTATGGGAAAATACTGCCATGGATATATGTTTAATGCAACAAGATACTATAACTCTGAACTCAATGGAAAAGAGACAGAAACTGCAAAGTTATTGAAAAATATAGCTCATAACCGAAATATTGGATGCTATAAACCAAGTGCTCTTTCAATATTGGGAGTTAAAACAAGATTACGTGGTATTTCGGAAGTGAAGGACATATTAAATCCTATTATTCCTATACCTTTCTTTCCTATTTTTGAGGAAAAAGGAAACTATCTAGAAGATATCATTACCGGAAGAAAATATGAATTTCTTAAATGTAGTAATGCCTATGCACAGGTTTATTCAAGTGAATTAAAATTAAGGCCAGTCGATGAAATACCACCAACCGAGGTTGCAGAAACATTAAAAAGTCTTAGTAATATTCATATAAATAGATATGTTCGTTTAATGGATAGTTTAGAAAATGCTATTGCTATCGGGTATAATAGAGATTTAGAAGCAATAAGAGAAGCAGAAATAAAAAAACAAAATGACATATCTTTTATAAAAGATTTTAGACATAGAAATGGTAGATAAAATGATAATTACGGACGATGATTTAGAAGAATTGTTTAAAAATAGAATTATTCAATATGATAACTTCAATTCAAATTCCGAATTATTTATATATAATGATACTGTTATCAAAATATATAATGGTGATAGTGAAACTACTAGATATAACATAAATGTAATAAATAACATTCTTGATAAATATTCTATTTTAAAAAGTATTAAAGAATTAGTATTACCAAATGAGCTAATAATATATAATAATAAAGTTGTTGGTTTCAGTATGCCATATGTAAAAGGGATAACTTTAGAAAAAATAATTACTGATAAATTATATAGTGACGATGATATGAAGAACTTATTTATTAGATTATTAAATATTATTAATAAGTTAGATTCTTTACCATTTAACTTTTGCATTGGTGATATGCATGAAAAAAATATTATAATAGATAGTAATGATAAAATTAACATCATTGATTGCGATAGTTTTATCATCAATGATAATAAGTTGTGTATAGATGGAAACTATATTATTGGAAAATATGCAAATAATCATTATAAAAATAAAGAACTTCAAAAGATTAATTTACCATTAGATTATTTTTCTTTACTATGTGTAATATTAAATTATTCTTTTGGAAATATCATTGAAGATAAAATAAGCCCAGTTGATTGGTTAAAAGGCGATTCACAATTTAATGAAATCCGTAACATTCTCGATAGAGCCAATAAAAATTTTGTATTATTAGAAAGCGACATAAATGATATATTTAGTTTTAAAGAGAATATGAATTATAAAAAGAAGGATAATAGTGAATTAATAAAAGAATTAACTAGAGTAAAAAGTATTGCAAAAAATGCAATAAAAAAGTAACTTAAATAGTTGCTTTTTTATATCTCTTTATAGGGAAAATAAAAAAATGCCTTTTTCAAGGCATTTTTCTACTTGAATAAGCTTTTAAGTAAACTCTTTGGTTTATCTTTTGCTTCTTCTTTTTCTTTTAAATCAGCAGATACAACTATATCGAACTTTTCTCCAGATAAAATAGCATCTTTGAATTCTTCGAATGTTTCTGGTCCTTCAAATTTTAATCCGCCCTTTTTAACAGTAGCGACTAATTTGTTATAATTAACAAATCCTTGTCTTCCTGGCATATAGCGGCTAACATAATCACAACCAATATTCTTACCATTCAAGTAACCATTAAAGTCAAAAGTATAGTAGCGAACAATATCACTAAGTGGTTGTGCATTTTCGTTAATCATATTATTATCATCTACATCAGCTTTATTGAAAAGTAGTCCAACAGATAAACCTAAACTAACACAATCAATATCTGTTTCTCTTGCATATGATGCAGTAGCATCACAAAGCAAATCGCCAATACAGTAATAAGAATAATCTTGAGATGCTTCACTTACACGTTTTGCATTACTGTTGTCATCTTTTCTGATCTTCCCATCATTAAAGAATCCAACTAATGCAGTCTCATGTGATTTTTTCGCTTCTAATACTTTTTCTAATAATGTTTCGTCCATTTCAATCCTCCTTCTACAAATTTTTGTTTGTAGGCCCCCAAACAAGTTTGTATTATATTATAATGTGTGGTATAATCAAAATACAAATTTTTTATATCTTATATAACTTGTAGTTATGGGAGGAAATATGAAAACTAATTTAGAATTATATAAAGTATTTTATTATGTTGCAAAGAACAAAAGCATTACCCAAGCAGCGAACGAACTAATGGTAAGTCAGCCTGCAATTAGTAAATCAATTAAGGTACTGGAAAGAGATTTGAATACTGATTTATTTAATAGAAATAGAGATGGTGTTTCATTAAATAACGCAGGAGAATTGTTGTATGAAAAAATAAAAGAAGCAATGGAGTTAATTATATCTGCTGAAGAAGACTTAACAAGTTTAAATAATATGGAACAGGGTACAATTAATATTGGAGCTGGAAATACAATTATGCAAAGGTATTTAATGCCATATATAAAGGAATTCCACAATCTATATCCCAACATAAACTTAATAGTTCACACTGTCGTTACAGAAGAACTTATTAAACGAGCTCAAATTGGTCTTGTAGATATTGTCTTTACCCATCTACCAAATACTATTCCTGATAATTTTGATATTATTAAAATCAAAAAACTGCACGATATTCTAGTTGTTAATAAAGATAGTCCTTACCTTAATAAAAGAATAAATAAAAAAGACTTGAGCAAATTACCACTAATTCTTTTACCATTCAAAGCAAGTAATAGAAAGAATTTTAATAAATTTTGCGTAGCAAACAATATTGTAATTAATCCATTAATGGAAATTGGTAATGACTTAATCATTGAGGAATGCGCACAAAATGGTTTAGGAGTTGGATTAGTAGTAAGGGAATATGTGCAAAGTAAACTTGATAGTAAAGAGTTATTTGAACTTAACACTTCATTCAATATTGAAGAAAAAGATCTTGTGTGTCTTGTTGAATCAAATAGAATGAACAATATAATAATTAAGAAGTTCATGGAATTATTAAAATAAAAAAGAGAAGATTTATTCTTCTCTTTTATTATTATTCATAATTTGCTACATAGTGTAGGTCGCCAGTTGTACCAGCACTTATCGTTACATCTTGCTGTGGTACATCAATATTAGTTCCTGTCCATCCAACAAATGTTGCACCATCTTTAACTGGAGGATTTAGTATTATTTCATCTTCAATTGTATATGTCTCAGGATTGTCTGCATCTCCACCACCTAAATCATATGTTATTTCATATTCGATAGCCTCATAGTTAGCAGTAAATACTAAGTCACCATGCAAATTCTTATCGATTGTTACTTCCGTTTGTGGAATATCGCCATTGCTTCCTGTCCATCCAATGAATTCATAACCATCTTTAGTTGGATTTACTAATGTATAAGTATCATCAATTGTTAAGTTTGTAGGGTTATCGGCATCTCCACCATTTAGATTATAAGTAACTGTGAACTCTGTATCTGTCCAAATAGCATAAATTATTTTATCGCTACTAATTGTATATATTGTTGTTTCATCGATTGTATCTCCAGAACCATCTGGGTTTGTATTCCATTCAACGAAAATGTTTTCACCATTTTCAGGTACTGGTAACTCTCCAACTACTGAATCAAAAGTAACAACTTTAGATCCAGTTGCAGCACCTGTTTCAAGTGCCCAACCATCAGTCTCAGGTATAATTCCACCTTGAGCATCAATTGTTAATGTATAATCTCTTGGAGAATAATGGGCATATAACATTCTTGTATCTACTGTTGCTGGATCTTGTGAGGCATCTGTTCTTAACCAGCCTCTTGTACTATTTGTCCAGCCTTCAACTGAAGCTTGTACCATTCCAGTATTTCCTATAACTTTATTATCGCCATCTATGTTTGTATACCATCCATCAAATGTATATCCATTTTTTGTAGCACCAGGAACAATACCATTTGTCGTATTAGTTGGTCCTGAGAAAACTTGTGAGAATCCATAAGCAACATATCTTACAGGGCTTCCATCAATTACACCACCATTTGCTTCAGCATTGAAATTGATTTGGGCATTTCTTATCGTTACTCCAGCATTTTCAACTGACTCACATGATGCAGTTAGTTCTCCTTCACCAGTTGCAACTACTTTAGCACCATAGTATCTTGTTCCTCTATATGCATCTTTTAATATAACTAACTCATTAGAACTTTGTTCTTCACCAAAGTTTGCAAGTGTACCAGTAGGAGTAGTAGCATATCCAAATTGATATGTTACAACTACACCACTATCGTATTCTGTATCGTTAACTGCTGTAACTGTAGTATCTTCATAATTGAATACTTTCTCAGCAGCACCACTAATTGTACAAGTAGGTGCAGCAAGTTCTGTTGCATCAATTGTAATTGTATTTTCGCTTGCTACAGTTAATGTATTACCAGCTACTCCACCATTTGAAGCGCTATAATTAATTCCACTATAACCAGCCTTATAAGTTACTGTAATTGTTGTTAAGTCAAGTTCGCTTTCATCTTCAAGTTTCTTTGTCATTTGACTAGTGCCACTATTTGTCCATCCACTTAAAGCAACGCTTTCAATTCCAATACCAGCAACTATATTTATGTCATATTTTATCTTTGAGAAGTTAGCAGTGTAGTTTAAGTCACCAGTTGTTCCTTTGCTTATTGTTACACTTGTTTCTGGAGTAGTTCCATTGCTTCCAGTCCATCCATCAAATACATATTTATCACGAACTGGTGCATTTAAAGTAATTTCATCTTCTACTGTGTATTGAGTAGGATTTGTTGCACTTCCTTCATTTAATACATAAGTAATATCATAGTAAATAACTTCATAGTTTGCAGTATAAGTTAGATTTCCAATTGTACCAGCTGCTACTGTTACATCTATCTCTGGAGTAGTTCCATTACTTCCAGTCCATCCAACGAAATTATAACCAACCTTCTGTGGTGCAACCAAAACTATTTCATCTTCAATTGTGTAACTTGTAGGATTAGTAGCAGTTCCACCATTAAGGTTATAAGTTATTGTTTGTTTCTTCAAATTATATTTTGCAACTAATGTAATTTCACCAGTTACTTCACTATTGAAATCATATGCAGTTGTTGTACCTTCTAACATCCAATATGCAAATTCATATCCCGGGATATTAGGTGCATTTAAATTTTCTGCATTGGTAAATTCTTCTACTTCTTTAGAATCATATTCTTCATCATTAACCATATATACAACTGGATAATAATTTATAACTCTATTTATTGTAATATTTCCATTAATTTTGAAATTAATTTTAGTAGCAATTGCAAATCCAAATGTTGGTGTCATAAGAGCAACTATAATAAGTGCTTTGAATAATTTATGTTTTCTTCCTTTGAATATTGCTATTCCCAAAATTACTAAAGACATTCCTAGGGTTGCAAAATATTTAACTATATTATCATTTGTCTGTGGATTTATATTAATTGCTTCAGTCTCTCCATTATCATAATTCAATGAAACTGATATGGCATTTGCAATATCTTCTCTAGTTGTTCCAATCAACTTTGTATACTTCATTGTGATATATAATGAAACTTCTTTTCCAGCTTTAAAATCTGTATCAGACAATTCATATGTAGTTGTTATATAATCATTGCTATTGTCATCATTAACACTGGCAATTGTATAATCTAAACTACTTGTATTCTTTAGAATCATTTCATATTTTACATAATCATTTAATTCGTTAAAAGAAATATCAGCAGTTATATTTAAGCCATCAATCTCTGATATTGTACTTTGAACTCCATCTGTTTTTTCTAATAAGACAAAATCACTTATTGTCATACTTTTGCTATCATCAGCTTTTACAACATAAACAAAAGATAATAATAAAAGTATTGTCAAAATAGGTATAATTACTTTTTTCATCTTGCACCTCTATTCTATCTAATATAAATTATAACATATTTAGTAAACTTTTCATCCTTTTTTTACTTTTTTTATAAAAAAAGAATACCTTATTGGTATTCTTCATATAATTCTTTGCATATTTTTGCCAAATTATCATGGATTACAAGGGTTGCAATATCATCATATTGGGTTTCATCTTTATTAATTATTACTAAGTATTTGCCATTAAAATAATCAATAAGTCCTGCTGCAGGATATACAACTAATGAAGATCCAAGAACCAAAAGCATATCAGCACTCATTACTTTCTTAATTGATTCTTTAAGAACATCTTCAGGAAGTGCTTCTCCATAAAGAACTACATCAGGTTTTATTAATCCGCCACAACTACATCTAGGTTCTTCCTTCGAATTAAAAACATACTTGTAGTCATATTCTTTATTACATTTTATACAGTGATTACTAAACACTGTTCCATGAAGTTCATAAACATTTTTTGATCCAGCTTTAGAATGTAATCCATCAATATTTTGAGTAATTATACCCTTTAAAACCCCAATTTCTTCTAGTTCTTTCAAATATTTATGTGTGATATTAGGTTCTATATTTGTTACATTGAAAGTGCTTTTATAAAACTCATAAAAATCCTTGGTATGACTATAAAAGTACGAATTACTCAATAATATTTCTATTGGTATTGAAGTATCCTTAGAAAGTCCATTTTTCCCTCTAAAATCTTTTATACCACTGTCAGTTGAAACTCCAGCTCCAGTTATGGCAACGATATTTTTTGATTCTTTAATTAATTTTTTTAATATCTCAATATCTTTCATTTCACATCATCCATTTTTTTAATATAATCAACTATTCTTTGAGAAACATCATTTAAAAATTTAATGAATTCTTCCTTTTTTAGAAAAATAGTCTCCTTTTCAACATTGAAATGTAAGCATTTAATATTAAGTGCTAATTTTTGTTTATCAAAATCTCCATCATGATTGGTTAATATATTTTCAATATATGCAACATCTAAATCAAATGCCTTAATAATATCTTTGTTTAAAACATCATAGTCATTATAAATTATATTGTTATCAAATACATAAGCATTAGGAAATTTGACTGCTAAATAATCTTCTAAATAATATTTATCCAATAATAAATGTACTAAATACCCAAGATTTAATTTATTACTTATATCATGTGTTTCAATATAATAATCGATATTAGGAATCATATAAATCTTTCCACGTTTTTTAAAATGTGATTCTCTTTTATTAGTATATAAATCTGGTAATAAATTACCAAATATGTATTCATCATCATTAATATTTAATATTTCTCCAACTTTTTTTGCTACAGCCATATGTGCAGATATATTAGGCATATTATTCTCCTTCCAAATAAAAGATACTCCGTAAGGAATATTTTTTATTTTACAATCTAATTAATCATAAACATAGTTATTAAAAACATAATCAAGCATCCAGCTAACACTAATGGAAAGAACAAATGACTAATCGAAGCTTTCTGTTCACCACTTTGAATTACTGTTTCCTCTTCTTCATATCCACTAAAACCTGGTAAAGCTTTTACATAGGCATTACCACCTTTTTCTCTATTCTGTCCACTTAGTTCTGTACTTTGTCTTTCTTTTGCTAGAAAATCGCTATAATAAGCATTACTACTATTACTAAATACTGCTATAAAATATTTTTTATCTGTTGCATCAATATTTGGATCATCTAATATATAATCAAGATTTTCAGTAAACCAATTATTATCTACTCCTGAAAAATCTCTAAATCCCGTTGGTAAAGATATATAAGTACCGATAATCAATTTAGCAAAAGAAAGTATATTATTTCTTTTCTCCTCAAGGAAATTAACAGGTTTGCTTATACTTTGAAATCTAAAATTATTATTTTCATCAACAATCACATTTTCGCTTAAAGGATTATTCATTGTTGATTTTGGAAAAACCAAGTAATTTTCGTGAACTTTTTTCATCTGTTTAGACAATTCATCGAAAATTGATGATAGTTTATTATGATAATCATTTTCTCTACTATTATCATATGAATTAGCATAATAATTACTATTATTTAAAAAATGATTTTTTAATGTTTCCATATAATCACCTATTATAATTTTATCACAGTTTATTTGTTATCAGACAAAATTCAATAATTTGTTTCTTATTTTACGCCACCTATTGTCTACTTGTTTATAAGGTAAATCAAGTAGTGTTGCTATCTCTTTAATACTAAAACTATTAAGTTTAAGTTCATATATTAATGAATCACTAAATCTTAATTTGTACTTTAAATCTACTATTTTTTTATAATAATCATATGCCGCATATTCTTCTTCTATATTACAGCTATCAGCGATAACATCTTCTAAAAAAATATCATTCTCTTCATCTAAAGGCATATTTAAAGAATATGATTCATTTAAAGCTAAATGTTTCTGTCTTTTAGCTCCTTTAATTAATCTTTCCATTTCTCTTCTACTACAAAGTAAAACATAGGTGTAAAAAAGGGTATTTGATGGTTCATAATCTTCTAGAGCCTTAAAGAATCCTAACATTCCTTCTTGAAATAAATCTTCAAATTCTAATCCTATGTTTTTATTGTTCCTAAAATACTTTTTTGCTAGCATTTTTACTAAATGTGAATATTTAGAAAAAAGAGCATCGTATGCTACTTTGTCTCTTTCTCTTACTTGATAAATAAGTTCAAAATCATTTAGATTTTTGTATTCCAAATTATCCCCCTATCTGTCTAAACTTATCACCTCATAAATCATTATTCCTGCTGCTACTGATGCATTTAGACTATTAATTTTTCCATACATAGGGATTTTTGCTATATAATCACATTCTTGTAAAACCGATCTAGAAATACCATTACCTTCATTTCCAATTACTAAAGCTATTTTACCTGTGTAATCAACATCTCGATAATCGATTTTACCTTCCATTTCAGTTCCCACTATCCAAAAACCATTTTCTTTCAATTCACCAATGGTATTAACTAGATTAGTAACTTTGGCTATTTTAACATTCTCAAGGGCACCTGCACTTGTTTTCATAACAGTAGAATTAATGTCTACACTCCTATCTTTAGGAATAATAATTCCAGTTATTCCCGCTGCTTCACAAGTTCTAATTATTGCACCTAAATTATGTGGATCTTCTAAATGATCAAATATTACAAATTTAGAATCAGGAATATCTAAGAAGTCTTTGTAATTCGTATAGCTAAAAACCTCTATGTCAAGAATTATACCTTGATGTGAAAATTTATCAAATTTAGAAAAACCTTTTTTATCTAAGTACTCTACTTTAATTTTATTTTTTTCTATTAAAGAATTAATTGTTTTATCACTAAAATCTTTTTGTAAGATTATTTTTTTAACTTTTTCAGGTTTTTGCAAAACTTCTTTTGCTACATTTCTTCCATATACTAACATAAACTTCCTCCTAGAATTCTATCCATAATTTCAATTATTCTTTCTTCCTTATTTTCTAACTTTAAATAGCCAATTAAAGCTTCTAGTGCTGTTGCATGTTTATAAGTTAAGATATCACAATTTTTAGGGTGCCCTGTTCCCTTATGATTTCTTGCACGTTTTATTATAGCAAGTTCTTCTTCACTAAAATAGTTTTCTTCTAATAATGAATTCAAAAACTTTGCTTGATTCTTAGCACTTACATAATTAACTGATTCCTTTTGTAAATCATTAACATTGGATATCTTTTTTTCAATTAGAAATCTTCTAACATAGTATTCATAAACGTTATCACCTAAATATGCTAAAACAAGAACATTTAAATCTAAATTATTAATAGTATCACTTCCTATACTCTTTTGCTTCTTGATTATCAACTTCGATAATCAAATCTGCTCTATCTACTATTCTCTTAGAATGCGTAACAATAAGAATTGTATGATTTTTCTTCATTTCCATTAAAAGATCCATAAGTCTTTTTTCATGCTTTTCCTCTAAAACATTTATAACATCATCGATTAATAATACTTTACTCTCTTTAAGTAACATTCTTACTATTACTAAAAGTTTCTTAGCTGACATTGAAAGTGGTGTATTTAGATCCACTATTGTGTCATAACCTTTATCAAGTTTCATTATTTCTTCATCTAATCCAACTGACTTACATATTTCTAAAACTCTATCAAAATCTGGATTAATCATAGTAAAGTTATCTTTTATCGAAATATCAAAAAACATAGTTTGACGTCTTACAGAAGATACTAAAGAAAAATAATTTTGATCATTAATATCTCTTATATCTTTTCCATCTAGTGTAATAACTCCTTCATGTTGCCTATTAAGTCTTAATAAAAGATCAAATACACCAACTTGACAAGTTTCATCCCCAGTTAGTACGCTTATTGAATTACTTGGTATTTTAAAACTAACTCTATCTAAAATTGGATTATCTCTAAAACCATAAAGTACATCTTTGAATTCTATTTCCCCATTTAAAGTATCTTTATCTAATACTAAAGTTTTTTGATTTCTACTACTGTACTCCCTTAAATGATTAAATCTCTTTAATGATACACTTACATTTCTGTATTCTACATTCAAAGTTAAAACAATTAAGAAGTTATCAATTATTTTTTGATAGTAATTATATATTACCAAAACAATTCCAACATCCGCTTGTCCCTCTATTGCTCTTAATCCAATATATATTACTGCAAGTATTCTACATATTTCAAATACACATAGAATAGCAGAATTTATACAATTAAATCTAACATTATATTTTGCATTAGCATCCAAATAAGCTTTTCTCTTTAACTCTATTGATGGATAAATCTTATCAAATATACTAAAACTTTTAATTTCTTTAATTCCACCAAAATAATCATAAGCAGAAGATGTAACTTTATCTAATTGGAATTTCCTTTTTTCATTGTAATTTTGAACTCTATTTCCTAGTTTAACTGCAATAAACATCATGACAATAGTAACAACTAAAGTAAATAAGAATACATAAACATCCAAGAAATAGAAATAACCAAAGATAAATATAAACTCAACGAATTGAACTAAACGTATAACACCAGATGAGAAAAACGTTGATATTATATCTACATCAGTTATAACCATATTTGTATACTCTCCAGGGGAAAACCTAGATAAGCTAAACATAGAATTATCTTTAGTAATACTTATCGCTTCACCATTATAATAAGAGAATAATTTATTATATAGTTTATAATATGAAACTTGGTTATATCCTTCAAAGAATCTATAAATGCCTGCAACTGCCATTAAAACAAGAAGCATTACAATAGTCATCTCTGAATTCTTATCAGTAATATAATTTACTGCTGCACTAAATAGTATAGGTATAACTAATAAAGTTCCTCTAAGCATTATAGAGATAAATGTTTTTAATAGAAACTCCCATTTAGCAACTTTTAAAACTATTTTTAATTCACTTTTAAAATTACCTTTCATATTAATCTCCCATTTTATATTACATCTAAAATAATTCTATCATATCAAACTGTTTTTTTAAATCTAAACAAGAAAAAAATTCACTTTCGTGAATTTAAACTCTTCTTATAGTAACTATATGTCCGCCACCATGTTTTTCCCAGAAACTAACACTACTTTTAATTACACCATCACGCGTATTAGCAGCATGAATCATCGTATCATTACCTATATATAATGAAACATGGGTTGGACGGTTGTTAGATTTTGTTGACCAAACAATGATATCCCCTGGTTGCATATTAACTCTTGATACAGCACTACCATTTTTTGCCAATCCTGAAGCTGTTTTTGATAAGCTTTTACCAAATAAACTATAAATATATTGAATAAATCCGCTACAGTCAAATCCTTTAGCAGGACTATTACCAGCATATCTATATTTTGATCCAATTAATGATTTAGCAGCATTTATAACTGATGATGTATCAACAGAAGAAGGTCCAGTATAACTGCCTTGAACCTTAATTGTCTTTGCCTTTGGCTTTGGTTTTTGAGTAACTTTTATTTCATAACTTGCTTCTTCCTCAATACCATTTATATCTACTGCCTTAACTGTAACTTCATAATTACCTACTTTATTCTTATTATAATTACTAGTAATTGTGTAGTATCCAGTTTCAACTTCAGTATCAGGATTTTCTTTATATACTAATTCTCCATCTACTTCATCGGTTACAGAAACAATATTTGATTTTATATCATAACTGCTACCAGTATATAAATTAATTGTCTTTTTCTTTAATTCAATTACAGGTTTTTTAGTATCTACTACTTCTACTTGAATTGAAAACTCTTTACTTACGTCTTCCATTTCAACTTCATATGTTAACTTTTGAACACCTATAGTTGAAGTATCAATTTCTTGAGTATAATTAGTTATTTCTCCGCCATCAACACTTTCAACTAAATCCATGGTATCGTAATTAGCAGTACCATACTCAATTTCAGTTGCTGAAGCAAAAGTCATAAGTAATGAATTGTATATTTTATCTTTACGATATTCTTCATAATAATTGAAACCTACTGTTCCAAATATCATTAAGATAAAAAATGTATTTGCCATTAAATTGATTTTCTTACACTTATTTGCCACCTTAGTGGCCAGCACGTCTTCTTTCATAAAATAACTCCACCTTTAATTAATGTAATATCTCTTTTTTTGCGCACGCTATATATTATAACACAAAATGCCGAAAAAAGCAAAACCTTCCCCCCTTTATCTTACTCTTTTGCCCATAAATAAAGGGTTTAAATCTCTTGTTTTTATAAATGGTAACTCTATTTGTGGAATATCCTCAAGCCTAATATTTTTAAATTTATTAAAATCATCTTGGAAGTTTTTATCATCTATATTTTCATAGATATTAAATAATTTCTCTTCATTGTAATAAAATAAATCTTCATATGATAAATACTTATGATCTATTGCAAATTTAGTCATATCTGCTAAAAGTTGCATCATATAGTTATCTTCATTTGAATGACATATAAAATCTATTTCTTCGCTTACCTTAACAACTTTTAAGGCAATTTCTTTATCTTTAAAACCAAGTTCCAACTCTTTATTTTCATTTTGAAACACAGCTAAATTCTTTACAATAAGCTTTATATCATTCATCGTTATATTTTTAGCCCAAAATGATCCCGTCATAATAACGCCATCAATTCTATCTGCACATAATTTAGGCCTTTTATTATCTACTATAGTATATTTTTTAAAATCAATTATGTCATCCACATTAATTTTGTCTTTTTTTAAACATTTTAATACATATTTATCACTGCGAATTATTTTTTCAGTAAATTCTTCAGTACTTTCTTGGGTTGCATAATCCTTATTCATATAGTCAATTACATGAGAAAAACATGGAGTACCAACATCATGGAATAAACCTGCTAAAGTCATCTTTTTATTTTTAGTAAATTTATAAACTAAAAGAGCAACAGTTAAAGAATGATCAAACCTAGATATCTTTTCCTTAAAGTTATAAATGTTTTTAGAAGCATAATCCATACCACAAAAATAACCTACATTTTTTAATCTACTTAGCGATGGACAATTTAAGTATTTCTTTAAAAACTTAGGCATTTTCTGATAATTAAGAAGTTTTAAATAATAACTATAATACATAATACCTCCATAAATGATAAAAACTATTATATACTTAAAAAACAATAATGACAAATCATTCATTTTATGTTACAATATGTCTCTATCTGAGAGGGGAATAATATGAATAAAATGATTAGGATTACTCATGAATTAATTGGCAAAGCTGTTAGATCTTATGAATTAACCAAAAAAGATGATGAATCTTATTTTAAAGAAGAAAAAAGATTAACGAAAAAGATGATACAAGAATTTAAAAATATAGATAGCATAAGTTTTTCTTATCCTAATGCTAAAAATCCATCTATAATAGTAGAAGGAACTATTCATCTATATGGTTATAAACTTGAAGACGGCGGTTTCTTCGATATGCTTAATTTTGAGTATTATAGTGGAGAATCAACACTTGTAAAAACAGCTACAATTATTGATAGAAAATCAACTCTTAATTTTTCAAAAGTAAAAATAAAAAATAAAATGTAAAAACTACATTTTATTTTTTTCTATATCTCTTTAAGAATTTTAATTTTTGTCCTTTACTACAACTCAATCCAGTATTATATGAAATATCATTAGATATTAATCTATTATTTAATTCTTTACCTTTATATAAATAATTATTAACATCTTCTATTGTTTCTAGTGATATATCAATTGATTTTTCCCATAAATCATCAAATGATTCAGTATATTTTTCATGTGTTTCTGGATTGAACCAATAATTATGTTCTAAATTTAAATAAGGAAGTTCTCTTTCTGTATCATTAGTGTATACTACATCTCCCATATTAATCATTTTTTCAACATGCGGAACCACAGCAATTAAATTATTTCTGACTATTGTATCAAATAAGACCATAAGTATAGATCCAATGTTATATTTTAAACTAGCATTATTAGTATTATAAACATTGTTATATAACTCATTTATTAATCTATTTAATCGTCCATCTTTTATAACAGCAGACTTATAGTAAACTACTACATCATTTCCATATTTTTGCTTAACATAATCATCTATCCACATTTCTACTAGTGAATGATTATCAATTTTATGCTTTTTAGGAAGGTTCTCAGTCATATAATAAATCAAAGGATGCATTGTAGAATCTAATACATAATGATCTAACTGCCCATATAAGAATGCTAAAACTTCACCATTATCTTGTAATTTATTGGATTTAATTAATTTTAGCATAGTTTCAAAATAATTTTTTACTTTTTTTCTATGCTGATATTCAAATACTGTAGGATCCGTAAGCATAACTGCATCAGGTCCAATACAATACTTTTTCAAATCATCTGCCTTTATTTCTACCCTATTACGTATATTAGGTAATATTACTTCACCATGAATAGAATGTGTCTTATAACTTGGCATGATACCCCTCCTTTCTTTAATCCCGCAAAAAGAAGCACGAAGCTTCTTTTAATATTACGTTTTTTATTAAATAAAATCAATTAATATTTTGCCTTTAAAAAACTAACTTAAAAGTTAGTTACTATCAAATTGGTGGAGCCGGTGAGAATCGAACTCACGTCCGAAAAAAACCACATATAGACATCTACAAGTTTAGTTAACTAAAAAATCTTACTAATCGAAAAACTAATTAACAAATTATCGACTAGCCAGCCTATAAAATTCATTTGTGCTTATAGACATCACACAAATATATCCTACTAAAT
>JAEEGL014943183.1_pt1 | contig 17740 bp, 13 predicted proteins | sample 9134231 | NCBI WGS metagenome assembly JAEEGL01 (sample SAMN16246548, study PRJNA631951) | gut metagenome | biome: gut microbiome; feature: rumen; material: fiber-attached | host: Bos | place: Iran: Karaj | collected 2018-10 | reverse complement strand
TGTACTGACCCGCGTTGTCCTGTTGACCGCTTATATCAAAGCGGGATTACTTCTTAACCTTCGCTGCCTTAGGCTTCTTAGCGCCGTACTTGGATCTGCCCTGTGCACGGTCTGCAACGCCTGCAGTATCAAGAGTTCCTCTGATGATGTGATAACGTACACCAGGGAGGTCCTTAACACGGCCGCCTCTGATAAGTACAACAGAGTGCTCCTGAAGGTTGTGTCCGATACCCGGAATATAAGCAGTAACTTCGTAGCCGTTTGTCAGACGTACACGTGCTACCTTACGAAGCGCTGAGTTAGGCTTCTTAGGTGTCGTCGTCTTAACAACAGTGCAAACACCACGCTTCTGGGGAGATCTGGAATCAGTCTCTCTGTTCTTGATGGTGTTCATTGAAAACTGCAGAGCCGGTGAAGCAGACTTGTATGTCTTTGACTGTCTGCCGGACTTAACTAATTGATTGAACGTTGGCATCAATACATCTCCTTTCTTAAGTTTTGCACGCTAAAAGGGCGCAAAGTCCCCTCTGCGAGCAATTAAGTATACACCCGCATATTTAGAATGTAAACCGCTAATTTTAAGGGGTTGGCGAGTATCCTGACGGCCCGCCGATTTTTCACAGTTTGATAATTATACAAAAAAAGCATAAAAAATTAGCCATTAAACCCAAAAATTCTTATTCACTTATCCGGGCAAACCCTATATACTTCATAAGGTTATTTATTTAAAACTCTATACAAGGAGCGTGACTTCATATGAAAGTTAACATCACCGAAACAGTGTTGCGTGACGCACAGCAGTCATTGATCGCAACACGTATGCCTTTCGAGGACTTCGAGGGCATACTCGAGAACCTGGACAACTCCGGCTACTACTCAATCGAGTGCTGGGGCGGCGCCACATTCGATTCCTGCCTCAGATATCTTGATGAGGATCCGTGGGAAAGACTCCGTAAGATCAAGGAAGTCTGCAAGAAGACTCCTCTCCAGATGCTCATCCGCGGACAGAACATCCTGGGATACAAGCACTATCCCGATGATGTCGTTCGTCTCTTCTGCCGCAAGGCTGCCGAGAACGGCATGGACATCTTCAGGATCTTCGACGCTCTGAACGATTTCAGGAACATCGAAGTCTGCATCGATGAAGTTAAGAAGTGCAACAAGCACGCTCAGGGCTGCATCTGCTACACAACATCTCCCGTTCACACGATCGAGAAGTATGTTGAGATGGGTAAGCAGCTCGTAGACATGGGCGTTGATTCCATCGCCATCAAGGACATGGCCGGTATCTGCGGACCTCAGGAGGCATATGACCTCGTTAAGGCTCTCAAGGGCGAAGTCAAGGTTCCGATCCAGTTCCACACACACGCTACAACAGGTCTCGGCCCCATCACTCTCGTGAAGGCAGTTGAGGCAGGTGTTGATACTATCGACTGCGCTATCTCAACAATGGGCGGCGGTACATCACAGCCTGCAACAGAGTCCATGAACTATGCTCTCAAGCAGCTCGGCTATGAGACAGACCTCGATGAGGACCGCCTCAAGAAGACAGCTGACTTCTTCAAGCCTGTAAGACAGAAGTTCCTTGATGAAGGCAGACTCAACCCGACAGTCCTCGGCATCAGAGCTGACATCCTTAAGTATCAGGTTCCGGGCGGAATGCTCTCGAACATGATCGCTAACCTTACAGACATGCATGCTATGGATAAGTTCGACGAAGCTCTCGCCGAGATCCCTGCAGTAAGAAAAGACATGGGTTATCCGCCGCTCGTTACACCTCTGTCCCAGATGGTTGGTAACCAGGCAGTTCAGAACGTTCTCCTCGGTGAGCGCTACAAGAACATCTCCAAGGAGATCAAGGCATTCCTCAGAGGCGAGTACGGCCAGGCTCCGGGCGAGGTAAACCAGGAACTCATCGACAGATGCTGGAAGCCTGAAGAGCTCGTTCAGGGCAGATATGCCGATACACTCGAGCCCGCTTTCGAGAAGACAAAGGCAGAGCTCGGAGACAAGGCTCGTTCCGACGAGGATGTTCTCTCCTACATCGCTTTCCCTCAGGTTGCAGAGAAGTTCTTCGAAGCACGTGAGGAGAAGGAATCCAACACTGTCAACTACACGATCGAGAAGAAGGAGGACTGATGATGGATTTCATTATCCTCGCTGAAGAAGAGACGATGACCAGCACATTGACTCCCTTCCAGCCCCAGCTGGATGCGGGAACGATGTTCCTGTATGCAGGGATCGTAATCACTGTTGTTTTCGCCGTCCTGTTCATAATGTATGCCTGCATCTCAATCGCAAGCAAGATCATCTCTAAGCTTCCTTCCGGAGAGAAGAAGGCTGAGACTGCTTCCGCAGCACCTGCACCTGCAGCAGCTGCTCCCGCACCCGCCTCCGAAGAAGAGTTCTCTTCCGGAACACTGAAGCTCAAGGGCTGCGACGAGAAGACGGCAGCAATGATCATGGCTATCGTTTCCGACAACACGGGCATCCCGCTGTCGGAACTCGTATTCAAGTCGATCACGCTTGTTGAGAATAAGTAAAGGAGAACACCATGAAGTACAACGTAACAATCAACGATAAAGTATATGAAGTCGAGGTTGAGAAGGGCAAGGCTAACCTTGTCAGAACAACCGACGTAGTAGCTGCCGCTCCTGCAGCAGCTCCCGCCGCAGCACCCGCTCCCGCTGCAGCACCTGCACCCGCCGCAGCACCCGCTCAGGCAGCAGCTGCAGGCACAACACCTGTTAACGCACCTATGCCCGGCACGATCCTTGACGTTAAGGTCGCAGTCGGCCAGGCAGTCAAGGAAGGCGATCTTGTATGCATCCTCGAAGCTATGAAGATGGAGAACGAGATCTATGCGCCTTGCGCAGGAACAGTTGCTCAGGTCCTTACTTCCAAGGGTGCCAAGGTAGATACCGGCACACCTCTCGTTTCGATTTCTTGAGTAAGGCGGAGGTAAGTTAGATGTTAGAAGTTTTACAGAATCTATGGGAGACCTCGGGCTTTGCCCAGTTCTTCATGACGGAGGATGGCTGGAAGAACGCTATAATGATCGTTCTCGCATGTGTCCTGTTATACATGGCCATCAAGAAAGAGTTTGAGCCTCTTCTCCTCCTGCCCATCGCTTTCGGAATGCTCCTTACGAACCTTCCCTGGCCAGGCGGCGGAATCTTCCACCCCGAGTGGTTTAACGGCGAGATCAACTGGGCTGCGTTGGGCGGACAGTATGTCAACGAAGCCGGGCAGCACATCGATCCGGGTCTTTTTGACTTCCTTTATATCGGCGTCAAGATGGATATCTTCCCCTGCCTCATCTTCATGGCAGTCGGTGCGATGACAGACTTCGGACCTTTGATCTCAAGACCTTCGTCCTTCTTCATGGGCGCAGGCGCACAGTTCGGTATCTCTTTTGCTTTCGTAGTTGCGATCCTTCTCGGTTTCTCACCTGAGGGTGCCGCCTCCATCGGAATCATCGGCGGTGCTGACGGCCCGACAGCTATCTATCTCACATCCAAGCTCGCTCCCGAGCTCCTCGGTGCGATCGCTATCGCAGCTTACTCATACATGGCCCTGATCCCCATGATCCAGCCGCCTCTCATGAAGCTGATGACAACAAAGAAGATGCGCCAGGTAAAGATGGAGCAGACAAGAGAAGTATCTACGGTAGAGAAGATCTGCTTCCCGATCATCGTTACGATCGTTTGCGTTCTCATCCTTCCTTCCGTTGCACCTCTCCTCGGATGCCTCATGCTCGGTAACCTCTTCAGAGTATCCGGCGTTACAGAGCGTCTTTCCGATACAACACAGAATGCTATGTGCAACATCGTAACTGTATTCCTCGGAACATCAGTCGGTGCTACTGCAGTTGGTGTTAACTTCCTGAAGCTCGAGACGATCCTCATCATCGTTCTCGGTCTCTCGGCATTCGCACTCGCTACAGTCGGCGGACTCGTCATCGGTGACATCATGTACTTCCTGTCTAAGGGTAAGATCAATCCGCTCATCGGTGCTGCAGGCGTATCCGCAGTTCCTATGGCAGCACGTGTTGCTTCCAAGGTCGGTCAGAAAGAGAACCCTTCCAACTTCCTTCTCATGCACGCCATGGGACCGAACGTTGCAGGCGTTATCGGTTCTGCAATCGCAGCAGGCGTTCTGCTCTCACTGTTCAGCTGATACCTGACAGTAAACTCAAAACAAAAAGGACTGCCCCGTGCAGTCCTTTTATTTTGCTCTTCATGATTATTGCCTTACAGGCTGTGTCGACTTTTTGGTGGCTAAAATCGAAAACCGGCTACCAAAATGTCGACAGCCGCTTTATCCGAGCGCCACATCCAGGACCATCATCAGAACAAAGCCTATGCTGAAAGCGATCGTACCGAGGTTCGAATGTTCTCCTTCGGACATCTCGGGGATCAGTTCCTCGACTACGACATATATCATCGCGCCGGCAGCGAAAGCGAGCATATAAGGCAGCAGCGCCGTCACAAGGCTGAAAGCGAAGACCGTGATGACGGCGGCAACGGGCTCTACAGCTCCGGACAACACTCCGTACCAGAAGGTCTTGCCCTTGGACATGCCCTCGCCTCTGAGCGGCATGGATACGATGGCACCTTCCGGGAAGTTCTGAATAGCGATACCTATAGCAAGGGCGAGCGCTCCTGCCGCGCTGACAAGACTGTTACCGCCTATAAGGTTCGCATATACGACGCCTACTGCCATGCCTTCGGGGATGTTATGCAAAGTGACCGCCAGGATCAGCTTGGTGGTTCTCTTAAGACCTGATTGGGGACCTTCCCCTTCCTTATTCATATGCATATGCGGAGTTACCATATCAAGAACGAGAAGGAATCCCATGCCTACGAGGAATCCGACAGCAGCGGGAACGAAAGATAACTTGCCCATGCTCTCAGAACTCTCGAGAGCCGGCTCAAGAAGGCTCCAGAATGATGCTGCGACCATGACACCGGCAGCAAAACCGGTGAGGATACGCTGAAGATTCTTGGATATTGAATCTTTAAGGAAGAATACCATCGCCGCACCGAGCGATGTTCCGGCAAACGGGATAAGGATACCTATAATAACCTGCGTAGTCATGTTGCGCCTCCTTATATGCTGTCTAAGTTAGCCTATGCTAATTATAACAGCACAAAAGGAGCCCGGACCTTATCCGAATTCACAAAAAACAGCGGGAATCTGCTCCGGGTGTTGTATCACCCGAAGAAGAAAACGAAACCCAATACGTGGAGCACTACGGCTGCGAGCACGAAGAAATGCCATACCATGTGCGAGAACTTGAACCTCTTGGAAGGTCCGAAGAAGATACCCACGGTATAGACAAACGCACCGGATAAGATGAGCCAGAAGCAGAGTGTCGAAGCATTCGCATGGAACTCTCCGATCCTGAAGATGATCGCCCAGCCCATTGCTGCGTAGAGGATGTATGTAAAGGCCTTGCCGACCTTTGTATGCGGATAAGTAAGAGCGGTTACGAGGACGCCTGCGACTGCCATCGCTGCCTCGAGTGCGAAAAGGACGGGGCCTGAGACGGGACCTAAGAACCTGATGCAGACGGGTGTGTATGCTCCGAGGATAGCGAAGTATGCGACGGACCTGTTGAGTTTGTCCATGATCCTCTTATGAGGCGTGCCGTGCTTCATGAAGTGATAGATCGTCGAGAACAGGAGCGACAGCACCAGAGTGATTGTGAATGCGGAGATACCGATGACAGCCAGGACAATTGAAGTCTGCGTGGCACCTTCTGCCGCACTTGCACTGACATACGCATTGATAGCCGCAAACGGAAGGAGACAGAGAAGAAGAAGCGCAGGAACACCTGCAGTAATGGAGTTGCCCACTTCCTCACCGAATGTCTCATATGTCTTGTGAAGACCGCGCTTTACTGCACGGCGGGAGCTCTCAAACCATGTAAGATCCTTGAGGCCTTCCTCAAGGGGATCCTCTCCGGTCGTTGCGGCGTGCTTGATATCGTCACTGCCCGCGACGAAGGTTTTCCAGAATTTCTTGTTCTTTGCCATTTATATGAAAGCTCCTGTTCCTAGATAAACTGTAATATTTTACAAGGACTTATATCTGTTTTCAACTACGCGTGTCAGCATGCCTTATTCATTGAACTTCGGCGGTTCCGGTGCGCCCAGGATGATAACGTCATCAGGCTTTGAAGGCGGCGGTCCGAGCTGTATGACATCATCGGTCTTGGGTGCTGCCTTCGGGGCGCCGAGCTGGATAACATCGTCTGTTGCAGGCTTTGCCTTGGGTGCTCCGAGCTGTATGACTTCTTCCTTCTTCTCAGGCGCCTTGATGTGTACCGGTCTTACGGGAGGTTTGACCGAAGGCTGCTGCTGCGCAGTTCTTGCCGGTTGGGGCGCGGGTTCAGCTTTTGGTGCCGCCTGCCTTGTAACATCAGCAGGCGATGCCGCAGATACCGGTGCGGATATGACAGTGCCTAAGATCTCAGGTTCCTGCTGTTCGTGCAGAGGCGGTTCCGAAGGAGCTTCCTGCTCAGGCTTTGCACTAAGTCTGTCCGTAAGATACGCATTGCGGTAGAACCTTCCGACCTTGAAGACCAGGAGCCATATGAGCGACAGCGGAAGGATCCAGTATACCATCTTGGAAGCAAAACCGTTGCCCATAAGCGCAGATACTCCCGCGAAAGGAGCCTGCACCATCGAATATATTCCCTTGAGGAGCATTGCCTTGATCTGTGTTCCGAGGCCCGGATCGACCATCGCTTCAGCCGAGGGATGGAAGAGCGCCGGAAGGTATGCGAGCACGCCGTATGCCGCCAGACCGAAGTTGATCCATATCTTCTTGCGGTATGCACCCCAGATGGGCAGGAACAGCACGAAAAAGAGAAAGTACAGGAAGCTCATGCATATCTCAAGAGGCGTGAATACTCTCGTGTCTATCCCGCCGTAGACAAAGTACGGAGGCGCGAAACACACGAACATCAGCGCTCCTGCGATAAGTCCGAGAAAAACGCATGTAAAGTAGTCTCTGCGCAAATCCTGATCTCTCCCGATAAAAAATAGCCGGCCCGATTTGCGGACCGGCTATATTATAACAAATCTGAAGATTTATTATTTGCTTTCTTCTTCGTCGAACGGTCTTAAGTACCTGATGGTGATCGTCTTAGGCATAACGCCCGCAGATGACAGGTGCATCCTGAACACTGCGTTCCTTGAATACATCATGAACTCGGATGTCTTGGTCACATCCTCACCGTTGCTTCCGTTCCAGGTGATTACTGCGACGGGGATGCTCGTGTAGTAGACGGTCATCGGGATCTGCGCAAGCGGATTGAGGTCCGAAGATGCCGTCATCGAGAACTCATAGACACCGGCCTTGTCGGCGGTAAATCCGAACAGGATGTCCCTGCCGGACAATACTTCCTGGCAGTTGATGGTGATCTCATCGCCTTCGAATTCGAAGAAGATACCTGCAGACGGATCGACATCATCCTCTGCAAAAGGACTGTTCTCGTGCTTGACGGTAACGCCCTTTCCTTCGACTCTTGCCATGGCGGGAGAGTTCATCGCAAACCTTAAGATGTTGGCTGCGTTTCTCTGAAGTTCTGCCCTGGTTATCTTGCCGTTTCCGGAAGTAAGATTCGCATATGTGTCAGCTTCATCTATCGCCGATCTCTCGACCGTCGTGCAGACCATATATACGTCGTTCTGTGATCTTGCCATGGCGGAGTGGTCTTCGAGAGAATACTCGGAAGTCTCTTTTCCGTCCTTGCTGATATACGCCCACCAGTCGCTCATCACAATGCCTGTGAATCCCCACTGCTCGCGGAGGATCATGGTGTTTTGGTCGTAGTTGCAGGCGCTGTATATGCCGCTGATCATGTTGTAGCTGCTCATTACGCTCCTGGCGCCGCCTTCCCTGATGGCGATCTCAAAAGCGGGCAGATATATCTCACGCATCGCGCGCTGTGACACAACGGAATTCATGAGACGTCTTTCAGTCTCGCGGTTGTTTGCACACAGATGCTTGATCGTCGGCGTGACGGAATTCTTCTCGAGAGCCTTGACCTGGGCAACGGCCATCTTTCCGGTCAGGAGCGGATCTTCGGAGAAATACTCGAAGTTCCTTCCGTTCAGCGGATGTCTGTGGATGTTGATGCCGGGGCCTAAGATGGAATCGATGTTATTGGATACCATCTCTATTCCGAGGTATGTGTAAAGATCTTCAACCAGGCCGGTGTTGAAAGTCGAAGCGAGGCATGTGCCGTTGGGAAGTGCGAATGCCTTCTTGCCCGAATCCATTCTCATTCCGGAAGGACCGTCCGAGCAGCACAGTGCCGGGATGCCGAGTTCCTTGAGTTCCTTGGAGATGCCTGCGAAACCTGCCGCGGTACCTATCGTGACCTTGGGGCTTCCCATGCCTTCGCCCCTTATGATGAGGCAGAGATCCTCGTCGGTAAGCTGCGCGATGAATTCATCCATGGTGTGCTTGCCGCTCTTAACGTCAGCAAGCTTTATACCCTTATCGCCTGTCTGCGGTATCTCGGGAGCAACTCTGTCGAGGCATGACTCGATCCACTTCTTGTCTCCCATGGGAGCATCTTCATATGCCTTCTCAAAACCGTCTCCCGTCTTTACGGCAGTGAGTCTCTTGAACGGTTTGTTCGGCATCAGTGCGCACTCCAGAGCCTCTGCGAGTTCAGCCGTCTCGAGCGTGAAAGATCCGGCTGTCTCTGCCGTCCTTATATTGCTGCCGATGTAGAAATTGTATGTTCCGCCTTCTAATACGAATCCCGTTCCGAGACCTGCCCTTCCGTCATCGTCGAAAGAAGCAAACGTCCTCTTGGGCGCCGTTATCGTAACCTTCTCGGACTCGCCTGCGGGGATGCATCCCGTCTTGGTAAAACCTGCGAGGACTCTGGCCGGTTTGGAGAGTTTTCCCTGCGGTGCTTCGGCATAGAGCATGACTGCCTTCTTGCCGGAGACGCGTCCGGTATTTCTCACTGTAACGCTAACCGTCACCTTGTCTCCGTCAAAGGAGAACTCTGTATCTTCCAGGCTGAAATCGGTATAGGACAGACCTGCGCCGAAGGGGTACAGCACGTCGTCTTTTGCAAACGTCTCGAAATACCTGTAGCCTACAAAGATGTCTTCACAGTAGATATCCTCATGGGGATCGACATTGCCGAAATTATCATTTGCGGGATAGTCTTCCAGGCTCTTGGCGATGGTGTCCGTAAGGCATCCGGAAGGATTCTCTTCTCCCGTAAGCACTCTTGCCACGGCGGTGCCTCCGATCATGCCGCCCTGCCATACATAGAGGACGGATTTGATGTCGTACTTGTTTACGAATGCCATGTCGATTATGTTGCCGACATTGAGAAGGACGATCGTGCGGTCAAATGCGGAAGATACTGCCTTAAGCATGTCTTCCTCGCTGTCAGACAGATAGAATGAACCCTTGTCGGCAGTGTTGTCCCTGTCCTCTCCTGCGGTCCTTGCAATGACGATGACGGCGGCATCGTTGCGCGATGCAAGCTCCTTGCAAAGATCATCGGTAAGAGGCATCTCGGGCTGTGACCAGGCCTCCTGTCCCCAGCCAAGATCGGCAGAGATGGGGTTCTCCGCATCCCACTTGTCGTAGATGTCCATGAGTTCCCTGTCGAGAGTAATTGCAGTGCTGTCTGCAAGACCTTCGCGGATGTCCGTGATGTGCGAGACATTTACCATGCCGCCGGAACCGGTGCCGGACTTGTAATAGTGTGTCTGCATCCTTCCGAACAGAGCCACATGCGTGCCGCTCTTGAGCGGGAGTGCTTCATTCTTATTCTCGAGCATTACGATACCTTCGGCAGCAGTCACTACCGCGGTCTCGATATACTTTTTCCAATCAAGTGTCAGTTCAGGCATAAAAACCCTCCGTGTTAGAAAACAGATAGTTTAATTATACTATCGGGTTTATACCGTATTTTATAATTGCGGTTTTTTTATTCTATTTTGCGGATAAAATTTTCTTTAGGGCCTGACATCAAATGTCCTGATCAAGGACCATGTGCGTAACGATCCAGTCATCAAGCATCGGTTCGTAGCCGTGACCGCAGACAGGGCATGTCAGCTGATAAGCAGCGTCGAAAGAGATTCCGCACGATACGCAGTTAACTGCATGGATCGAATACCCGGGCTTTGTCTTCTGCTGAAGCTTTCTGCTCGTGCATGTCGAGGCTGTAACGGAAATCATTGGTCGTACAGAGCGGCTGAGATCCGCCTTCGCAGTAACGTGTCATCTCTTCACAGAAAGTCTTGTTCAACATATCCCCTACCCCCCTTATTTGTTCAATAACGCGAACTGTTTTTATTTTACTTGAATTTTGTTTTTATAACAAAACATCTATAATACGAAGCAGTGAGGTAATAGGAATATGAGATTCATAATTGATAACCTGGTAAAGAGCTACGGCTCCAAAGAGGTCCTCAAGGGGATCGACTTTACTTTCGAAGAAGGAAAGATCTATGGTCTTCTGGGGCGAAACGGTTCGGGCAAGACCACCCTTTTCAACTGTATCAACCGCGACATCGAGTATAACTCGGGAGCGTTCTGTTTCGAGCAGGACGGTGCGCGCAGGGACCTCCTCCCCGAGGACATCGGATATGTCGTATCTGCCCCCGTCGTGCCCGAGTTCATGACGGGAAGAGAGTTCCTCAAGTTCTTCATCGAAGTCCACGAAGAGCTTACGGACGTTAAGCCCATAGACGAGTATTTCGACTATATGAAGATCGCGGAAGACGACAGAGACCGCCTGCTCCGTGATTATTCGCACGGCACCAAGAACAAGATGCAGATGCTCCTCAACATCATCGCTCGTCCGCCGCTCATGCTGCTCGACGAACCGCTGACGACTTTGGATGTCGTAGTCGCGGAAGAGATGAAGAACGTCTTCCGCCAGCAGAAGGAAGGCCGCATCACGATCTTCTCCACACACCTTCTTGATGTGGCGGTGGACCTCTGCGACGAGATCGTTCTGCTCAATCACGGAAAGCTCGAGAAGATAGACATCAACAATCTTGATGACAGCGCCATGAAGGATAAGATCCTGAACGCGCTTAAGGATTCGGAAGAATGATCAAAGACTGGCTCAAGACGATACGCTCTATGTACCGGCTCCGCTACATAGTCGGATACAACGGGTTCATATATAAACTTAAGCTCCTTCCCCTGATCGGAAGGCTCCTTCCCGACGACCTTTATTCGATCGGTTTCTTTAAGGTCATCTATGCGATCTGGAAGTTCATCGCCGAATTCTTCATGCTGTTCTTCCTGAAGGTCTTAGGCCTTTCCGGCATATATGCGTTCAGCTTCATAATGAGGGAACTGGCAGAAAGCAGTCCCGAAGAGATCGGCGGCGTAAGCATCGCTCAGTTCCAGGGCACGCAGTTCATGATGCTCTTTTTGGCATACGCGTTTGCCGGCATCCTTATAAACACGAATCTGTTCTCGTATACTCCCGAGAAGGAGTATGCAGTATTCATGCTCAGGATGGATGCCAAAAAGATCAACATATCGTACTTTGCATTGAATCTCGCGGCGCTGTTCATCGGCTATTCCGGAGTCAACCTTTTCTTCGGCATCATATCAGGTATGCCTTTCCTGATGTGGTTCTTTACTCCTCTCCTCGCAGTAGCGATAAAGCTGGCAGGCGCGGGCATAAAGCTCGGCATCATTAATCTGAAGCGCAGGATCGGACTTAAGGTCGCATCAGGCAAGAGCGAACTTGTCGGCATTTTCTTCAAGGTCTTTATCGGATTTACCATCATCACGGCAGTACTTATCATGTCGTTCAACGCTTACTGCCCTCCGGTATTTGTGCTGCCCGTCATAGCAGCCGTGACAGCCGTGCTTGCCGTGGCAGGTTTCTTTGCGGTAAAGGATTTCGATCCGTATCTGCACAAGCAGCTGCTGGCAGGTTCCAAGGAGACCTATGAGGTCGAGAAGAAATCTTATAAGTCTCCCGACAGGACCAAGAGACTCAAGAAGGTTAATAAAGTCAGCGCCATAGATACCAGGGTCAGCAGCAACAAGAAAGGCTTTGCTTTCCTGAACCAGGTATTCGCAAGAAGATACAGATCGGTTATATCCGTTAGGCCCATAGTCATCTCTTTGGTTATCGCGGTGATCTTTGCCCTTATCTGCATCGATCTTTACATCGAATACGGTCAGGACTTCGGACAGCAGGCAGCTTCCGAATGTCTTAAGAACAACATCGTAAACTTTCTCACGTTCCAGGGTTATCAGGACAGCCTTAGGCCCATTGTCACGGGAGACGCGGAAATCCAGGACTTCTTCATGGGGCTGTTTGACACAAACCTGTTGGCATTCTTCTGGCTGATCGCCTTGTCCAACGGCACTACAAAACTTACGCAGACGATGTTCATCAACTGCGACAGGTGCCTCATGTCTTTCAGTTTCTACAAGTCGCCCGCTCAGATCGTGAAACTCTATAAGATCCGTATCACGGAAGCGATCAAACTGAACCTGGCGCCTGCGATCGTTCTCGGGCTTGTATTCGACGTCTTCGTTTTTATGTTCGGCGGTCAGAGATATCCCGGTCAGTACCTGGTCATCCCGGTTGCGTTTGTTCTTATGAGCGCTCTTTGCTCCGTGCATCTTCTGACGCTCTACTATCTGCTTCAGCCGTACACGGAGAACATCAAGGTAAAGAACCATCTTCATACCGTATTGGAAGTCGTATCGGAGACCCTTGTGATCGCAGTATGCTGGATCCCGGTAAAGGGATGGATACTCGTTCCTGTACTTATCATCCTTAACGCACTTTACATCTTCCTTGCATCTAAGTTAGTCGCAAAGATCAGCCCCAAACACTGGAAGGTACGCACATGATACAAGACATCTACCCTCACGTTCTGCACAATCATTACGACCCGTCGCGAAATGCTTCTTCTGACAGCATCGTTCTGTCTTTCCGCGACAACGACGTCCTCATCAAGGGCGAGACGTTTCCATGCGTGAGAGATTTCGGGAGTATCCGGACAGATGACCTTATCTACCTGTTCTCGGTAGACGATGACAAGCACTACTTCCTGGCAAGAGAAGAATTCGATGTCCTTCCCGAAGGATATGATTACATCAATGCAAGGACGCTCAGGAACAGCGGCCTCACCGAGAAATACATTGCTTTTGTCTGTTACACCGCAGTCCAGCTCGCACGCTGGTACCGCAACAACAGATACTGCGGAAGATGCGGCAAGCCCACTCACATCGACGGCACGGAAAGAGCGATCCGCTGCGACTGCGGCAACGTCATATACCCCAAGATCGCCCCTGCGGTAATAGTGGGTGTCACCAACGGCGACAAGCTGCTGGTAACGAAGTACAGGACCGGGTTCGCGCATTTCGCGCTCGTGGCGGGATTCACCGAGATCGGCGAGACATTGGAAGAGACCGTGGCGCGCGAGGTCATGGAAGAGACGGGACTTAAGGTCACCAACATCAGATACTACAAGTCGCAGCCCTGGGGGATCGTCGATGACCTTCTTGCAGGCTTCTTCTGCGATGTATCAGGCGACGATACGATCACCATGGATGAGGGCGAACTTAAAGTAGCCGAGTGGAGATCCAGAGAAGACATCGAGCTTCAGCCCGACCAGTACAGTCTCACCAACGAGATGATGACAATGTTCAAAGAGGGAAAAATCTGATAGCATAAGCCGGTGCTAAAACTCTTTTCAGGGGTATGAAAAAATGAATTATAAGAAGTCTCTGGCCAAGATCTTGGTTGCCGTTTTTGCTGCCGTTATGGTCCTGCCGTTCATGCGCTGCATTCCCGTAGAAGCATTTGCCGCAGGCACCATTCCCATCTATTCGACAACTTATTTCCCGGATGCCAATTTCCAGAAAGCCGTAAAGGCTTACGATACGAACGGCGATAACTATCTGTCACAGGCAGAGAGAAATGCCGTCATCAATCTCCACTGTGAGAACATGAATATCTATTCCATAAAAGGCATCGAGTATTTCCCGAACATCCAGGGTCTGTGGTGCCTGAATAACCACATATCCAGCTGGGACCTTTCCGGCAACAAAGAGCTCGTCGGTATCTGGTGTTCCCACAACGATTTCACGACTCTTAACTTCAAAGGTCTGGATAAGCTCGAGTGGGTATACTGCTTTAACTGCAAGCTCACTTCGATCAACTTCAAGGACAACCCGAATCTTGCTTACGTTGAATGTAATGCCAATCCCGATCTTAAGTATCTCAACCTGACCAAGAACACAAAACTCGAGAACCTGTTCTGCAGCGAATGCGGACTTACATCTCTTAATCTGTCCAACAACCCCATGCTCTGCGAGCTCGATGCCCAGAAGAACAAACTGACTTCTCTGGACCTGTCGAACAACCCCTGCCTCAAGAGACTCGACATCTGGGACAACGAGAATCTCGGCGATGTCGACATCAGCAACCTGAAGGGTCTCGAATACTATAACTGCGCCAACAACGGCGTCACCAAACTCGACATGAGCAATAACCCCCAGCTTCAGCTTCTTATCTGCGGCTACAACGAGGAGCTCACATATCTTAATGTTAAGAACAACCCGCGTCTTGCCGATCTCAGGCTCGAGTGCGACTACAATCTCACGTCTCTCGATCTGTCAGGCAACCCGCAGCTTTATAATCTGTACGCATTCGGATGCGGCGGGCTTTCTTCCGTAAACATCAGCAACAACCCTTATCTTATCAAGGCATATAAAGAAGGTTTCAGCAAAGCAGAGCCGCAGCTCGGATATGTAACGTCATATACCATCGAGTACGGCGGAAGCGAAGAGTATTTCGAAGACCTGACGCACTGCGTTGTCGTCGATAACGGCAAGTCCGTCGTAACCACAGGCGTCAATCCGAAAGTCGTCTCCGAGTGCTACATCAACACCAACGACGGTTATACCGGTTCCGAGACGTTTGCCACAAGAGGCCAGGCTATCCAGCTCCTCTGGGAAAAGGCAGGATGCCCTGTGGTCAGCGGAACTTCCAGATTCAACGATGTCGCAGGATCTCCTTATGAAGCTGCCATCATCTGGGGCGAGACCTATAACATCTGCTTCGGATACCCCAGCATCTGTGCGGATTCTTTCTGCCCCGACGAACTGGTAAGCAGAGAAGACTTTGCCCTAATGGCACACAGGCTTGCTCTGTACATGGGTCTCGGCACGGCTTTCGATTACGGCAGGACCGACTGGTTCGACGATTTCTATGCTATAGATTACTACGGCTGGGGAGCGTTCACATGGGCGATCCAGTTCGAAGTCCTTAAGACAAGCGGCAACAAATGCAACCCTCACGGAAGGATGACCGTAAGCGATCTTCAGGCAGGCGCAGACAAGATCTTCAATCTCGACGGAGCTGCTTCGTATTCGGCGAAAGTCAACGGCAACGGCACTCCCGTCGTGGCACAGAAGGTCAAACTTTATGCCGACGGCAACAAGGGCAATGTATATACCCTTCCTGCATCTTCAGGCAACTCCGCATCGGTATCTTCGGCTGCCAACACGGTGCCTCCGCTTCCTTCAGTCACCACATCATCGGATGTCTCGGTCTGCTACTGTACCCACGTTCAGAACGTCGGCTGGCAGGACTGGGTCTTCGACGGCGAAATGGCAGGTACCGAAGGCCAGGCGTTAAGGCTCGAGGGCATGATGATCAATGTCCAGTCTGACCTTGATCTCGGAGTCAAGTACAAGACTCACGTCCAGAACATCGGCTGGCAGGACTGGGTCTATGACGGTCAGATGTCCGGCACTTCCGGCCAGGCACTGCGCCTCGAGGGAATGATGATCGAGCTGACCGGCTCCGATTCGGCCGACTACGATATCTATTACAGAGTCCACGTCCAGGACATCGGCTGGATGGGCTGGGTCAAGAATGGCGAGATGGCAGGTACCGAAGGTCAGTCCAAGAGACTCGAGGGAATGCAGATCAAGATCGTGCCCAAGGGTGCAAGTCCCGAGTACATCACATATCAGGTCCACGTGGAAGACATCGGCTGGCAGTGCAACGTAAACGACGGTCTGATGGCCGGTACCACAGGCCAGTCCAAGAGACTTGAAGGCATCAAGATAAGCGTGACCGGTCTTGACGGTGTCGGCGTGGAATACAAGACTCACATCCAGGACTACGGTTGGGAGACTTCCTGGACGAGCAACGGCGGCTTCTCCGGAACCGAAGGCCAGGCGAAGCGCCTCGAGGCGATAATGATCCGTCTGACTGGCGAGAACGCGGCTGACTATGATATCTATTACAGAGTCCATGTCCAGAATTTCGGCTGGACCGGCTGGGCATGCAACGGTGCCGAATGCGGAAGCGCAGGCTACGCATACAGGCTCGAGGGAATCGAGATCGTAGTCGTCCCTGCAGGCGATCCTGCCCCGGGTCCGACGACGAATTGCTTCTATCAGGCATAACCGGAAATGTAAATTTTCAAAAAAGGGGTTGCAGGCGCAGCCCCTTTTTTATCGGTGAACTCAAAGTGGATTTTTGCCCGGAACCCTTGAAAACACTGCACTCGACCAACAGTCGATTGTATCTGCGGGCAAGAACTGTTAGATTCAGGCTAGAGAAAACTCACGGGAGGCATCTTATGAGTATACGCAAGATCACAACTTTACTGATCACCATGGCAATGGTCGTTGCCACCGGCGGGGCAGCCGTCATGGCCGACTCTGAAGACGAGGGAAAGACCTGTACCACCGACAGCGGTATCACGGTCACACTGCCGTCAGAATTCCTGCCGCTTTGGACCGGTATGCCGGAGGATGACCCTTACTTCCAGGAATTACAGGAATACGGCTTCGAGATGAGTAATGTCTATGACAACTATAAATACATAGGTATGTCTCTTCAGGCCGGTGACGGAACCGAAGAACCGGATTACTGCGAAAAGGGCGAATGGTTCTACATTACAATATTCGAGACAGATGCTCCTACGGATCCGGCCGGTTCTGACATCAACGGATCTTTTACGGATAATATCAAGCAGATGTACATCGATTGTTTCGGTACTACCGAGCAGTTCGGGTCCGGAATGACCGAGATTAACGGCATCCCTTTGTATGAGATCTTCTATGAGACCAAAGGAACCGGAGAAAACCCCGATTCATCCGCACGCCTGAGACTCTACCAGTATTCCTTTGTATCAGATTCAACTTTATATCAGATCAATATAACACTCCTGGGCAGACCTTCCGATGATGGCGAGGTCGTCCCTTTCAGCGATAAAGCATGCGAACATCTGGATTTTCTGGCAAAGTATATCATCGGTTCGCTTAAACTGTCAGATGAACTTTCATCTCAAATGGTCACCATTGACGCCGAACCGTTCACGATGGAAACCGGTAACTATGGCGTAGCAATTGATGACCTCACATATTACACGAATGAAAACGGATTATCTCTCGCTGTGCCGTCCGAACTGGGACCTGTATTGTGGACAGCCATGGACGAAGACGATCCATCATTGACCAGGTTAGGCGCAACCAAGGATGATGTCATGGAAATGTATGATTATGTCGGTCTTATGTTCCAGGCAAACTCACATAACCCTACCGACCGCGAGTGCTATTTCGTCATGATGTTCGAGACCGAAGCGCCGACAAAGATGACGGATACGGCGCTTAATACAGGATTCGGAGACAAGATCCAAGCGATGTTCCCTGACAGCTTCGAACAGACGGAACAGTTCGG
>JAEEGL016248699.1_pt1 | contig 17741 bp, 9 predicted proteins | sample 9134231 | NCBI WGS metagenome assembly JAEEGL01 (sample SAMN16246548, study PRJNA631951) | gut metagenome | biome: gut microbiome; feature: rumen; material: fiber-attached | host: Bos | place: Iran: Karaj | collected 2018-10 | reverse complement strand
TTATACAAGACTTTTAAATGATAACGAAGAATTGCCTGATTTGCTTTTGATTGATGGTGGTATTGGTCAGGTTAATGCGGTAGAAGAAATTCTTCTTTCGCTTGGCCTTGATATTACGATTGCAGGCCTTGCACAGCGTGATGAAGAAATTTACCGTCCTGGAAACAGCGTTCCAATAAAACTGCCGAAGCGTTCTGACGGTTTGCGGCTTCTTCAGCGTGTTCGTGATGAAACACACCGGGTCGCAACAAGCAGAAATCAGCGCTTGCGAACAAAAGAAAATACACAAACAATCTTTCTGGAAATACCTGATATTGGAGAAAAGAGGGCTCTTGCTTTACAGCGTGAATTTATTACACTTGAAAATCTTGCAAAATCCGAAGAAAGTGCTATTGCCCAATGTTTGCATGTTAATGCCGATGTTGCAGCAGGAATTTTAATGAATGCAAAGCAGCTCCTTGAGCGCAGAAACGAAAAGAAAGATTTACAGCGAAAGTCTCTGGGCGTAAGCGGAACTACAAAAGAAAAGGCTGCTCAGGCACAATATATTTCAGATCTGGCCGCAGCCGCATTACAGGCCGCAGATAATACGCCGGATTATATATAAATGGCCCTGAAAAAGCTATTCAAGGAAAATATAATCTGTAAAATAAATATCCGAGATTTTTCCCAAAGAAAACTGTGCGTTAATTTCTGCAATAAGCTTTTTTTCTATAACTTCTTCGGTTTCCTGCAAAAGTTCTTTTTTTGTTTTGGAAGAAAAATATGATTGCATTATGCCTTTTACTACGGGAACTTTTCTTGCAATTTCTTCATAAAAAACAGAATCGTCTTTTGGATAAGAAAGCCAAGGCGAAATAACCAGAACAGGAGACATTTCGCTGCCATCTTCTTTTTCTGTAGTAATTCTTATTCTGCCAATTTCGTAATATGCCGTCTCTAAAGTATTTACAGGCGGTGTTAAGCTGATTGCAGTTCCGTTTTGAAGCATTTTTTCTATATGCTTAGGACTGTTTTTTACCTTTGCAAAAATTACGCCGATTAGAATAACAATTGCCGTTAAAATAATCAGAGAAACTAAAACTGCATTTAAAATTTTAATTTTTGGAGATTCCTGCTGCATATTCGGGTTCAAATCCTCCGGATTTTTTTATTTTCCAGTGTAAAATGGAGTTAAAAGTGCAAGAAGTCTTCCTGTAGCCCTTGCTTTTATATGAACTCCATCATCCAGCCATTCTTCGCTCTGAATACAGCCTGCCTTTTTTAATTCGTTCAGCAGAGTCTGCTGGGAAATTGGAAGCACGTAGTTTCCTATTTCTCCAAAAAGCATTTCGTAAATTCTGTCTTTTAATTCAAGAAAACCGATTTCTTCTTTTGCACTTATGCAGATTGCATTTGGGAATTTTAAGCGAAGAGAAGACAATTGTTCAGTGTTTTCATCAGTTTTATCTATTTTATTTAATAGAAGAATTCTTGGATTTTTATCGGCACCAATGTCATCAAGTACGTTACATACAGTTTCGTATTGAGATTCTGCTTCAGGATCAGAGGAATCCAGAACAAGTAAAAGCAGGTCTGCCTTTATTGCTTCTTCGAGCGTAGATTTAAATGCATCTATTAAATGGTGCGGAAGATTGCTTATAAATCCTACTGTATCGGTAATTAAAACTCCGTTGCTTTCGTTGAGCGGGAGTTTTCTTGTAAGAGGATCAAGAGTTGCAAAAAGTTTATTTTCTACAAGCGCATCTGAACCTGTAAGTGCATTCAAAAGAGAAGATTTTCCTGCATTTGTATAGCCCACAAGTGCGCATGAAGGAACTTTTCCGCGCTGTTTGCGCTGTGTTTTTCTATTTAACTCAACTTCAGCAAGTTCCCGCTTTAATGCGGCAATTCTATCTCTAATCTGGCGCTGATTTAATTCAAGCTGCGTTTCTCCGGAACCTTTTGCACCGAAAGCACCACCACGTTGACGCGAAAAATCACCCTGCACATGGCTTAAACGCGGCAGGGAATAGGTTAATCTTGCAAGTTCAACCTGTAAAGCAGCTTCTTTTGTCTGAGCGCGCTGGGCAAAAATCCTGATAATTACTTCCTGACGGTCAATGCAGGAAATATTTGTCAGTTCTTCCCAGTTTCTCTGCTTTCTTGGTTCAAGGTTAAAGTCAAAAATAATGTAATCGGCCTGAATCTGCTTTGCAAGCTCGGCAATTTCCAGAGCCTTGCCTTTACCCATTCCGTAAACAGGATGAACTTCCAGACGGTTTAAAGTAAGCCGCTGAACAACATCCATTTCCAGAGTAATAACCAGTAATTTTAATTCCTGAAGATTATTTCCAGGTTCGCCAACCAGCAAAGCACGAGGCTTAGTCTGAGCTTCTTTTTCTACGTCAATCATCATGTTAACTATAAACCAAAAAGCAGGAACAGGCAAATAATTCTTTAGAAAAATTATATAATGCCGATAAATATTAAAATGACTTCCGGCCAGAAAGTTGCTTTTAGTTTTTTGTTTTCACTGGTTCTGTTTGCATTTGCGGCGCTGCTGCTTCATACTTCTTTGTTTTCAGAGATTGAAGCTGATTTTTATTCGCAGAGCAAAATACAGGAAAAAACGAATCAGTTAGACGAAATATCTACCAGCATAGAAAACTACATAAAAGATGTTCTCGATATAATAGAAAAAGGCGAAGATCCTTATATAAAAAATGCTTCAATACGAAGCTATTACGTTCAGAATCCGTCCGAAGCAGATACAGTAGAACGCCGCAGGCTTACAGAAAAGCTTTTTTATGATATTCCTGAATTAAAAGGAATAAGAATTGTTGACCGAAATGCAAGAATCATTCATTTTTCTACGTTTGATGATACAGATATTTTAACTCAGAACGGAATTTCTAAAACTTACAAGAATTATCCTGACATTCAAAAGGATGCAGATATTCTTGCGTATGAGTTAATAACAAAAAATTCCTACGAAGATAAATCAAAAGTACTTTTTGACTCTCAGAGAAATGAAATTTTAATTTCCGTTCCATTTTACTGGATAGACGGAATATATTCAGGCGCGGCAGTTTTTTATCTGGATTTTGCAAAGCTTAAAAATCTGCTTGCAGATAAAAATTTAATTGCGCAGAGCCAGAATTTCGCAATGATTTCTGATAATCAGAATCTTTCCGGCGGATTTATAACTAATTTCCCGGACGGATATTTTTCTCAGATAAAGGATAAGATTCTTGACTTCTGGAAAAAAGAAAGTGACGCAAAAAAACTTGATGCAGATGCGTCTTCGTTCAGTCTTATCCGTTCAAAAAACTTTGGTGTTTTTGATGCGCCTGAAAAAATTGCAAAGCTGGATGAATCTCATTTTCTTGTAATTATAAACAGTTCGCTGCAGAATACATTTTATTTTAGCGGCATATATTCAAGCGAGCTTTTTGAATTAACAGATGAATTAAAGCTTTTAATTTATATAAGCACATTCATTACAATCTTTTTACTTATCTTTTTGATTTTCAGTTTTAAGAGAAATCCTGAGCTTGTTTTGCAGAAACGTGTAAAGAAGCTTCAGCTGGAAATAATAGAAGAATATCTGGAAAAAAACGAAACTCTTGATTTTTATGAAATCGTTAAAAAGCTGAAGTCGAGAAAGACTGATTTATCTACTGATATTTTAAAGAGCCTGAATGTTCATTCAAAGAAAAAGCAGAAAAAGCTTGATTTACTTTTGGATCAGAGCTGGGAAGAAATATTCAATGCATTGGGAAATGAAAAAAATGTAAATGCAGGAAATAATTCGAATAACGATAATTCAGCTGAAGGCGCCGTAAATACAAATTCTACAACAGTTCAGGATAATTCTTTGCTGCTTACAGAAATCCGCAAAATGCTTAATGAAGTTTTGACAGAGGTTTCTTCGGTAAAGAAAATAAAGACTGTAGAAGTTCAGAAAGTTCCTGTTAAGGCTCCTGCTGCCGGCGCAGAAGAAATAGACGATGTTGAAGAACTTGACGATGCCGAACCTGTTGAAGAGCTTGACGACGCAGAACCGGTAGAAGAGTTAGACGACGCAGAACCTATTGAAGATTTGGATGATGCAGAGCCGGTTGAAGAGCTTGATGACGCAGAACCGATAGAAGAGGCTGAAGAATTAGAAGATGCAGAGCCTGCAGAAGAAATTGAAGACGCTGAGGAAATAGAAGAAGCAGAAGATGTTGAAGAGATAGAAGACGCTGAACCTGTTGAAGAGCTTGATGACGCAGAACCGATAGAAGAGGTTGAAGAAGCAGACAATGCAGAGCCAATAGAAGAAATTGAAAATGCAGAACCGGTTGAGGAAGCAGAAGAAGTTGAAGAGATAGAAGATGCAGAAACTGCAGAAGAAATTGAAACATCGGAAGAAGCTGAGCCGGAAGAAGCCGTTGAAGAACTTGATGATGCCGAGCCTGTTGAAGAAATAGAAGAACTGGAAGAAGTTGAAGAGTTGGAATCGGCAGAAGAAAATGACGCCGACGAAAAATTTAAAGCCCAGATAATGGCGCTCGGAAATAATTACCGGTATGAATATCATCCGGGCGACAATGATTCATATTTCCCTGGAGAAGATTTTGCAACAGTAGAAAATCTTTTTGCTGAACCGCTCGGAATCGGTGCCGGCTTTGTTGAAAGCCTTTCTTCAGAAAATTATGATTTTACAGTTTATATTCCGACTTTCTTAGAAAAACAGTCTGCAGACGACATAACAGAAGAAGCCGCCGCTCAAGCCGAACCAGCTGTTCAATCGGAAGCTGTTCCTGCTGAAGAAACAACTTCCCCGGAAGAAAATCTCGAAGTCCTTGCAGAAGCTTCAGAATCAGAAATAAATAAAACGCCGCAAAAAAATAAATCATATTTCTCTCTTACAGGCTTTGCACAGGAATATGAAGAATTAGACAGTCTGTAGGGAAATCTCCGCGCAAAGGATTGGAGTGCCGCCGAAGGCGTCCCGAAGGGATGAGCCGCGGTTAGTCGGCGAAGCGCGGAAAGCCTGGTTTTTGCGCAAGCAAAAATGCGCCCGTTATAAAGAAAATTATTACTGAATATATGTCTGCATAAGCTGAACAAAAAGATAAATCTTTTTGTAGATGTTTACGCTGAATTCTTTCATCGGTGTTTCTATGAATTTTTCCAGTTCTTTCCAGTTCTGTACAAGGACTGGTTTTGGAAGGGCGTAATCTTCTATAAGCTGCTTAATTGTTTTTCCTATTGTAATAAGATTCTGTGTAGCCTGAATTATGTAGCCGCGGGCAAGGTCATTTGCATCTGCAATTACGCGGTTAATAATGTTTTCTGCGCCGGCATCGTGTGCAGTTTTTGGAAGAAGTGTCTTTATCTTCTGTCCAAAGGCTCCGTCATCGGCAAAGTTATCGTCAAAGCGGGTAATTTCGTCAGAAGCCTTAAGCAATTCCTGGTATGCATTTGACATTGGAGCCGAAAGCGTTGCATCCCACTGTCCGCGGATTACAACTACATCATAGAATTCGCGTATTACGGTTTTTACAAATTCAAGAAGGAAAACCTTAAGATAGTTTAAAGGCTCTGCATATTCAAGTATGTTCAGGCTTTTTTTCTCCAGCACTGTATTATAAGCCGGAACATAATATTTCATGCTCTGAGGATTTGCGCTTCCAAAAATCTGCATACAGATTGAGCTTGATTTTGCTTCCTTCTGGTCTGTTTCGATCTTGCTTAAAAGATTTCTTGTTTCATTTTCTATCTGATCCATAAATGGTTCAAGTATAGATGAAGCTGAATATTTTACATGTGTTTCGTAAGAAGGATCCTGCGAAATATGCTGAATAATATAATCCAGTGATTTAGAAAGCTGAATGCTCTTAATTCGTGCAACAATCTTTTTCCAGTTTCCAGGCGAAACTAAATCTCTGTTCTGTGTAGATTTAATCATTTCGAATAAATCTGACCAGGCTATTGTATCATCTGTAATTGCATATGCAACTGTAAGGAAATCTTTTAAATCATCAACAATGTATTCTGCATTAATTTTGTCTAATCTTGGAACTGCATCAAAAGAAAATTCCTGATAAGAGGCATCGTATTTTTTTAATACCATGTAATAATCAAAGCAGCAGAAGTCTTTGAATAAAGAAAAGGCTTTTGAAAGATTTTCGGCTTTTGCAGCACGTGTTGAATCAAATTCGTTTCTAAAGTCCTGAAGCTTCTGTTCAAATTCCTTTTGAACCTGAAGAACATTTTTTGTTTTTGTCTGTTCTATAATATTTTTTTCATCTAATTCTTCAAGAAGAGCCAGCTGATGTTCTGAAAGAGAAAAATTTACTATCTGGCGGTTAAAAACAGCAGGATTCTGAGTGTTTTTAAACATAATCTGAGCCTGCGAAATTGCCTTGTATAAATCGAACATAAATTTACCGAACGGCGCGAGCATTTCTACAGAGCCAGGCTTGTAAAAGTTATGGAACTTAGTTTTAGATATATTTTTTGCAATGAGCTTTAATTTGCGTTTTTTTTCTGCTTCCGGATTAGAAGCTTTAAATAAAGAAGAAAAAATACTCTGAAAAAAGCTTTCTTTCTGCTGAGTGGATTTTCCGCTGCCTTGTTTAGTTTCTTTTTCTGCCATAATTATACTATAAGCCAATTCAGTTTTTAATTCAAGATTGTTTTTAATGTTCAATTATATTATAATATTTCTATTAAATTGCAAAAGATATTATGGGAGAATTTTATATGAAAAAATTAATTGCAGTTTTAGTTGCTTCCGGGGCTCTTTTAACCAGTGTTGCAGCTTATAATCCTCCTGTTGGTTCAGAGAATATGGAAGATTTAACAGGAGCAGAAGCACTTTCGGGCAAACTTTCTGTAACTGGCGGTGCAATTTTTTCTGCAGGTCCAGATGCAATTGTTGCGAATCCGGCTCTTACTGCCGATGAGCAGCGTGTAAATCTTAATGCAGGTTATACTTTTATGTATTCAACATCTGAATATACAGATTTGCATATAGGAAATGCTTTCCAAAGCGGAATTCTTATTCCATTTAAGCTTTACATTTTTTCGGGTTATGTAAACGGTCTTTTTATTCCTTTCCCTGAACTTCCTCTGGGAAATAATTTAAATGCAAAGGCAGGTCTTTCTAAGGAAATTACAGATAAACTGAATGTCGGTGCAAGTATTTCTGGCGGAATTACCTGGGGACACGAAACTGACTGGGCTCTTGGTGCAAATCTCGGCTTTTTGTACAAATATGGCGACTTAGGATTTATTAAGAGCTTCCGTTATGGTGCAAGTGTTTTGAATCTTGGAAAGAACTATATTAACGTAAACTCAATCGGCTCTGATGTTTTCTCAGAGATTACTCAGTATCCTACAATTGCAACCTTTAAGGTAGGTGCTGCCGGTTCATTTATTAAAACTGATGATGTAGAACTTGGTGTTTCAATTGATTTTACAACTCCTTGCTTCCAGAATTTAATAGTAGATTTTAATACTCAGTTTGCTATTAAGGACACATTCTTTGTAAGCATTGGTGAAAAATTCAATCTTATAGAAACTATCCGCGCTTCGCAGGATAAGTTCTTATGCAATTACAATCTTTTGCCTTCTATTGGTTTAAGCTTTAAGTTCTGTTTTGATGTTCATAATAATGAATATATAGAAAGCAATGGCTGGAGCCAGAGCGAAATGACAGTTTCTGCAGCATATAAAAATATGTATGAAAACATTCATGCTGCTTCGGCTGCTGTAGATATTGATCTTGGCATGAAAGATAAAGAACCTCCAAAAATCATTTTGATTGATATGGAAGACTAGGGGAGGTAGAGAATATGAAAAGAAAGATTTTATTAATCAGCATTTGTTTATTTTTTGTTTCTTCAATTTTTGGTGCGCCTGTAAAATATATTTCGCCAAATAACGATGGTGTTCAGGATGAACTTGTAATTCCATTGAATATTTCTGATAAACGTTATGTTCAGGCGTGGAGTCTTGTCATTATGGATGAAAATCATAATGTCATTAGAACTATTGAAAATAAAGTTTCGCTGCCGGAAAAGATTGGATTTAAATCATTCTTTAAGCAGCTTGTAACTCCAAAGCAGGGTGTTTCTATTCCTGCAGAAGTTACCTGGAACGGAGCCATGAACAATGGTGAAACTGCTCCGGACGGACGCTATTTTTACTATATAACTGCTACAGACGATAACGGCAACAAGGGCCAGACAAAAGAATATGAAGTTATAATCGATACTGTAGCTCCAGAAATTGAAGTTGCACAGCCTGGTGATAAGATTTTTGGTGAAGGTGCAAAATCAACATTTAAAATCCGCCAGACAGGTTCTAAAGAAGATGAATGGATTGGTATTTTCAAGAACTCAGAAGGAAATGCCGTAAAAACACAGAAGTGGACTTTATCTGAACCTGCAGAATTTTCATGGAACGGAACTGATGATTCCGGTGCTCAGGTAATGGACGGCGTTTATTCATACGAGGTTACTGCTACAGATAAAGCTGGAAATACAGCACCAAAAGCTGGAATTGCAAATATCATTTATTCTGCCGATAAGCCAGCTACAAACATTTTTGTTTCCGGAACAAGATATTTTTCTCCAAAGACAGACAGCAAGCTTCAGAATGTTACATTTGACTTAACAATTCCTGTTCCTGATGAAAAAACTGCTAACCGCCTTGTTGAATGGGCTGTTGTTATTACAGATGAAAAAGGTTCAACAGTAAAAACTTATAATAACAATAAAAACGGTTTAGTTCCTCCGGCTTCTATTGTTTTTGACGGAACCGGTGATGATGGAAAATTATTAAAAGACGGTGAATATAAAGCAACCCTTTCTGCAAAATATCTTAACGGATATGAACCTGCAAAAATTTCTTCACCGGCACTCATTCTCGACACTAAAAAGCCTTCGGCTCAGATTTCTGCTTCGGATAAGGTTTTTGGCGGCGGATCAAAGGATACCGTAACCTTTACAATTATGACTGTTCCGGAATCTGGTGCTCCAATTTCCGGCTGGACAGGTGCAATTATGTCTTCGGACAAAAAGACAACTGTAAAGTCTTATGATTTCGGTAAGTATCCTCCTGAAAAAATAACCTGGAACGGTATTAATGATAATGGAAGCATTGCAGAAAAAGGTCAGTACATTTTTGTTTTGACAGGTTCAGACCTTGCAGGAAACGTTGGCGGTGGAGAATCTGGTCAGGCCGTAACATTTGATAATTCAGAAACTCAGCTTCTTCTTGCTATGTCCGATACTGCTTTCTCTCCAAATGGAAACAAGGTAAAGGATACAATTTCGTTTACTCCGGTAACAACTACAAAAGATGTAGCTTCTTATGATTTTTCTATTAAAGATAAATCCGGAAAAACTGTTTATTCTATAAAGCAGAATTCAAAGCTTCCTCCTTCTTTTGTATGGGATGGAAAAGATAACGACAAAATACTTTGTTCAGACGGATTATATTCAGCACAGCTTTCTGTAGTTGCTGCAAACGGTTCTACTGCCGCTGCTTCTACACAGAGTTTTGAACTTGATACAGTTGCTCCAAAATTAACTGCTGAAATTCCTTGGACAACTTTTGCACCAGGAGGAAACGGAAATCAAAAATCTATTCCGGTTTCTGTAAAGGAATCTTCTTCAGAAAAATTATGGACTGCAGAAGTTCGCGATTCAAAGGATAAGAGCGTAAACCGTTACACTTGGACCGGTAAAGCAGAAGACTTTGAATGGAACGGAACTGATGATTCAGGAAACATTCTTGCCAACGGAAAATACAGCATTATTCTTCATTCTACAGATGATGCCGGAAACAGCTTTAGTACAGAGCTTAAAGATATAGTTCTTGATAACCGCGAAACACGTGCATACGTAACTGCTGAATACGAAGGAATTTCTCCAAATGGCGATAATTACCTCGACTTCCAGAAGTTTGATATTACAGCAAGCGTAAAGGACAGTATTCTTTCCTGGAACTTTAGCGTAAGAAAAGAAGACGGAACTGCAGTTTATACAATTACAGATAAGGAAACAAAGAATCTTCCTGCAACTGTAAACTGGAATGGTGCCGATAAAGATAATAAAGCCTGCGAAGGAACCTTCCTTGGAACTCTTGAAATTTCTTATACAAACGGAAATACAGTAAGTGCTGTTTCTTCTCCTTTTGTTTGTACAGCAACAGCACCTGTTCTTTCTGTTCAGAAGGCTCCTGAATTCTTCAGTCCTGATAACGATGGAATAGATGATGATTTGTATCTCCGTCTTAGAGGCGAAACAAAGGCTGGAATAAAGAACTGGTCATTTACAATTAAAGATCCAAAGGGTAAGGATTTCTGGAAGGTTAGCGGAAAGAATCAGATTACAGAAAGAATTGTATGGGACGGTTTAAGTAACGTTCAGAAGGATGCAAATGGAAATGCAGAACGCGTTCAGTCGGCTATGGATTATCCGTATGTATTTACAGTAACAGATACTCTTGGAATGACAAACTCTGTAGAAGGCGTAATTCCTGTTGATGTTCTTGTAATCCGCGACGGAAACGTTCTTAAGATGGCTGTTCCTTCTATCATCTTTGAATCTGATGCAGCAAACTTCCAGAATGCAAACGCAAAGCTTTCTGCAGAACAGACTGCAAAGAATATTCAGATCTTGAATCGTATTGCAGATATTCTTAAGAAGTTCAAGGATTATAAAGTTACAATTACCGGACACGCTAATCGCCTTACAGATGATCCGGATGAAGAGTTAATTGATAATATGAATGTTTGGGGTAAGGCTTCTACTCCACTTTCTAAGGAACGTGCCGAAGCAATTAAGAATTACCTTATAAAACGCGGTGTAAGTGCTTCTGCTCTTACAACAGAAGGTATGGGCGGAAAGCAGCCTGTTGTTGATCCAAAAGATAAGGACAATAACTGGAAGAACCGCCGTGTAGAATTTATTCTTCAGAAATAAAGAATGAATTAAACAAAGCGTGAAAAATGAAATGCGATGGTTGTAAAATCATCGCATTTTTTTTTGCGTAAAATAAGATTACTTAAACGCTGAAAACCAAATCCATTAAAATATCATGTTTTTCATACGGGATTTTTTCTGTAATTTGAAAGCTAAAGCAAACTCCGGCTTTTATGATTTTTTTGTCTGCGGGTAATTTTGCCAGAAAACAGTCGTAGTAGGCTTTTCCATGGCCAAGGCGTTTTCCGTCTTTTGTAAATGCAACTCCCGGAACAAGAATCAGGATTTTTCCGTTTGTTGAAGAAAATGAAAATTCCGGAGAAGCTTCTGAAGGTTCTTTTATTCCAAAGCTGCCGTTTTCGTTTATTGAAGAATTTGAAAATTCATGAAATTTTATAACCGGCGATTTTTCGTTTGGGTAAACGCGCGGAATAAAAACTTTTTTACCATCCGCAAAGGCCTGCTTTGTAACTGGAAAAATATCTGTTTCCTGCGGGAGCGGCATGTAAGACAAAATTACATCTGCAGTTTTGTATTCGTCCGATGCCAGTATTTTTTTGCAGATAATTTCTGATTCGGCCTGCATTTTAGATGCGTTGTCTTTTAGAGCCTGCCTGATTATTTTTCGCAGGGAAGCTTTGTCCTTTAGTAAGTTATCATTTTCCATAAAAATTAAATTTATAGTATTGACATAAACTGAAAAAATCAATATGATAATATTCACGTTTGAACAAACGAATGGTTCCTTAGCTCAGTCGGTAGAGCAATGGACTGTTAATCCATGTGTCGCTGGTTCAAGCCCAGCAGGAGCCGCGAAAAGACTTTCGAGAAATCGAAAGTCTTTTTTTTTGAGTCAAATAAATCCCATCAAAATTCATTTGTAAAAAACAGAATCTATAATACAATATGATGTTGAATATTACAGCTGGTAATTTTTTTGCGGTAGGCAATGGAGCGCCGCCGTAAGGCGAAGACCGGAGCGAAGCGAGGACTTTGAGCGTTAGCGAAGCGCGGAACTGCCGGCCTGACGAAGGCAGGCACCGCCATTATTTTTTTGAATCTGACGAATAAATTCTATAAGATGGTGTTTCCGGGAAGTACTGCAAAATGTTTAAAAAGTCTTCTGCGGTTGCGGTTTGAATGTAATTATATTCCTTTAAATAATATCCTGCGGTTTCTACGGCGTTTTCATTTTTTTGTAATTCAGAAGTTTTTCTCAGGCTCTGTTCCATCAGTCGGGCAGCTCCTGCATTTTCCGAAGTTCCCTGCATTCTGTATTCGGTCCAGGTGTCTTTTATTTTTTGAATTGTCTTTGAACTTGTTGAACCGTTTTCAAGCTCTGCTTTGATTTTTTTAACGGTGGTTTTATAGGCGCTGTCGGCTTCTTTTGTGTGTGCAACATTTTGAATTGTGATTCGGCAGAACGGCATTTTATTTTCGGGAAGGTCGGCTGAGGCTGTGGCCTCCTGGATTTTTTTATTTTCCACTGCGGCTTCATTAAATTCCTTACAGATGAATTCTGCCATTGCGCTGTAAATTGCGGCTTCTTTTGTTCCCTCTTCAGGCGCTTTTTGAATGTAAATTACAGGATCAAGAAATTCTGTTGTCGGTATTAAAACGGCTGGCATTGGGCCTGCTTCTTCTGCCGGAATGTCTGTTAGGAACGTATGTTCAATTTTCATGTTTATGGTTTTGCCGGAAGGAATTTTACATTCAAAATTTTCTTCAGTCTTTGCAGGGTGAATTCCTGCCGGAATTTGTCCGAGCGTTTTATTAAGCTCTTTGCTTATCTGCTCAGAAAAATTTCCGCACAAAATTATGCTGTATCTTTTTGAATCAAGTATGGACGGGTACGCTTCGAGAATTTTTGTGTAATCTGTTTTTGTAAGAATATCATTTTTTGTTTCATAAATATTATAAAAGCTTCCGTTTCCGTAAATTTCTTTTACGGTGCCGGCAAAAAGCTGATTTACGGCGCTTCCATTTTCCAGTCGCTTTTTATATTGTCTAGAACCAACAGCTCGGTCTGCCATTGCAGGAAGAAGTTCACCATAGACTATTGAATTATACAGGGCATCGCATAAAAAGGCTTCATCTTCTTTTGAATAGTTTATTAAAATATAGCTTTGAGTAAGTTCAGTTTTTGCACTTACTTCAGGAACTTGTGTAAACAGTCCTATAGAATAATATGAATTAATTGTCCGCTGAATCATAGAAGATAAAATATTTATCATTACTTCTTCAAAACCATTGTCGTCTGCAGAAGCTAGTTTTCCGCCGGAAATTACAAGCATTAATGAACAGTCTCTTGAATTGTAATTCTGTTTTGTATAAACATTAATTCCGTTTTCCAGTACAAAAGTTTTTATCTGATTTATATTTTTTTCATAAAAACCGTTGTCATTATTTTCGCCCAGAGAAGTATAAGAGCCAGGAGTTTTTTGCGATTCTACGGCAAACTGATTTTTAATTTCCTTATACATTTCCTGAACGTACCAAGAAGAATTTGTCTGATTAATTTCTTCAAAGCCTGCCGAGTTATATGATTTTTTATTTGCCTTAAAATCTTTTGAATTGATGATTACAAAAACAAAAGGTGTTTCAGATTCAAACGCGGCTTTTGTCTGCGCTATGTTTGTGTCATCAATTTCTAAAAATGTTGAATCAAGAGCGGCAGAAAGTTCATGTGATGAATTCTGTTCGTAATTTGAATTTTTCTGAAGTTTTTCAATTGCCCAGAACTGCGAAAGAGTTTCCATAAACGAAGACTGATTATCCAATGTCTGCTGGAATTCATATTTCATCATTTCTTTTGCCAGAGAAAAATCATAAACAGGAGTTTCCTGTGCCGCTTCCATTACTTTTTCCAGAAACAATTCGGCCTGTTCTTTAGAAGTGATTTTTGATTTTTTGTCTTCCGGCTTTTGAATCAAAGTCTGAATAATCAGCCTTGAATTTCCGCCTTTGCTTACCGAAGCAACATTTATGTATTCTGCTCCCGGAATATTCAACTCGGGAATGTTTAAAAGTTTTTCTTTGAATAATGAATAATCATTGTTAAGTGTTGCAGCTAACAAGTTGCATTGCTGCATATCCAGCAGCGTGTACTGAATTACAACCTGCGTTAAGTCTGAAGAAATTTCTGAATCATGAAGTACGTATTTTCTGTTTTTATTTACGAGATTTCCTTTTTTTATAGTTGGCGAAGGGGCGGTGCTGTAATATCTTCCGAAAGTGTTTTTTAATGTAACAAGAAGCTTTTCGGAATTAATGTTTCCCCAGATAAAAATTGCGCAGTTTTTTGGAATGTAATAATTTTCGGAAATATATTTGATTTTATTTCTTGCGGTCTGTTCTGTTGTTCTTTTAAAAAGCGGCGGATAAACTCCAGAATCATTTTTCCACGGTGCGTCAGAAAAAACTTTAGAATCGATTGAAGCATTTATAAATGTAGACATTTCCTGCGCCGTCGCAGTAACCTCATTTTTTAATTCATTTAATCCTTCAGAAATTACATCATCGGAAAACTGCGGATTAAAAAAAACTTTCGAAAGTGAATCTGATAAATTTTCGAGCTGCGAATAGGTTGCCGTAATTTTGTAGCGGGATGAATCGGCGTTGCACTGAATGTCTGAAAAATCGTGTTCGTTAAAAATTTTTGGAATTAAGCGTGAATAAAGCTTAAAGAATCCCATGTCATCCTGATTCTGATAAGAAAAGCCTGCCTTGCAGGAAAAATCTATGTGAACGAGTGCGTCGGAATAGTCTTCCAGCATGTAGATTTCAAGTCCGTTTTCTAATGTGTATTGCTTTAAATTTTGCGACGGAGAAGAAAAATTTTCTGCGCAAAAAAGTTTTAGGGAAAAAAGCAGAAAAATTGGAAGCTTAATAAGGCTTTTTTTTGAAATCATAAAATAATTATATAGTAGAGAATGATAGTTTGCAATAAAACTGAATATGGGTTAAATTATAATATATGGTAAAAGTAGAACGTCTTGAAAATACAGATATAAAAATTCCTGCAGAGCTTTTAAAGGGAAAACGTCATCTTACGGAACAGGAAATTTCTGTTTTACAGAAAAATCAGAATTATAATGACGATGAATCCTGGAAAAATTTTTATGTAGAAGATGGCGAAGGTAATTTTGATGCATCGCTTGTACGAATGAATTTTTTCTCGGGCTTTGTAATTCTTGGCCGCCTGCAGAAAGTAAATCTTCATTATAATGACCTTGTCCTTACCTGTGGTCTTAGACGTTCTAGAATTGGAAATGCAGTTATAGGAAATGACTGCGTAATCCGTAATGTTTCTTATTTTGAAAATTACAGAATCGGCGACAGAGTTATTCTTTTTAATGTTTCTGAATTAAGCTGTACAAAACATTCGAAGTTTGGTAACGGAATTTTAAAAAAAGGTGAACCGGAAGAAAACCGCATTTGGGTTGGTGTTGCCAACGAAAATGACGGCCGTGCAGTCCTTCCTTTTGAAAGCATGATTCCCGCAGATGCATATTTGTGGTCGCATTACCGCGCAGACAGTCAGCTTTTGGAACGCTTTATAAAGCTTACTGAATACGGCAATACAGGTGAACTCGATACCTTTGGAATAATTGGAAACGATGCCGTAATAAAAAACTGCAGCATTATTAAAGATGCAAAAATTGGAAATGCCGCTTATATAAAAGGCGCGTTCAAATTAAAGAATATAACTATTTTGTCGTCTGAAGAAGAGCCGTCGCAGATTGGTGAAGGCGTTGAGATGGTAAACGGAATTCTTGGTTATGGAAGCCGTGTATTCTATCAGGCAATTGCCGTTCGTTTTGTAATTGGCCGTAACTGTCAGATAAAATACGGTGCAAGACTTTTAAATTCTGTTCTTGGTGATAATTCAACAGTTTCGTGCTGTGAAATTTTGAACAACCTGATTTTTCCATTCCACGAGCAGCATCATAATTCTTCATTCCTTATTGCAACTACCGTAATGGGGCAGAGTAACATTGCCGCTGGTGCAACAGTTGGAAGTAATCATAACAGTCGCAGTCCCGACGGAGAAATTTATGCTAAGCGTGGATTCTGGCCGGGTCTTTGCAGCGACTTTAAACATAATTCACGCTTTGCTTCTTTTGTTCTTGTTTCAAAAGGAAGCTATCAGTATGAACTTGATATTCCTTATCCTTTTGCACTTGTAAGTCCGGGAAATAACGGCGACCAGAGTATAAGTATTATTCCGGCGTGGTGGTTTTTGTATGACATGTTTGCCATTACAAGAAATAAAAATAAATTTCTTAAACGCGATAAACGTGTTGTAAAGGTTCAGAATATAGAAACAGATCCTCTTGCGCCGGATACAATGCAGGAAATTATGAGCGCTTTGGAAAGAATAATTGGCTTAACGGCAGATTATCTTCAGAAATCAAAAAATAATTATCTGAATGGAATCAGCCGTAAAGAACAGATTTTCCAGAAGGCAAAAGATTATCTTCATCAGAATCCAAATGCAGATTTTACCTTGCAGGATTCCATCTGTCAGAAGAAATTTGGGGCAACAATTTTTAAGCCGGTTCAGTCCTATGTTATGTACCGCAAAATTGTAAAATATTTTGCAACAAGAACCTTAATGGATTTTTGTACTGCTCAGGTTGATATTAAGAAAACTTCCGCAAACAATAATATAAAAAAGCAGCTCACTATTGAAGTTATTAAATTAATCAGAGATATTCCGCTTTATACCGAATGGGAAAATGTGGGCGGACAGATTATTCCTTCGCAGAAAGTAAGGGAACTTTTTGAAAAAATTAAGGAATGCTCAATAAATTCCTGGGATGAAGTTCATAATTATTATGCTGAATGTCATAAGGAATATGAAAATTACAAGGCTCGATATGCGCTTTATCTTCTGGAAATGCTTTATTCACGCCCGATTGAAGAATTTACCTATGATGTTTATAAAAACATTATGGAAGATGTAACAATCGTTGCAAACGAAATTTATGAGGCTTCGCTGCATTCGCGAGAAAAAGATTATACGGATTATTACAGAAATATGGTTTATTCAAGCCATAAAGAAATGGAAAATGTAATCGGAGCGCTGGATGATAATTCATTTCTTATCGGCTTAAAAGAAGAAACTGCAGAATTTATTTCTTCGCTGGAAGGATTTTTTGCTCATTTGACTAAGTAACGTATAATGGTTAAAATTACTTAATATGGAAAGAAGTACACTACTACCGATTCGGGTGGGAATTGACGTAGGTTCCACAACCGTAAAAGTTGCAGTTTTAGATGATAATGACAAATTAATTTACGGTGACTATCAGCGTCACCGTGCTGATATACGAAGTACAATCATTGCCGTTGTTAATAAGGCTCTTGATTTTCTTGAAAAGAATGTAGAAGGCGGCTCTTCGCGCACTGTAACGGCAAAAGTTACAGGTTCGGGCGGTCTTTCTGTTTCTCAGTGGCTTAATATTCCTTTTATTCAGGAAGTTATTGCGGCTACAACCTCTGTAAAAAAGCTTATTCCTCAGACTGATGTTGTAATTGAACTTGGCGGTGAAGACGCCAAGATTACATATTTCCGCGGCGGTGTAGAGCAGCGCATGAATGGAACCTGTGCCGGTGGTACTGGTGCCTTTATTGATCAGATGGCAGCTCTTCTCGAAACTGATGCTATGGGCTTGAACGAGCTCGCTAAAGGCATGCAGCAGATTTATCCGATTGCGGCACGTTGCGGTGTATTTGCCAAAACCGATATTCAGCCTTTAATTAACG
>JAEEGL012005109.1_pt1 | contig 17741 bp, 21 predicted proteins | sample 9134231 | NCBI WGS metagenome assembly JAEEGL01 (sample SAMN16246548, study PRJNA631951) | gut metagenome | biome: gut microbiome; feature: rumen; material: fiber-attached | host: Bos | place: Iran: Karaj | collected 2018-10 | reverse complement strand
GAAGGCCAGGAACACGGGGATGTTGCCGAAGTCGTACAGGTGGTGATAGATGGGCGGGATGCCCAAGGAGCCCATGGACGTGATGAAGAAGGAGGCGTGGAAGGGGCTGGCCATGGTCAGCTTCCGGGGCAGCAGATCGAAGTAGTCCAGGAGCTTCAGCAGCCACACGGCGAACTTCAGCAGCACCCCGGGGATGAAGGAGAAGAGCTTGGCCGTGTTGTCGAAGTTGTTGTTCAGCTCCGAGGTAGCCTTGTTCTGCTCGATGAGGGCGTTGATCTTCGTATAGATCTCCGCCGCCGTGTCGTGGGCGTCCAGTATGGGCTTGATGCAGGTGTCGGGGGAGTCGGGGGACATCTCCTTCTTCACCACCAGGCTCATCTCGATATACTCGTCCCGGGCGTAGATCTTCTGCCCCGCGATGAACCGGTTGACGGCAGGCCGCTGGGACACCGCCCGTACGTAGGCCGCGATGATCACGTGCATGATGCCGAAGTTCTTCAGCCCTTCCTTCCGCTTCTGCCGGATATACCTTTCGATCTCCGTGATCTCCACCGTGTCCCGGAAGAAATTGCTGGAGGTGTTTCGCGTCACCATGATATAGGGGGAGACCATGGCCATGGCGGTGAGGCTTCTGATCCGACGGCCGTCCTTCCGATCGCCCCACTTTTTCCTGAACTTTTTGACTTCCATGTTGCTGCGCCTTTCCAAGGATTTCCTATAGTATACTCACATAAAAGAGCGATTGCAAGGAGGGATTTATCTCGCTATAATGGAGACAAACGATGGGGGAGGTCCTGCCATGGAGATATTGGCTCCTGCCGGAAATGAGCAAAGCCTTATCGCCGCCGTGAGAAGCGGCGCGGACGCCGTGTATTTGGGTACCGGCGCCTTCAACGCCCGGCGCAACGCGGACAACTTCAAGGAAAACAGCCTTATGGAGGCGGTGAACTACTGCCACGGTCGGGGCGTGAAGGTGTATGTGACCCTCAACACCCTGATCCGGGACGAGGAGCTGCCCGCCTTCTTGACCGCAGCCCGAGAGGTGGCGTCGGCCGGCCCTGACGGAGTCATCGTGCAGGATCTGGCGGTGGTGAAGGTGCTTCGAACCATCCGCCGGGATCTGCCTTTGGTGGGCGCCACCCAGTTGTCCGTTCACACCGCCGCCGGTGTGAAGGCCCTGGAGGATCTGGGCTTTTCTCGGGTGGTCCTGGCCCGGGAGCTGACGTTGGAGGAGATCAGCAAGATCCGGAGCGAAACGAAGGCGGAACTGGAGGTGTTCATCCACGGGGCCCTGTGCATGAGCGTATCCGGCATGTGCTACTATTCCGCCATGATGGGGGAAAGGAGCGGCAATCGGGGCCTGTGCGCTCAGCCCTGCCGTCTCAATTCCTCCTGCAACGGTCGGCCCTACGCCCTGTCCCTGAAGGACATGAGCTTCATCACCCGGGTCCGGGACCTGGAAGCGGCGGGGGTCTGCTCGGTAAAGATCGAGGGGCGCATGAAGCGTCCGGAGTACGTGGCCGCCGCCGTCACCGCCGTGCGGACCGCCCTGGAGGGGAAAGAGCCGGATATGACCACCCTGCAGGCGGTATTCTCCCGCAGCGGCTTCACCGACGGATATCTCACCGGCAGGCGGAACGCACGCATGTTCGGCGTGCGCACAGCGGAGGACGCCGCAGCCTCCAAGACCGTGTTTGGGAAGCTTGCCGAACTCTATCGGCGGGAGTATCCCGGCGTGCCTGTGGACTTGAAGCTGACCGCCACGGACGATGCTCTCTCCCTGACGGCAAGGGATGGGGCGGGGCACGAAGCGACGGCTGTCGCCCCCGTCCGGAAAGGGGACATGGCGCCCCTCACGGCGGATATCGCTCGGCGGAACCTGGGCAAGACGGGCGGCACACCCTTTACCGTTCGGGATTGCCTGGTGGAGCTGCCGGAAAACCTGCCCGTGCCCGGGTCTGCGGTGAACGGCCTCCGGCGGGAAGCCCTGGACCTGCTTTTGGAGAAGCGCAGCCGGGGCAACGGCTTTGCGCTGCAGGCCATGGACGTGCCGAAGATCACTCCTTATTCGCCTGGAAAGCAGGGGCTGCGCCTTCGTTTCGAGCGGGCGGAACAGGTGTTTCCCGCGCCCGGGATCGAGGCGATCATCCTGCCCTTCGAGCAGATCGAACAGCAGCCTGAGCTGCTGACGGGGGAAACGCCTCTGTGGGCGGAGCTGCCCCAGCTCGTTTGGCCTTTGGAGGAACAGGCGATCCAAGATCGGCTGGTCGCCCTGAAAGAGAAGGGATTGTCGGACGCGGTCGTGGGGAATGTGGGCGAGCTGCTCATGGCCCGTCGGATCGGGCTCACCGTTCACGGAAGCCCCACTTTGAACGTATCGAATACCCTGTCCTTAAAGGCCTATGAGAAAATGGGCTTAGCGGACACCACGTTGTCCTTCGAGCTGCCTGTGAAGATGGGCTCGAAGCTGGGAGGAGAAAAGCCCCGGGGCATCCTTGCCTACGGCCGACTGCCCCTCATGCAGTTCCGCGCTTGCCCCGCTCGGGACGAGAAGGGCTGCGGCCGCTGCGCGGGCCGGCCGGAGCTGGTGGACCGCAAGGGCGTCGTCTTTCCCATGATCTGTCATGGCAGGCGCTATACGACGCTGCTGAACTCTGTGCCTCTGTACCTGGGAGACAAGGCCCTGCCGCCTTTTGATTTTGCAGTGCTGTACTTCACCACGGAGGACGATGCTGCTGCCTGCCGCCGCATCTTCGACGGCTTCCGACGGGGCGAAGCCCCCTGGTTCGATCGGACCAGCGGCCTCGCGTTTCGGACTTTGTTATAAATCTGCATATTCATCAGCGGTTCGCTGCGGCGGGCCGCTTTTTTTGTTATATGCACATGGGACCTGTGGACAGGTCATAGAGTGGACCATGGAAGAAAAGATGGATTGGAAAACCTGGCTGCTGCCCCTGCTGACGGCAGATATGCAACAAGCTCTGGCGCCTCTCGAACTGTCGGGCGTCACGGAGATACGGCTCAGGCTGGGGAAGCCTATGGAGGTGGTCACAGGCACGGGGAGCCGGTTGCTCTACGCTCCCAACGGGCGGCCCATGCTGCGGGAAGGGGAGCAGGAGCAGCTTCTCTCAGCCTTTTGCAGTCACGCTCGGTACGCCTGGGAAAAGGAGATACAGCAGGGCTTCATTACGCTGAACAGCGGCTGCCGGGTGGGGGTCACGGGGCGGATCGCCGCCGAGACAGGAGCGCCCGCTGTTGTGACCGGCTTTTGTATCCGCATCCTGCGGCCTGTGGTGGGCTGCGGCGAAGCGGTGCTGCCGGAGCTGCTGTCGGAGGGGCGGCTGCGCTCTACCCTGCTGTATTCCGCTCCCGGCTGCGGCAAGACCACGCTCCTTAGGGATATCATTCGGCTGATCTCCGACGGCCTTTCGGGGGCGGCGCCCCATCGGGTCGGCGTGGTGGACGAGCGGTTTGAAATCAGCGGGGAGGGCGGCGCAGCCTTCGATCTGGGCGATCGGACGGACGTGCTCTTGGGTGTGGGAAAGGGGGAGGGGCTGCTGCGGCTCTTATCCACCATGGGTCCCCAGGTCCTGGCGGCGGACGAGCTGAATCTCGTTTCGGACGTAGCGGCGGTGCTGGAAGCGAGGAGCCGCGGCGTTGCCGTCCTTTGCACCGCGCACGGCGGTGCCTTTGAGGAGCTGATGCAGCGGGAGGGGATGGAGAAACTGTTTTCGGCCCGCACTTTCGGACGCTATGTGCGCCTGACGGGCTGCGGGAAGGTCGACGAGATACGGGATGAGGAGGGGAACAGATTGTGAAGCTGTTGGCGGGGATGATGCTTTTTCTTCTGTGCGCACTGGTGGGGGAGGGAAAGGCCCGCCGTCTGCGTCATCGGGAGCAAGGCCTTGCGAGGGTCCATGAGCTCATCCGGCAGATCGGCGATACTCAGGTTCGCAGCCTCGTATCCTTTCGGGAAGCGGCCCTGAGATGCCCCGCGTCGCCGGAAAGGGATGAGCTGTTGAAGCTGTCGGCCAAAGAAGCGGCCTGCCTGCCCTTGCTGACTTCGGAGGAAAGGGCGTGCCTAGCTGCCTACGCGCAGGCCGGGAGCTGGTCCCTGGGGGCGCTGCGGCAGCAGCAAGAGGCGCTTCTGGCCCTTTTGCAGCGGGAACGGAGCAGGGCGAAGGAGGAGCTCATGCACAAGGGACAGGTCTATCGTTCCGTGGGATACCTTTGCGGCGCGGCGATCCTGCTGCTGGTTTTGTAAACATGCAGATCGAGATACTTATAAAGATCGCGGGCCTGGGGCTGCTGGTCTCCGTGATCATGAACCTTTTGAAGCAAAGCGGCCGGGAGGAGCTGGCGGCTCTGGTGGCGGTGGTCGGCTTGGCCATAGGGACGCTCCTGGTGTTGGAAACGGTCTCTTCGCTTATGGAGACCATTCGGCGGGTCTTTTCGCTGTATTGAGGAGGGAGACAGCAATGGAGATGATACGCGTGCTGGGCGTGGGGATCGTGGGAACGTTTCTGTCGGTGTCCCTGGCGCATCACAGGGCTGGCTATGGGCTTCTGACGGGGATCGCCACAGGGTGTCTGCTGCTCATGATGCTGTTAGGACAGTCAGAGGAGCTCATCATTTCCTTTCGTGAGCTGGCCGGGGTGGGGAGCCTGTCCTCCGACTATATGAGCCGCGTGGTCCGCATCCTGGGCCTTGCCTGCCTCACGGAGACGGGCAGCCGCATCTCGAAGGACGGAGGACAGGGGAACATCGCATTAAAGGTGGAGCTGTGCGGACGGGTCATGATCCTGTGCACACTGCTGCCGGCCGTGCGGGAGCTGCTTCGTTCAGCCCAGGCAGTGCTGGGGACGCTGGCTTCATGACCATGCTCCTGCTGTGCGGATTGTTGCTCCTTTCCCCTGTTGACCACAGTCCTGTGGCCACTCCTCCGCCCACCGAGATCGAGGATCTTCTGAACGCGGTGGACCTTAGCGCCTGGGACGATTATTTCTCACAGATGGAAGGGACGGAAGCTTGGCAGCGGCCGTCGTCTCTGGCCCGTGAGATCGCGGATGGAGCCACAGACCCGGACCGACTTCTTTCCTGGCTGAAGACCAGGGGGATGGGCGGCCTGGCCAACGCGGCGGCCCTGTGCCTCGTTTCTTTGGTCATCGGGGTGCTGGGCGCCCTATTGGAAACGTTGCTGGGCGGGACCGCCCTGCCTGCTCGCCGGGCCCTGTCCGTGGCTCTCGCCGCCCTGCTGTTGCTGCGCCTTTTCCCTCTGATACGTCGGGGGCTCGCTTGCCTCGATGGCGTCATCACACTGACCGAGGTGACCATTCCCCTCGTGACCGGAGCGCTGCTGCTGTTGGGGAGTCCCCAAAGCGCTTCCGTTTTAGGCGTTCTGGGGGAGGTGCTCATCCATACATGTCTTCGCTGGATGCAGGTGAGCCTGGTGCCCTTGGCCCTGTCGGCAGGGGTCCTGCGGGCAGCGGACCTTACGGGTGACAGCATGCTCACGGCCATCTCCCGGCTGATCTATACGGTGGTTCGCTGGGGCGTGCGGGCGATTTGTCTGGGGTATGCCATAGTGGCGGCCCTGATGGGCGCTGGCGCGGCGGGCATGGATTCCCTGCTGCTGCGTACGGGTCGTGTCGCGGCGGGGAGCCTGCCGCTGGTGGGATCCATCGTGTCCGATTCCCTTGGCGCAGCCGCGGCCTGTTTGGGGGTGGTAAAGGGGGCCCTCGGCCGGATCGGCGTGCTGCTGGTCACGGCCCAGGTAGCCGGGCCCGCTTCGACGCTGCTTCTCCACGGTTTCGGCTTCAGGGCCGCGTCGGCCCTGATGACGCCTCTGGAACAGCGGGAGATGAGTTCCCTTTTGACCGCTCTGGGCGATATGCTGACGACCCTTGGCGCGGTGATCCTGGCAAGCGGGGCCATGCTGTGTGTGGCTGTGAGCGGTGCTTTTGGGTGTCTGGGAGGAGGATCATGAGCGATGGCATGATAAACCTTTGCGTGTGCGGGGCGGCCACCGGCCTTCTCCTGTTGCTGTTCCCTTCTGGTTCTGCGGGGACGGCTGGACGACGGGCGGTATCCGTTTGCTATCTGCTGGAATGTATGCGCCTTCTTTGGCTGGCGCTGAAGGGAGGGTAATGCATGGAGGGCATACAGCTCAAGAAGGTCTTCGAACGACTGCGATCCTGGCGATTTTTCCCCGTGGCCGCCTATGGGACGCTGATCCTTTTGGCCGTATTCTTCTATGGCGTAGGCGACGGATGGTTCCAGGGCGCGCCGCGGGACGGGCCTCAAGCGGTTCAGGAGTCCCTGGAGACCCGATTGGAGAGGATCCTGAGCAGCATGCGCGGCGCCGGAAAGGTGCGGGTCCTCATTACTTACGCCACTGCGGGAGAGCGGGTGGCAGCCACCGTCAGCACCCTGGACGAGAGCGTGTCGGAGACCTCCGGAGGGGCCACGGCCACCCGCAGCGAGCAGTCCAGGGAGATGAAGCAGCCGGCCACCATCTCCATCGAAGGGGGGCAAAGTCCCATCATCCTGGTGGAGAAGGAACCGGAGATCAGGGGCGTCATCGTGGTGGCGGAAGGCGCGGCGGACCCCGTCGTGCGGCTGAGCCTTCAGCGAGCGGTGCAGGCGGTGACAGGCGTGCCGCTTTCCAGCATCGAGGTGTTTGAAATGGACTATCTCTCATAGGATAGAGCATGGAACCGATATTCCCAAAAGCGACAACATTCGATAAGGAGGAAAAAACATGAGACTTTCGACCCAAAACATGAAGAAACTGCTGAACAGGCGCACCATGACCCTCTTTGGCGTGTGTCTGCTGCTGCTCGCCGCCGTGGCTGCCAACGTCATTATGAACCGAAACGAACAGAAGTTGACGCAGGCGAGCACTGCCGCCGTCAGCGTCTCTGCCCCCGGCGCGCAAGGCAGCTTTTTCGACATCTACCGCAGCGAAAGGGATACCGTGCGCACGCAGGAACTGGCGTATTTGGACGCCATCGTGGCCCAGGGCGGCGACGAAGCGACCCTGTCGGAGGCGCAGAGACAGAAGATGACCCTGGTCGGCTGCATGGAATCGGAACTGAACACGGAGAACCTGATACGCGCCAAAGGCTTTGAGGAGGTGATCGTATCCATGCACAACGGCTCCGTAAATGTGATCGTTGACGCGGACGCGCTCACCGACGAGCAGGTGGCTCAGATACTGGATATCGTCCTCCGGGAGACCGGCGAAGCGGCCGAAAATATCAAGGTCTCAACCGCACAATAACGGGTTGCTTTTTCGTCAGAAGTTGGTATACTAATACTGTATCAATGTGTCCAAAAACCACAAGGAGGTCAACACAATGAACGAAGTCGATACCAACATTGAAAACATCCAGGGCGGAAAGATCGTATTTGCAGAGGACGTCGTGGCGACCATCGCATATCTTGCGGCCGGGGAAGTGGAGGGCGTCCATGCCATGATCGGGACGACCATGGAAGGCCTCAGCGAGAAGCTCGGTAAGAAGAATTATACCAAGGGCGTCAAGGTCGAAGTCGGTTCGGAGGAGTGCGCCTGTGATATCACCATCGTAGTCAAGTACGGCTATCGCATCCAGGCGGTGGCCCAGAAGGTGCAGGAGGAGATCAAGAACGCCATCGAGACCATGACCGGCCTTAAGGTGGTGGAGGTCAACGTCAATGTGAATGGCATCTACTTTGAGCCGGAGAAGAAGGCGGAACCCGCACCCGCGCCCGCACCTGAACCCGAAGCTGAAGAGCCCGCTGCGCCCGCATCCCGCGTTAAATAATTCAGTAAATTGATTCTGGCCGGAGCCCGCATCGGCGCGGGCTCTTGCCGGTTGGAAAGGGTAGAAAACCTATGAAGCTGTTGGACCGTTTGTTGCTTTGGGTCCTGTCCGTGCTGGCCGTCGTTCTCGGTCTGCTGCTCATCCTGCTGGTCCTGTTTCCGTCCCTCGGCTGGCTACAGGTGCCGGCGGTGCGGGTCGTGGTAGGGGTGCTGGCGCTTATCGGCATCCTCTCTGCGGTGGCCATCCATCTTCGCCGTGCGACTCGCCAGCAGGGGGAGGCAGCCCTGGTCAACGACGGTGAGAATGGCAGCGCCTATGTGACGCTGAGCGTTATCAGCGACATGGCCAAGCGGATCGCTCAGGATTCGGAAGGCGTCCGCTCCTGCAAGAGCGCGGTGAAGAATAACGGCAGCGGCGTGGACGTGGAGCTGGATATGTCTTTGAACCCGGGCGTGGCCGTGGCGCCGATGGCCGCCATGCTTCAGGAACGCCTCAAGAACCGCATCCTGGAGATGACGGGCATCCATGTGGGAAAGGTCAGCATTCTGGTGGAGGCTGCCGCTGAAGCCAAAACGCCCAAGCAGGCGCCCGTGGAGCAGCTTCCCAGTCGGGTCAAATAAAGGGGACAGGCTATGAAGGAATGGATCAAAAATTTTTACGGGGAGCATAAATGGCTCACCATCATGGCGGTTGCCGCGCTGGTCGTGGGGATACTCTTCCTTTGCATCGGCTTCTGGCGGACGCTTCTGCTGGCGGCTTTGGTGGCCGTCGGCGTGTTGATCGGCACGCTGCTCGATCGGGGCGGCTGGCCGGCGGTAAAGGATTTCTTTGCCAGTATTTTTCAGAAAAGGTAACAGGCGGATATGGATCGTTCCCTGGTGCGAGAGATCGCGATGAAGATGCTCTACGCCGCTTCTCTGGGCGGCGAGGAGTCCATGAGCGAGGTCTTGGAGCAGTCGGAGCAGGCAGACACCTTCTCTGACCGCGAGAAGACCTTTTTAGAAAACCTGACGGCCGGCGTCATGGACCGTCGGGAGGAGCTGGACGATATCATCGGCAGGCATACTCAGGGCTGGGCCCTGAACCGGCTGGCCAAGGTGGATCTGACCATCCTGCGCATGGCTGTCTATGAGCTGAAGTACATGCCCAAGGTCCCTGTGGGCGCCACCATCAACGAAGCGGTTGAGCTTGCCAAGATCTACGGTGAGGACAAGTCCTCCGGCTTCATCAACGGCGTTCTGGGCAGCATCGCTCGGGAGCTTCAGAGCGAATGAAAGGGGCAGTGCTGGGCATAGACACCAGCTGCTACACGACCTCGGTCGCCTGCTTCGGCGCATCCGGCGTCCTATACGACGGGAGGACGGTCCTCCCCGTCCAGAGGGGCGAGAGAGGGCTGAGGCAGTCCGAGGGCGTTTTTTTGCACACCCGGCAGCTGCCGCCCCTGGTGGAGGCGGCTTTTTCCGCCGTGGCGCCCGGGGATATCTGCGCCGTGGCCTGCAGCCGGGCGCCCGTGGGCCGGGGGGATTCGTATATGCCCGTGTTCCTGACGGGGCTGGGCGTGGCCCGCGCCTTGGCGGCTTCCCTGCAGGCGCCGCTATTTGAGCTGGACCACCAGAGCGGTCATATCCGAGCTGCCCTCATCGGAAATGAGCAGCTGATGGCTGCTCCGTTCTATGCCGTTCATCTGTCCGGGGGGACCACCGACCTGCTGGCGGTGAAAGCGAAAGGCCCGGGAGCTTTCTCCATCGATCCGCTGGGCTGCTCCGAGGACCTGCACGCCGGCCAGCTGGTGGATCGGGTCGGCGTTCTGCTGGGCTGCCGTTTCCCCGCAGGGAAGGAGATGGAAGCCCTGGCCAGCCAGGCTATGTCGCGGGATGTGCGCATCCCGGCTTCCGTGCGCGCGATGTCCTGCTCGTTATCAGGGGCGGAAAGCGCGGCGCGGCGGGCGCTTGAACAGGGCGTGCCGGCGTCAGAGGTGGCCTATGGCATCTATGACCTGTTGGCCAGGACCCTGAACAAACTGTTGACGAACGCGGCGAGCCAATATGGGGAACGGCCCGTGCTCCTCTGCGGCGGCGTGGCATCGAGTCAGCTCCTGCGGGAGCTTCTCAAAGAAAGGAGCGGGCTGCCTCTCTTCTTCGGCGAAAGCCGTTACAGCAGCGACAACGCCGTGGGCATAGCGGCCTTGGGGCACGACCGGGAGGTGGCGTTATGACGGAACTGAAGCCGGTCTTCACCGTTTCCGAACTGAACGAATATGTGGATCTGATGCTCTCCCGGGATCCCTACATGGGCGAGCTTACGGTGACAGGAGAGATAAGCGCTTTCAAGCGCCATACCTCCGGCCACCTGTACTTCACGCTGAAGGACGATGCGGCTTCCGTGCGCTGCGTCATGTTTCGGCCCAACGCGCTGCGTCTCAGCTTCTTTCCCAAGGACGGCATGTCCGTTCGCATCGAGGGCAGAGCGGGTCTGTTCGGCCGGGACGGCTCCTTCCAGGTCTATGCGGAACATATGGAAAAGACCGGGGAGGGGGCCCTGTATCAAAAGTTTTTAGCCCTTCGGGAGGAACTCAGGAAGCGAGGCTGGTTCGACGAAAGCCGCAAGAAGCCCATTCCTTTTCTGCCCAGGGCGGTGGGAGTGGTGACCTCCGGCACCGGCGCGGCCATCGAGGACATCCGCAACGTGATCGCGCGGCGGTTCCCCAATATGCCCATCCTCCTGTATCCGGTGACGGTCCAGGGCGAGAAGGCGGCCGGCGAGATCGCGGCGGCTATCCGCCAGGCAAACGCAGAGCAGCGCTGCGATGTGCTGATCGTAGGCCGGGGCGGCGGTTCCCTGGAGGACCTGTGGGCTTTCAACGAGGAGATCGTGGTGGCGGCTGTCCACGACTGCAATCTGCCGGTGATCTCCGCCGTGGGCCATGAGATAGATTTCTCGCTGACAGATTTTGCGGCTGACCTGAGGGCCCCCACGCCCTCCGCGGCGGCGGAGATGGCCGTGCCCGAGCTCAGCAAGATTCAGGATCGCCTCGCTCAAAGCCGGGACAGGCTCTGTTCGGCTCTGCTGCACGGCGTGGAACGCAAGAAAGACAGGCTGGAACTGTTGATCCGTCGCCGGGGCGGCCTGCTGACGGAGCAGCGATTGCTCCAGGAGCAGCAGCGCCTGGACCAGTGCAGGGACGCCCTGGAAGAGGGGATAGAGAGGCGGCTGCAAAAGCAAAGAGATGTCTTGTTTACCGTCGGCACGCGCCTGAAGGCGGCGGATCCTCTTGCCGCGCTGGACAGGGGGTTTGCTCTGGTGTATGATCGTCAGGACGGCATCATCCGCCGCGCGGCAGAAACAGCGGTGGGGGAAGGGCTCGTCTTGCGGTTCAGAGACGGGCGCGTGAGGACTGACGTGACGGGAAAGGAATTGTATGAAAAAGAGTGAAAAAACGTTTGAGGAAAAGATGACTGAGCTGGAGGAGCTGATCACCAAGCTCGAAAGCGGCAGCGTGCCTCTCGAGGAGATGGTCGCGCTCCATGAGAAGGGCATGGCTCTGTACGAAAGCTGCGCCAGGGAACTGGCGTCCTTTGAAAAGCGGCTCAAGGTCCCGGGGGCGGACCAATGAAGGAGTATCTTCCTCTTATTGAAGAAGCGTTGGACCGGTACAGCCGTTCCTTTGATCTGCCGGACCTGTTCGCTCGATCCATGCGCTACAGCCTTCTTTCCGGCGGCAAGCGCATCCGTGCCTGTTTATGCCTGGCCTGCTGCGAGCTGGTGGGCGGGAAGGCGGAGGACGCCCTGCCTTTCGCGTCGGCGCTTGAAATGATCCACGCCTATTCCCTCATCCACGACGATCTGCCCGCCATGGACGACGACGATATGCGGCGGGGCAAACCCAGCAACCACAGGGCCTTCGGCGAAGGAAATGCCATCCTGGCCGGGGACGGGCTTCTCACCATGGCCATGTGTCTCTTGTGCGGTGTGCCGGGACAGGAAGCTTCCAAGAAAGCCGTCTTTCAGGGAGCCTTGGAGATGGCGGCGGGGCAGAGCCTGGATCTCAATGTGACCGTTCGGGACATGGGATCTCTGCAACGCATACACGACCTAAAGACCGGCGCTCTCTTTCGGGCGGCCTGTCTCTCCGGCGCTTTCCGGGGCGGTTGTGATGAACACGATGCGGAGTGCATCCGGGTTTTTGCGGACAAACTTGGGCTTCTGTTCCAGATGACCGATGATCTGCTGGACAAGGAGAAGGACGAGGCGGAGGACAAGCTCACCTATGTGACCCTTCTTGGCGCGGACGAGACGCGGCGAAAGATCGATGCCCTGGCGGCGGACATTCGAGAGATTTTAAAAGAGTATAGTGGAGAAGCGGCGGCGTATCTTATGGCTCTTGCGGACAGGATCGCCGTCCGAGAAGCATGAAGGAATATCCTATCCTACAACAACTGAACGGACCGAAGGACCTGTTGGCCCTCCCTGAGACACGGCTGAGCGCGTTGGCTGAGGAGATCCGGGGCTACATGGTGGAATGCGTGTCCCAAAATGGCGGCCATTTGGCCGCCAGCCTGGGGGCGGTGGATCTGATCATCGCTCTGCACCGGGTGTACGCCGACGAGGGCGACAGGCTCCTCTTCGACGTGGGCCATCAGGCCTATGCCCATAAGATTTTGACGGGGCGGCGGGACGCCTTTCGGTCTTTACGCCAGGAGGGGGGACTGTCCGGCTTCCCCAAGCGGGAGGAAAGCCCTTACGACGCTTTCAACACCGGCCATGCCAGCACCTCCATTTCCGCAGCGCTGGGCATGGTGCGCGCCAAACATCTCCTGCATGAGCCGGGGCGCGTGGCGGCCGTCATCGGCGACGGGGCTCTGACCGGAGGTTTGGCCTATGAAGCGCTGGACGACGGCGGCGACAGCAAGCTGCCTCTGGTGGTGGTGCTCAACGACAACGAGATGTCCATTTCCCGGAACGTAGGCGCCATGAGCCGCAGCCTTTCCCGCCTCAGGGCCAGCCGGGGGTACAATCGTTTGAAGCGGTTCGTGGTCCGGGTCTTGGAGACCGGTACCGTGGGGCATCGGATGTCCAAGGGTCTGGAGGGCTTCAAGAACCGGATCAAGCGCTTCGTATTGCAAAACACCTTTTTTGAGGAGATGGGCTTCACCTATCTTGGCCCCATCGACGGACACGATATCCCGCAGATGATCGCATTGCTCAGGGAAGCTAAAGCCCTGGAACGGCCTGTGGTGGTCCATGTGATCACCCAAAAAGGCAAGGGATACAGCCTTTCGGAGCGGAACCCCGAGAAGTTCCACGGCATCGCGCCCTTCTCGCCGGAGACGGGGGCTGTGGCCTCCTCCGGCAGGACGTCGTGCTCAGAGGTCTTCGGAGAGACCCTGCTGGAGCTTGCCCGGGAGGACGGACGCATCGTGGCCATCACCGCCGCCATGCGGGACGGCACGGGCCTTCGCCCCTTCTTCGAACGATTCCCGGAGCGTGCCTTCGACGTAGGCATCGCAGAGGAGCATGCTATCACGATGGCTGCCGGTATGGCGGCGGAGGGTCTCAGACCCGTGGCAGCTATCTATTCCTCCTTCCTGCAGCGGGCCGTGGACCAGGTCTGCCATGATGTTTGCCTGCAAAAACTGCCGGTGGTCATCGGCGTAGACCGGGCCGGTCTCGTTGGGCAGGATGGAGAGACCCACCAGGGCATTTACGATCCGGCCCTTCTGTGCGCTATCCCCAATCTGAGCGTCTATGAGCCGGCCACCCTTTCAGAACTCAGAGCCATGATCAAAATGGCTGTGGAGCGAGGCGAACCGGCTGCTATCCGCTATTGTCGGGGCACCTTGCCCGAGGGAGAGGGAGAGGAGCCGGTCGTTTACGGGCGATGGGCTACCCTGCGTCCCGCCGGGGACGTGGTGATCCTGGCCGCCGGTCCTCTGGTGGAGACGGCGCGTCGAGTCGCGGAAAATATGGATTGCGGTCTGGTGGAGGCGCGGTTCTATAAGCCTCTTGACTATGCCTTGCTGGATGAACTCAGGAAGACTGGCTGCAAGCTCATCGTGGCGGAAGAGAATGTGGCCGCCTTGAGCTTATACGTGGCGGCCTACTGTCCGGAACTGACGGTCAGACAACTGTGCCTGCCCGACGGCCCCATGCCCCAGGCCACCGTGGCCAGGCAGCGGACCATGGGCGGCGTCGATGAAGCAGCCCTGATCCGGGCGGTGGAGGAGCTTAGAGCGATCCATGGATAAAAAGCGGTTGGATATCCATATGGTGGAAGCGGGCCTGGCCCCCTCCCGGGAGAGGGCACGGGCCATGATCATGGCCGGAGAGGTCTATGTCAACGGTCACAAAGCGGAGAAGGCGGGAGCGGAGGTGCGCCCGGATGACGTTGTGACGCTGCAGGAGGATCCGATCCCTTTTGTGAGCCGGGGCGGCTTGAAGCTGGATAAGGCCCTGAAGGTGTTTCCCCTGACGCTTATGGACAAGATATGCCTGGACGTTGGCGCGTCCACCGGCGGATTCACAGATTGCATGCTCCAAAACGGCGCCAAGCACGTCTATGCTCTGGATGTGGGCTACGGCCAGCTGGCCTGGCAGCTCAGGAACGATCCCCGGGTCACGGTCATGGAGCGCCGCAACGCCCGCTTCATGGAGCCGGGCTGGTTCGATGCCCCCTTCGATTTTGCATCCATCGATGTTTCTTTCATCTCCCTAAAGCTCATTTTGCCGCCACTCAAAGCCTGTTTGCGGCCAGATGGAAAGGTGGTGGCCCTGATCAAGCCCCAGTTCGAAGCGGGGCGAGGCCAGGTGGGCAAGAATGGCGTCGTCCGAGAGGCGTCTATTCATAAAGATGTATGCATAAACATTATGCGCTTTGCCCGGGAGCTGGGATACGTTGTGAAGGATCTTTCCTATTCTCCCATTACGGGCCCCAAAGGAAATATAGAGTTTCTGCTGTTTTTGCAGAACAGCGTCGAGTCTGGCCCTGCGGAAGGGGACGATTTTGAAGAAAAAGCGGCTCGAATCGTTGCGGATGGTCACAGATTTCACATAATTTGTTAAAAAATTATTCATAACTATATTGAAATTTTGAAAAACATACTGTATAATACATCTGCAGTATTCATCCGAGGATAAGGCTTTGTATCTATTCTTTGCGGCGAATCCTAAAAAACCGGCCACCTTCGATGCGAGAAAGCGCATGATGGATGCAGCGGCAAGCTACGGTTTTTTATGCGTTGAGCTGGAGGAGCGTGCGCCGGCCCCCGGGGAGGACGGCATCATCGTCGTCATTGGCGGGGACGGGTCCATCATTCGACAGGTGCCGGTGGCCCTGGCGGCCAATATGCCGATATTAGGCATCCATTTCGGCCATGTCGGTTTCCTGACAGAGCTGACGGAGGAAGGGTTCCTGACGGCGCTGCCTAGACTCAAAACCGGGGCATACCATCTGGAGCGTCGGGCCATGCTGGACTGCCAGGTCAGCACGGGCCGCATCTACCGCTGTTTGAACGATGCTGTGCTGTACAAGCTCTCCTTCTCCGGCGTCACGGACATCGATGTCAGGATCGACGGAAAGAGCGCTTGGACGGTGTCGGCGGACGGGGTCGTGGTCTCCACGCCCACGGGTTCCACCGGCTACAGCCTTTCTGCCGGCGGCCCCATCGTGCCGGAGGGGTTGGATGCCATGGTCATCGCGCCGATCTGCCCCCATAAGCTCCATGTGCGGCCCATCGTGGTGCGCAGCGACAGCCAGGTGGAGCTGGTGGAACACGACGACGGCATGGCGGCCATCGACGGCCAGCGGGTATGCCGGGTGACGAAGGGGGAGTCCCTTCGGATCACGGGGTCCAAAGAACGGGTCTCTTTTATCCGATTTGAACAGATGGATCTGTACAGTCGCATCCAGGATCGACTGACGTAAACTTGACACGAACGAGGCGGAAACCATGAAAACGAAACGACATGCCATGATCATCAAGATCATTGCTTCCCGAGATGTGGAGACCCAGGAAGAACTGGCCCGGCTTTTGGGCGAACAGGGGTTCCAGGTCACTCAGGCCACCGTTTCCCGGGATATAAAGGAACTCAGGCTCATCAAAGTCCTCACCAGTGAGGGTCATTATAAGTATGCCACCGTGGAGAAGGCCGAGTCCGATCTGCAGGAGCGGTTCATCCGCCTGTTCTCCAATTGCGTTCTGTCCATCACCAACGCCGGGAACCTGATCGTCATCAAGACCATCTCCGGCAGCGCCGCCGTGGCCGGCGAAGCCATCGACTCCTTGAAATGGCCCGAGATCGCCGGATCCATCGCCGGGGACAACACCATCTTTGTGGCGATACGGGAAGGCAAGAACACCGCCGAGATCATCAAGCGTTTCCAGAAGATGATAAAATGAAGGAGCATAGATCGTGCTCAGACATCTGACCATATCCAATATTGCGTTGATCGATAAGCTCTCCCTGGACTTTGCGGAGGGCTTTTCTGCACTGACAGGCGAGACCGGCGCCGGCAAATCCATCCTCATCGAAGCGGTGGGCCTGGCCCTGGGCGAGCGTGCCTATCGGGAGAGTATCCGCACCGGCGCGCAGAAGGGAGCAGTGGAAGCCCTGTTCACCGTGGAGGAAGGCACGCCGGCGGCCGAGTACCTGCTGGATCAGGAGCTGTACGATGGGGAAGAAGTGGTCCTCTATCGGGAACTGTATGCGAGCGGCAAGAGCGTTTGTCGGATCAACGGCACCCTGGTCAGCGCGGCGGAACTGAAAACCGTGGGGGACATGCTGGTGGATATGCACGGCCAGCACGCCCATCAGTCCCTGCTCAATGAAAAGACCCATCTTGGCCTGCTGGACGCCTTCGCAAACAGCGACGGGGACGGCTTGCTTACCAGGATGCAGGATGCGCGCAGGGCGGCATTGGAAGCTCGCAGCGCCCGGGAAAAGCTCCAATCCAGCCTGAAGGAGCGGGCCCGGCGGCTGGACGTGATCGCCTATGAGTTGAAGGAGATCGACGGTGCAGTTCTGGAACCGGGTGAGGAAGAACAGCTGGAACTCCGGAAGAAGCAGCTGCAGAACTTCGCGGCCATCAAAGAGAACCTGCAGGCATCCTATGACGCCCTCTACGAGGAGCAGGGAGCCCTGGGACAGATCGCAGAGGCTAAGCGGTGTCTGAGCGCCCTGGGGGAGTATGGCGAGGAGTACCAGGCGGCGGCCCAACAGACGGAGGATGCCTATTATTCTCTGGAAGATGTGGCCTACACCCTTCGAGACGCCCTCAACGGACTTTCCTTCGATCCCGACGCCCTGACGGAGATCGAGAGCCGCCTGTTCCTGATAGAGCAATTGAAGCGCAAATACGGGGCTGACATCGAAGAGATCCTCTCCTATGCCGACAATCTTCGGACGGAACAGGAGGAGCTGCTGGACGGTGAAGATCGCATGGCGGAGTTGGAGCAGGCGGAACGAGATGCCGTCGCCGCCTTCACCGCCGACGCCCAGACCCTGTCTCAGCGTCGCAAGGAAGCTGCTCAGCGACTGAAGACGGCCATCGAAGCGAACCTGAAGGATATGGGCATGCCTTTCGCTTCATTTTCAGCAGGCTTTACACCCATCGACCCAGGATCCCTTTCCGAGAACGGCTTGGACGAGGTGGCCTTCCGATTCTCCGCCAACAAGGGTGAGCCCGAGAAGCCCCTGGTGCGGGTGGCTTCCGGCGGTGAGATTTCCCGGGTCATGCTGTCCTTCAAGGCGGCCCTGTCCCACGCGGACGCCATCGATACTTTGATCTTCGATGAGATCGACACGGGCATCTCGGGCCTTATCGCCAACGCCGTGGCCAGGAAGATGCAGGAGCTGTCCAGGACCCATCAGCTGCTGTGCGTGACCCACCTGGCCCAGATCGCGGCTCGGGCGGATAAGCAGTACTATATCTACAAGGAG
>JAEEGL010232994.1_pt1 | contig 17741 bp, 11 predicted proteins | sample 9134231 | NCBI WGS metagenome assembly JAEEGL01 (sample SAMN16246548, study PRJNA631951) | gut metagenome | biome: gut microbiome; feature: rumen; material: fiber-attached | host: Bos | place: Iran: Karaj | collected 2018-10 | reverse complement strand
GTTCAACAAATACTTCTACAAGCCCGCCCCGCTGCGTACCCTCGAAGAGAATGAGCGCGACATCCTCGAACTCGACCGTCAGAGCCAGGGCTTCATTCAGTCACTCTTTGAAATGCAGTAGTCTATGGAACGATACAGCGAATATAAAGACAGCGGAGTGAAATGGCTTGGGGAGATTCCGAGGCATTGGGAGGTTCGTAAAGCAAAATACCTGTGGAGAGAATCCTTTGCTACATCAGAGAATGGTAGTGAGGAGTTATTGTCTGTTTCTCAATATGAAGGCGTTACACCATCAAAAGGAGAATCAAGAAGCGAGTCCTTAAAAGGCTATAAAATAGTTAGTGAGAATGATTTAGTCATAAACATTATGCTTGCGTGGTTAGGAGGTTTAGGAGTTTCAAAGTGTAACGGAATTGTCAGCCCCGCCTATTGTATCTACAAAATGATAGGAGACTCCAGCCCACGCTTCTTGTACTATTTGTATAAAACTCCTCTGTATTTGGCTGAGTTTGCAAGGCATTCTACAGGAGTTGTACCAAGTCGTTGGCGTATGTACACAGATGATTTCGGCCAAGTTTTGACGTTACTCCCTCCACAGAAAGAGCAGGAGGCGATAGCGAATTATCTTGATGCGGCCACGTCGAAGATAGACGAGGCGATTGGGCAGCAGCAAAAGATGATAGAGTTGCTGAATGAGCGGAAGCAAATCATCATCAACAACGCCGTGACCAAAGGGCTCGACCCAAATGTCCCCATGAAGGATAGTGGCATCGAGTGGATTGGGGAGATTCCAGAGCATTGGGAAGTGATTCCATATAGATATCTATTTTATAATTTAGACTATCAGAGAAGGCCCGTGACTGCCGACCAACGTTCTAGAAATAATCCACAATATGACTATTATGGAGCATCTGGCGTTATTGACAAAATAGACTATTATAATGTCGATGATAAGGTTTTGTTAATAGGTGAAGATGGCGCCAACCTCTTATTAAGAAATCTACCTCTTATATATAAAGCGGAAGGAAAGTTTTGGGTTAATAATCATGCTCATATTCTCAAACCCATAAAAAATGATTATGACTATATGGCATATGTAATGGAGGCGGCAGATTATACTTTATACATTACTGGTTCGGCGCAACCAAAGCTAAGTCAAGCAAATTTGAATTGTGTAAAACTACCAATTCCACCAATGGAAGAACAAAAGGCCATTGTTGCTTATTTGTGGAAAAGGACAAACAAAATAGATACTGCCATTAATAAGACCAATAAAATGATTTCCCTCCTTCAAGAGCGGAAGCAGATTATTATCAATGAAGTGGTAACAGGTAAGGTAAAAGTAACTTAATATGAAAAAGAAAGAGCTTAAATTGTTGCTAAAAGATTTCCTTGAAACAAGGAATTTGGAGGGATGCATTTTTCAACAAGAGCTTGATTTGGCTTTGGAAAATGTCCAAGATGGAAACATTGGTCAATCAGCATTGTACCACTTAGACAATATGTGTTATGAAGTCTTCAAAATGCTTAACAAAGGTGCGGCTGAAGAAAAGCATTTGTTTCGCTTTGCAGGATTTCCATTACTAAAGGATGAAAATAAAAAAGAGAAAGCATGGGATCCCAAAGATTGCCCAATTATTCAGGACATTAAGAACAATGCAATAACTTTGTCATCTCCTAAATCGTTCAATGATCCTATGGATCCTTTATTAAAGGCATGGATAGAAAGAAGAAAGATTCACCCTGATGATAAAGTTGACAAGATTATATATCAATTGATAGAGAAGACATTGGACAAAATGAGAATATGTTGCTTGGTTGACCCTTTGAAAAAAAAGAGATTGTGTCGAGAGAAGCTGCCTGTTATTGATGGTTGTAATCCTCTGATGTGGGCCCATTATGCAAAAAGCCATACTGGCGTTTGTATTCAATACAAGATCAAACCAACAAACTTGATAGATGACAATAATAGAATAGTAAGGTTGCTAGATGTCGATTATAATAAAGTGTTTCCATTAGATGGGGATATTCCTTTTACAGATTCTCTTGTTGTAAAAGCTAATTGCTGGAGTTACGAAAAAGAAACTAGGTTAGTATTGTATTCGCGAAAAAGAGAAAAGGATTATTGTCAACTTTCAAACTTCGAGATAGAGGCAGTTTATATGGGTTATAGAATAGATTCTGAAAAACGCAATTATCTGAAAAAAATGCTTAAAGGAAGCAGCGTTAAATTGTTTCAGATGTCATTCTCGACAGATGATATTACTAAATTGGTGTCACATGAGATAAAATGATCAAAAGCCACCCAACAAGAACAAACCATCGAAAATATTTAATATAGCAACGAGAAAAGAAAATTGTCATAAAATGATTACGAAGATAGAAATAGCAGGTGTTCCTCCTTTTAAGGATAAAGCCATTTTGGAAACCGATAAAAAGGTTAATCTGATATATGGTTTAAACGGTACAGGTAAGAGCACTATTTCAAATGTGTTGTATGACATCGAGTATGGAGAAAAACCAGATGGTGTAACTATTGAATATGGTGGTGGATTAGAAGATAGTAAATCTTATGAATTGGTTGTATACAACCAAAAATTTGTGCAAGAAAGCTTCTATGAATCTTCTGAAATCAAAGGCATTTTTTCATTGTCAAAGGATAATGCCGAGGCACAAACTGCAATTGAAAACGCAAAGCTGGAGAAAGGGAAATTGGAAGAGCTGAGAACTGCTAAAAAAATGGATGAATCAAACTATTTGGATACTATAGAAAAAGAACGTGGAAAAGTCCAAAATGAATTGTGGAAGATAAAAAATGATTTTTCAGGTTCGGGTCAATCATTGGATTATTGTTTGTCTGGATTAAAGGGGGATAAATCGAAATTGTATGACCATATTATTTCAATTGGAAAGTCTTCAGAACCACCAAAGCGATCTGTTGATGAAATAAAAAAGGAAGCAGACGAACTTCAACGTGGAAAAGCTCAAGAATTGATAGAAATTCCAAACATAAACATCGTAACAAAGGAAATAGAGAATAATGCTATTTTTTCAAAGGTTATTGTAGGAAATGAAAATAGTACGATAGCAGGTCTGATAAAGGAGTTAAATAACTCTGATTGGGTTAGACAAGGGAAAAATTATTTACATCCCATTCACGATGGTAACAAACAGAGATGTCCATTCTGCCAGCAGGAAACTATTACTAATGATTTTGTAAAAGAAATAGAATCATTCTTTAGCGGAGAGTATGAGAAGGATCTATTGTTGATAAAATCACTTCTTGAACAATATTGTGCTCAAAAGAATCAGATTCAAAAGTCGGAATCGTTTAATCAATGCACAATTCTCCTGCCATTGAAATCAGAATATGAATCAATATGGTCTTCATTGTTGTCAACGATTAATCAAAACATCAAAAGTATTGAATACAAACTAGAGAAACCGAGTACACCAGTGAAAATAATTGAAACTCAGGGGATTGTTGACAAATTGAATGATATAATTGGAAAAGCCAATGAACTGATAACAAACTATAATGTTAAAGTGAAACAAAAGGGACGTGCACTTGGTGAATTGAAGGATGAATTTTGGAATTTGATGAGATGGCAATATGATTCCGTATTAGTCAGTCACATACAAACAGTGGGGTCTCAGCAAAAACTTCTTGAGCAAACTAAAAAAGAAATACAAGATGTTGAAAGAAAAATAGAGATACAGGAGGGTATAATCATTGAAAATCAATCAAAAACGATTAACATTGAAGATGCAATTAATAATATCAATGCAGCGCTATTAGATATGGGTATTGCTGATTTCAAAATTGAAAAATATTCGGATAGTTTGTATAAATTATGTAGAGAAGGACAAACAGGCGATGTTTTCAAATCATTAAGTGAGGGTGAAAAAATGATAATTACCCTTTTGTATTTTATTGAAAGATGCAAAGGTAAAGAATCAAAGGATGACAATGAAAGAAAGAAGGTAGTTGTAATAGACGATCCCATTTCAAGTTTATCTCATATATACGTTTACAATGTTGGACGTCTGCTTATGCAGGAATTTACAGATGCTAATGATAATAACAAAAATGTAACGAAGTATGACCAAGTGTTTTTATTAACACATAGTTTGTACTTTTTTTATGAGATGGCGATAATAAAGAGGAAAGACAAGGAAGGGGATTACAATCAAAAATTATTTCGCATACAAAAAAGTCAGCAAGGGAGTCATATATTTGAGATGAAGTATTCTGAAATTCAAAATGACTACCATGCTTATTGGATGATTGTTAAAGATTCAGGTGCACATCCCGCTTTAATAGCTAATTGCATGAGAAATATCATTGAGTACTTTTTTTCATTTGTTGAAAAGAAGGAGTTGAACAATGTGTTTAATGAGAAGGAATTGCAAGCGCCTAGATTCCGTGCATTCAATAGATACATTAATAGAGAATCTCACTCGTTCGGACAAAATATATTTGATATTAAAGAATTTAATTATGATGATTTCAAAGAAGCCTTTGAATTAGTATTCAAATTGACGGGATATGAAGATCATTATAAACGTATGATTAAATAATCGTTTTAAATAACTTAAATCACCAATGAAGGCAAAAATAAAAGAACTCGGAGGAATAAAAGCGTTTTATATATCATGAATTTTGAAAGTCGTATGAACAATTCTCTTCAAAGATACGTTGGTGAATGGTGGGTGCCTGCAAGGGCTGACCACGACATAAAAATGATGTTCATGCAGCCAGAAGGAATGATGGGGCATGAAAGGAAGTATACCGGTACTCTGACCTATTATGGAGACCAGGATACTACTTTGTCGCTATATCACGTACCAAGCAATTTTCATTCTAAACATTACCATCAAAACGACGTTATGTGGGGAAGAGATGCCAATGGGCATATTTTCACACTATTCAATGTGCTGAAGAAAGAACAGCGCATGGGTGATTTTACCGAAACAAAGTTTGTTGTTGGCTTGATTCTTGTTGGTGAACATGTGCTTTATACGGAAGATACCCGTTTTAAAAGGTGTATTGTTCAATACCCATATCTAAGGAATTGGGCCTTTAACAATCAAATCACGGGGAAAGACGTGAACGAAGGCATAAGTTTTAACACTTCGATAAATAGCACCGTGCTATTGGAATCGGTCTGTGAAGATGGTATCTTTTGGAGAATGCGGCAATATCCAGAAATTGAAAGAACACTACATGATCTACGTATTGCCCAGAAGACAGAATTGGAAATTGAGGTAAAAAGGCCATGCTCGATATGGACATATCTGAGGCAAGTTGAAGAGTTCTCCCAATTCCTTTCCATCGCTCTGTATGGTGACCAGAATCCAACAGAGATAAAGTTTGAAAATAGAGAAAACGGAAATGTATGTCATCTGCTTTTCAAGAAGGACAAGTCTGTTAATCCAGATGTTTCTACTTTGATAAAGTTCGAGCATCTTAAAGAGAAATTGCCCTCCATGCTAAAGGTTTGGCATGAAAACTTTGAAAAGATGGCTCCAATAAGTAGCTACCTAATAGAGTCTCTAAACAAGAAGAATAGATTTGATGTGCCTGATTTCTTGATTATTGCTCAGGCTTTAGACGGCTATCATAAAAGATTCGTCAACAAAAAGAATGGAAAAGACCATCGTAAATATGAAGATGGTATCAAAATCCTCCTTAGTCAGTTTAAAGAGGTGGATTGTGTACAGAGGTGTCATATAGACCCAATCGTACTAAAGGATTCACGAGACAAGTATTCTCACCTCTATCCTGATGACGAAGAGTCCAAGGCTGTTGAGGGTGAAGATTTATACTGGCTCACTGAAAAATGCAAAATACTCCTGACCTGCTGTATATTAAACATGCTGGGGTTAACAAACAGTGAGATAAATCTATGTATTGAGAGGTCTCCAATACAAAATATTATTGATTCCTCTCCCTTTGAATTTGAAAAATAAAACGTATAGATATGAGTTTCAGCAAGACAAACGAACAGGCATTTGAAGAACTGATAGAACGGGCACTTGTGGGGACGACCCGTGAAGAGCGTGATGCGGCTGGGCAGACGGATGTGGAAGCCCAGCAACCTGAAACGCAGCAGTACTATTGGGGACAGCCGAACGACATGAAAGACAAGAAACTGGCGTTGGACATGCGGAGGCTGTGGTCGTTCTTGGAAGCAACGCAACAGGACGAGTTGAGCAAATATGTGGGCTCGGACCTGAAGGGCGAGGTGTCACGGAAGATTTCGAAAGACATAGAGACCTTCGGCGTGATACAGGTGCTGAAACATCCCGTGGAGTTTCAGACCATGAAACTCTCACTGTTCTATCCGAAGCCATCGGCAGCCGACAGCCGCGCATCGTGGGAAAAGTACCATCAAAATCAGTTCTCGCTGACACGTCAACAGACGTTCTCCGTACTACATCCAGGAGAGGAACTGGACATGGTGCTCTATGTAAACGGCCTCCCCCTGTTCACGTTTGAACTGAAGAATCCCTGGACGCATCAGACGGCACGCAAGGACGGCCGTGATCAGTATATGTCCGTAAAGCGCAACCCGAAAGAGACGCTGCTGAGTTATGGTCGTTGTCTGGCTCACTTCACAATGGACAAGAACGAGGTTTTCTTTACTACAAAGCTCGCATTGGACAAGACCTATTTCATGCCGTTCAACCAAGGACTGCCCAATGGACAGGGGGCTGGCAATCCCGTCCGCATTGACGGTGCCTACAAGACTGCCTATATGTGGGAACACATCTTGCAGAAGGACACGGTGGCCGACATCATTATGAATTATGTGCTCTTCGATTATGGCGAAGCCAAGACACAGAAGAAGGTTCCGCACATTATGAAGAACGCCAAAAAGTTAGTGTTCCCCCGCTATCACCAATTGGACGTGGTGAGCCAGTTGACGGGTGACGTGGCAAAGGTAGGTGTTGGCAAGACCTATCTGATAGAACACTCTGCCGGCTCAGGTAAGTCGAACTCGCTGACATGGCTTGCCTTCAAACTCATCAAAATCTGTCCTGACACAATGGAAGCCGTGCGGGCTAAGGCCATAGATCAGCCGCTGTTTAACTCTGTGATAGTGGTGACCGACCGTAAACTGCTGGATAAGCAGATTACAGACAATATCCGAGCCTTCGGGCAGAGCGACAAGATTGTGGCTCATGCTGACTGTGCGGATAGCGGGAGCAGAACGCCAAGAACAGGACTGAAGCAACATATTGAAGACGGAAAACGTATTATCATCACAACCATTCAGAAGTTTCCGTTCATGTGTGATGTCATTAGTGACGTGAGCGACCATAACTTTGCCATTGTTATTGACGAGGCACATAGTTCGCAGTCGGGCATTGCTGCCGATAAGCTGAATACTGCCGTACAGAAAGGTGCCAGCGAAGGCGAAGACACCGATGACCTGATTATGAAGTTGATGAAAGATCGCAAGATGAGCGCCAACTGCTCGTACTTTGCTTTCACGGCCACGCCTAAGAAAGAAACGCTGGAACGTTTTGGTACGCAGCACACCGATGGTAAGTTCTACCCCTACCATCTCTACAGCATGAAACAGGCTATTGAGGAAGGGTTCATTTTGGATGTGCTGACGAACTACACAACTTATAAAAGCTATTATGAACTGACCAAGAGCATTGAAGAGAATCCACAATATAACAATGAACGGGCGCAGAAATTGTTGCGCCGTGTGGTGGAGCGTGATCCCAAAACCATTGCCGCCAAGGCAGAGGTCATGCTGAATCACTTCGATGCAAAGATATACCGTAACCATAAGTTGAAGGGACTGGCCAAGGCGATGGTGGTGACGAAGGACATTGAGTGTGCCATCACTTATTATAATGCCTTGCAGGAAATAGCAAAGGAGAAGCATTTGCCCTACAAGATACTAATTGCTTTTTCTGGTGCCAAGACCATCAATGGAAAGGAATATACTGAGTCAGGATTGAACGGCTTCCCTGAATCACAGACTGCAGAGGAATTCGAGAAAGACGAGAACAGAATTTTGGTTGTGGCGAACAAATACCTGACGGGCTTCGATCAGCCCAAGCTTTGCGCTATGTATATCGACAAACCGCTCGATGGTGTTCTGGCTGTACAAGCACTGTCACGCCTTAACCGTGCTGCCCCGGAGTTGGGTAAGCGAAGCGAAGACCTCTTTATCATGGATTTCTATAATAGCACAGAGAGCATGAAAGAGGCTTTTGATCCGTTCTATACGATGACCTCATTATCTGAAGCTACTGATGTAAATGTGTTGCACCAGTTGAAGACAACGCTGTTGCAGTTTGGTGTCTTTGAGATGGAAGAAGTCAATGCTTTTATGGAACTGTATATGCATGGTTCCGATGCAGACCAATGGGCTCCTATTTTGGATTCTGCCGTCGAGCGTTTCGAGCAGGAAATAGAATGGGCAGAAAACGGGAAGGCTGATTTCAAGATGAAGTGCAAGCAGTTTGTCAGGGTGTATAGCCGAGTGGCTGCTATTATTGAATATGAGGTTCCTGATTGGGAGAAACTGTACTGGTATCTGCGCTATCTGATTCCAGACTTGCATGTCGATTCCACAGGAGAGGAAATCAAAGACTTGTTGGATGCCGTTGACCTGAACACATACGGTTTGCGTCGTACTGCCCTGAATGAAACAATAGTATTAGATGCAGGCGAAACGACTGTTGAGCCGAACAAACCTATCATGGTGAATGCTGGCAATAATGAAGAAGAGGGCAAAGACCCGCTTGATATGATTCTGGAAGAATTCAACGAGCGTTGGTTCAAGGGGTGGAATGCTACACCAGAAGACCAGAAAGCTAAATTTGTGAATATTGCCAAAACTGTAGCTAACGACAAGGACTATCAGGAAATGGTGGTAGGTAACCCGGATCAGCAAGCGGTAGACACAGCGATGGCGGCCATCATAGATAGGGCCGTCAGACGAATGCGTCAGAGCGACATGTCACTTTATAAGAGCTATCAGCAGAATGATGGCTTCAAAGATGGCTTCCGTTCTGTCATCATCAGGATGTTAGGCGATGCAATTGACGAATATGAGTCTCATCAACAGAAATTAGAAACGTCTAACGTAATTCCGTATTCTCCTTTTGAGGAGGATGAAATGATGATGGCTGCAGAACCTTTCGAGTGCTATAAATGGAATCGCTTTGATCAGAGCATTATAGATTTCTTCGGTGGAGATAAAACCATTCTTGTTGGATGCTACAAAGGGAAGAAATATCTGGAGTGGATATTGTCTAATCATATTTACAATGTGAGATTGGGCAAGACAAAAGGTTCTATGGAAGAAAACAAGGAAATGTTCGGCCAAACTTCCCTTTTGGTCCTTTACGAACTTGGAAAACTTAATAAACTGTCAGCTTACAGTATTACAAGCAACAAGGAAATGGGTAAGGATGAACTTATTAGATTGGGCTATCCGAATCCCAAACCAAGAAAGAGTTATATGGTATTTGGTATTTCTCCTCTTGACATGGATTTAAGTTTATTGGTAAACCAGCATCTGATAGAGAAACTGATAGATATAAATCCGGATAATGCTAAAGGAACGCCTGTGTTTATTGAACCATAAATAAGAATGTAGATTAGTTTTATGCATAGAATTGAAGCACAATGGCTATTTTTTTCTGTCGAGGTAAACACCTGAAATACTTTAAGTTACAATTTGCTCATGAAAATAATGTCGTGAGCAAAATCTATCTCTCTTTCTTTTTTTCGACTTCCGTACGTTCCTGAATATTTGGTATATTGCTTGCTCGCAGAGAGGGAAAAACGTTGTTCTCAGAATAAGACGATGCGTGAAGAATGAAACCATTGTCGCAAATCGCGGCGGTGGTTTCCTCGTTGATTGTGTCCCATAAAGCTGTGCTATCAGCAACCAAATAGCGTTGTTTAATCGGGAAGAATCGAATATTCGGTGGCATATCATCATGCCTTTAAGGATGGAGAACTGCCTAAGGATAAGAACATGCATTTTTTACACGTTAATGGAGTGAAGAAGCCTTGTTTGAGGTAGTGGTGAATCTTATCAACAAGAACAACTGAAACCGATGAAGCAGGATAGTTACTCCTGCTTCATTTGTTCCTACGCTGCCTTAAACTTACGCCAAGTTGAAGCAAGTCCTTGCTGCTTGACCAACTCATCATAACCATCAAGGGTGATAAAGAGTTTCGGGTCGAGTTTCTTTACAATCTCACTGGTCATCTGATGTAGGGCCCTGTAATCTATGGCATTTGAAATGGATTTGTAAGTCGTAAATCTCAGAAACCTTCTCTTTCCAGCAGTTTGCGTGACAAATATTTGGTGAAATAACACGATTTCTCAACATTTTTTTGTAACTTGCGAATGCAAAGCGATGCAAGTGGAAATGTTGGTGGACAAATCACATGCAATAGGCACTTTCCGAATATACATGGTGCTTATTTCTTGAAGCACAAGAAGATTTGTGTGTAAGATTTGTGTTACCTATTTCTGGAGACAGAACAAATAGTATTTAACAGAACTCTGATAATAAACAAATTATAACCAACAAGATATAAGTGGGTAAACTCTGGCTGGTCCACGTTGAGAATCAAATAGTTGCGAGATGTACGCAACTATTTTTTTTGGTCAAAAAGAATAATTATGCCACTCATATGAGAAGGCTTATTTGTTTTTACGATTGGAAAAAGTATGGATGGTATGATACTATTTAAAGCAGCAAAAGAGTAGATATATGGCAAAGCGTAGAGAAATAAGAAATAGTACAGCAGAGTTCCTGATATTCCAGATAGAGGGAAAGGAACAAGGTGTTGAGGTCTATTATAAAGACAATACCGTATGGTGTACCTAGAAAGCAATGGGTATGCTATTTGACTGCTCGTCAGACAACATTGGCCTACACCTAAAAAATATATATGAAAGCGGTGAACTGCGAGAAGAAGCAACTGCCGAGAAAATCTCGGTAGTTCGTCAAGAAGGAGAAAGAATGGTCAACAGAACATTGCAGTTCTATAACCTTGATGCCGTCATAAGTGTCGGTTATCGTGTGAACAGCATCCGTGCCACTCAATTCCGTCAATGGGCAACGAGCGTATTGCGTGAATATGCCATACGAGGTTATGTCCTCGACAGAAAGAGAATGGAGAATGGCACGTTCCTTGACGAGGACTATTTTGAACATCTGTTAGCGGAAATTAGGGAGATTCGCCTTTCCGAACGACGATTCTACCAGAAGTTGACAGATATCTATGCTACGGCTGTTGATTATAACCGCGACGCTCCAACTACACGACTGTTCTTTAAAATGATGCAGAACAAGATGCATTATGCTGTGCATGGACGGACTGCCGCTGAGTTAATAGTAGAACGAGCTGATGCAGAGCAGGAACACATGGGGCTTACCTCATGGGAGAATGTCCCTGACGGGAAAATTGTTAAGACGGATGTTTCAATCGCCAAAAACTACTTGAAAGAAATCGAATCGGCTGACATGGGACAATTGTTGAATGGTGTACTGGAATTGGCAGAACGAATGGCAAAACGCCATATCCCCATGACAATGGAAGATTGGGCTAAACAGATAGACACCATTTTGGTAGCTGGTGGCAACGATATTCTACAAACTGCTGGACAAGTTACTGCCGAACAAGCAAAAGAATATGCCGAAACAGAGTTTGAAAAATATCGCATCATACAAGATCGACTGTTTCAAAGCGATTTCGATCATTATCTTGGAACTCTCCCATTAGAGGATGACCAACCGTCAAATTAACCAAAACTCCAAAGCAAGCAATCGCTCCAAAGTGCAGAATTTGCACTTTGGAGCGATTGCTTTATGGGGATAATCAAGATATGCCCCATCCCGTCTTTTTCTTTGTACTGTCCCAATTGGTAAGTTCTCTATTCGAACCGCTTCCACATATACTGATACCGCCTCTACCGCCAGCAGCAAGGAGTAAACCCGACATCAAATCCTTGGAGACCGTCATCACATCGCAAAGTTGTTGGGTACGAGAAGCTGTGAGACTAATTTTGAAATCTGATGAGATGCCAGTCCATGATATTATCTCTAGTAGATCCCTTAGAAGCCCGCCCCCCTAGGGTAGGGAGATATAAGTTCCGTCCGAATGGATCTTTTATTGTGGATAACCACTCGGGCATGCATATTTTTTTTATACACAAGTGTATAAGCAATAAGACTTCTAAAAATTGTTCCCCAAAATTTTGGTCAGTTATACGAAAAAGTGTACCTTTGCAGACAATTTTACTAAAGGGTACTTCTATAAATTAGTTTTTTATTATTTCATGGGTGCTCTATTGTGCTTCGACGCTTTACGTTTCTTAGTGGCATCTTTGTCCTTTTGCCTTGAACCATAGCTCGCTATGCTTCTGCAGCTGCAAGAACAAATCTACTCGCTAATAAACTGTAAATCGTCTGAAGCTAATTTATAGAACTACCCTAAAAAGATTTTGAAAGATTCATATCCTCTGACGATGATATTATTTACCACCAGACGAAATCCCGAACAACCAGAATAGAAGACGAGGAGACAGACGAATTAAGAAAGGGCATCAGCATAAACTGCAATAGATTTCAAAGTGCGGAAGTCAGGCACATGGAGCCGGTAGAATTCATTGATGACCTCAAGAGTCCTCAGCCGCTGCTGTCTTGAGAATCGGAAGAGACGCATATTCCGGTAGTTCATGCGCAGAATCTGCTGAAAAGCAGCAGCCTCCTGTCCTATGAGCCTGTGTTCATGTTCCGGCAGCTTATCGGCAGGTTCAGCAGCCATGAGGTCGTAAAAAACGTCGGGTGCCCCCTTCTTCCTCACTGGCTCGATACCGAGGAATTTGAGCAAGCAGACAGCAAAAGCAATATGGAAATTGGCTATGTATCGTTCGACATTGTCAAGGAGTATAAGCGACTGCTCAACAAATTGGTAGAGAGGTTCATCGGGTTGTTCTCCCCAAAGCGCACCGCACATCAGCTCATCGATGAACATAGCCACCATCGTCTTCATTGGGTTATAGGGCATGTCGTCATAGTTGACATAGACCCTGCTGTCTTTTGGTCTTGGGATATTGGATTTCCCTTTCAGTTCGGCTTCGAACTCAACGAGAGCGAGCGGCCGCCACATCACCCGTGCCGACTTGTGCTTTGATTTAGCAGAACCCTCAGGAATGGCAAACGAGAGGCGTCCGTGCTCTTTAGTGAACACATCGGCAATACGCATACGGTCGTTGTATTTGACGATTCGCAGGACTATGGCATGAAGTCGCTCAATCATGTTGCAAAAATACGAATTATTTACGATTTAGGATTTAGGATTTACGATTTATTTTTATATTTTTGTATTTTATTCTTTTTGTTTTTATTTGAAGAGAAGAAGGCAAGAAGGCGAAACAGTACTCTTTTTCCGTATAAAAACAGTGGTAAAAGATAAAAATAGGTCATTGTTTGAAAAAAAAGCGGAAAAAGTTTTGCTATTCGGTTAAAAGTTCGTACCTTTGCACCCGCAAATGAGCGCAAGCACGTTTTTTCGTTCATTCGCTTACAGGTTTGGCCCGTTCGTCTATCGGCTAGGACGAGAGATTTTCATTCTCTAAAGAGGAGTTCGACTCTCCTACGGGCTACCCTCAGGGAAGATTGGTGCGAGGTCAGAGAGCCATACCACATCGTACTTCCCTTTTTTTATTCACTTTATAAAACCAAACAGAAAAATGGCAAATCACAAATCAGCGCTTAAGCGCATCCGTCAGAACCAGAAACGCAAGTTGCACAACCACTATTACGCAAAGACCATGCGTAACGCCTTACGCGACCTTCGCAAGTGTGAGGACAAGGCAGAGGCACAGGAGCGTTTCCCGAAGCTCCAGAAGATGCTGGACAAGCTGGCAAAGAAAAATGTTATCCACTGGAAAAAGGCAGCCAACCTGAAGTCAGGCGCAGCCAAGCTTATTGCAAAGCTTTAATTTTCTTGGAGGCAAATCATAAAAGAGGGTGTTTTCACACCCTCTTTTTTTTATCTGGCTGAATGAGGCCGGTATTTGTCTGATGCCCCATAATCCTTGTTAGGCGTAGGGCTCATGAACAGTTCGAGCGTTCCTCCGTTCATAATGTCCTGATAAGTGAGATAAGATGGCCGATAGTTTTTACCATTTAGTTTTGCAGACTTGACATACACGTTCCTGTCGCTGTTGCCGTGCGCGATGATCTTGAATTCTTTCCCGCTGTCCAGATGAATCGTGGCGTTTTTGAAGGAAGGGCTTCCGATGACGTAGACGCCGTTCGATGGGTTGACTTGGAACAGTCCGAGCGCCGACATGATATGCCATGCCGACATCTGTCCGCAGTCCTCATTTCCGCAGTAGCCGTCGGGCTCGTCTGTATAGAACTTCTCCTGGAGCATCCTCACCCTCTCGGCGGTCTTCCACTGCGCGCCGGCGTATGCATACAGATAAGGAATGTGGTGAACCGGCTCGTTTCCATGTGCATACTGCCCGACGAACCCAGTCACATCCGGCGGCACATCATCGCCATGAAATCCCTCTGCCACGAACAGCTCGTCGAGATTTTTGATGAACGCCTCATCGGAGCCATGCAATGCAATCAGCCCCTCCGGATCCTGAGGCACCATGAAGGTGTATTGCCATCCGTTCCCTTCCGTGAAGTCGCCCACGTTGCCGTGGTGGTCAAGGCGGAACGGTGAGTACGGCTCATACCATGAACCGTCTTTCATCTTCGGGTGAACCTTCATGATGCTTTTGTCGAAGAAGTGCTGATAGGATTTACCCCGTTTGATAAACTGCTCATAGACATCCATCTTGCCCATTTTCTTCGCCATCAGCGCCAGCCCCCAGTCGTCAGCCGCGTATTCAAGATTGATGGAAGTTGCCTCCCCAATGCAGTCGGCAGGGATGTAGCCATATTTCATGAAGTCGCTCACCGCCCGTTGTTTGGGGTTGGTGGCAGTGCTCACCATATATTTGAGCGCCCGCTCCCCGTCGAATCCCTTGATTCCTTTCAGATAAGCGTCAGCAATGACCGGCACGGAGCTGTAGCCAGGCATGCAATTGGTCTCATCCATATACAGTGGCCAGATGGGCAGTTTCCCATTCTGGTCGTAGATGCTGAGCATAGCGTTCATCATGTCGGGAAGGCGTTCGGGCAGGATGATGGTGAACATTGGATGCAGAGTGCGGTAGGTGTCCCACAGAGAGAAGATTGAATAGTTTGTGAACGCATTATTCGAATAAATCTTGTCGTCCATCCCGCGGAAATCCCTGTTCACATCCGAATAGAGAACCGGTGCGATAAAGGCATGATAGAGAGCGGTATAGAAAATTGTCTTTTGGCGGTCATTGCCGTCAATCTCTATCTTCGACAACATTTTGTTCCATTTTTCCCTTGCCTGGGCCCTCACATGGTTGAAGTTCCATGTGTCACCCTCTTTCTCCAGATTCATCCTAGCATTCTCGCAGCTGACGGACGAAATCGCCACTCTCACTTTCACATCGCGGATATGGCTGTTGAAGGTTGCCACCCCCTTAACCCGTTTGTCGCTAAGCGATTTGGTTTCAGTAGGCACATTGTTGTTGAAGATGTTGAACTCAACCACCGGCTCGCTGAACTGCGCATAGAAGAAAATCTTGTGAGGTGTTGCCCATCCGTTGGAGAACCGGTATCCCTGAATGGTGGTGCCGTCGATGCGGGTGATGCCAGCCTCAAACGCCGTGCTGCTGTTTCCGTTCTCTAAATCCACGAGGATGCGGGGTACCTGACTGCCATTGAAATGATAATGGTGGAACCCGACACGCTCGGTGGCAGTCAGCTCCACATCCACTCCATTTTCCAGCCTCACCGCATAGTAGCCCGGCTGCACCGTCTCTTTCTCATGTCTGTAATAGGATGAGGTTGTGCCGCTGATGTCTTTCTGTGTGCCCACTTTGGGAGTCAGTTCTCCCAAGAACGGCATGATGCCGATATCCCCCAGGTCGGCACAGCCTGTGCCGCTGAGATGCGTATGTGAGAAAGCGATGACGATACTGTCGCTATAATGATAGCCGGATGTCCAGTCCCATCCCTTGTGGATGTTCTGCGGCCCCAACTGGACGGCTCCGAAGGGCACATTTGCTCCGACAAAGACATGTCCGTGGCCGCCCGAACCAATCAAGGGGTTGACGTATGAAGCCAAATCGCCCTGCGCAGACATGCTGCAGACGAATATTGTCTGCAGCAGCAAGGATAAGGCAGTCTTCTTTAATAAGTTCTTCATGGGAAATATGTGAATTATATAAGAGATTAGAGTTTATTTACAGGAGGTTATAGGAGATTACAAAAGATTATAGGATGTTATGGTATGAACTGTCTTTTTTCTTTATTTTTTGTTTTCCACCAGTTTTACATTGGTGCGGTTAATCTGTGCGGTCTGAGCATCAACATCCTCCCCTGTCTTGTTGTAGACGAAGGTACAGTCCTTGATGTCGATGTCGTGTACGCATTGCTGACCGGCAATGCCAGCCGCCTTGATGGCAGTCTTGCATCCCCTACACACCACATTTTGAATGTGTATGTCCTGGAATTCAGGCACATCCTTCATCTCTTTCTTCTCCTGCTGCGTAGGTGTCTTCGACTCACGTCCTGCCGGCTGGTCGGCATAGTCGCACTGGAAGATGACAGCCTCGCCGGTGATGTCACTCATCACGATGTCGGAGATATAGAGCTGCTCAGTCTTACCGCCCCGTCCGATGCCGCTCTTGAAACGCAGCCCCGTGTCCGTGCCGCTGAAGCGGTTATGGCGAACGACGATGCGACGCATGCCGCTGACAGTCTCGCTTCCGAGAACAAACGCTCCATGGGCATGGAAAACGGTGTTGTTCTGGATTACGATGTCCTCACAGCCGTTGGCAGGAGCACCTTCTTTTGTTTTTCCGCTCTTCATACACAAGCCGTCGTCGCCAGCGTCGACAGTGCAGTTCACGATCAGTCCCACGTTCACGTCGCTGAAATCGATGGCGTCACCGTTCTGGGCATTCCAAGGGCAGCGCACTGTGACACCGTCTATGATGACGTTTTTGCTGTTGCATGGATGCACATGAAAACGAGGGGAGTTCTGGATGGTCACACCTTTCACGAGAATGTTCTCGCAGTCGGTAAAACGGATCAGGTCATTGCGCATACCCTCCTGATTCTTCGGTGTGTCGGCAATATCGGCATATCCGTTCTTCATCTGCCAAGGATACCACAGGCTGCCGTCGGGCGTCACCTGTCCGCCCATATCGAGATACTGCTTCCATTCTACGTCGCTCTGTTTGCTCCGTTTCACCGGCCGCCACTGTCCACCATTGCCGTCAATGATTCCAAGACCAGTGATAGCAACATTCTTGCGCTTTGAGGCACGAATGCACGGATAGGCGCGGCTTGAGTTGCCTTTAGGGTCAAGATAAAGGCTTTTGTCGGGAGAGAAGTAGATGATGGCGTTGCGGTAGACATGCAGTTCGATATTGTCCTTCAGCATAATCGGTCCGGTCAGCCATACCCCTTCCGGCACGACCAGCCGTCCGCCGCCCAGTTTCGTCAGTTTGGATATTGCCTTCTCAAACGCCCCGGTGTTGAGTGTGACTCCGTCGCCCACTCCACCGCACTCGGTAATATTGACCTGATTGGCGGGGAACGTGACGGGTGTGACCTGCTTCACTTGCGTTGGCAGG
>JAEEGL016505265.1_pt1 | contig 17742 bp, 17 predicted proteins | sample 9134231 | NCBI WGS metagenome assembly JAEEGL01 (sample SAMN16246548, study PRJNA631951) | gut metagenome | biome: gut microbiome; feature: rumen; material: fiber-attached | host: Bos | place: Iran: Karaj | collected 2018-10 | reverse complement strand
TGAAAGCCAGCCCTGGGATAAGCCCCCCCCCACTCCAGCACTCCCCCCCATCGTCCGTGATACGACGGCTGAAAAATATCAGGAAGCGTACCGCCTTCTCACAGGTACAGAGCTCAACTAAACCGCCCGATGTCCTATATATAAAGGAGGCACACCACAATGCTTCTCAAAGGAAAAAAAGCTGCCATATTCGGCGTCGCGAACACACACAGCATTGCCTACGGCATCGCGTCCGCATTCCGTCGTGAGGGCGCCGAGCTCGCTTTAAGCTACCTCAACGACGCTCTGAAGAAGCGCGTACAGCCTATTGCCGAAGAGCTTGGCGCTGCTTTCACCTTCCCCTGCGACGTTGCACAGGACGAAGACCTCCGTGGCTCCGCTGAAGCCGTGAAAGAACAATGGGGAGGCATTGATATTCTTGTGCATTCCGTTGCTTTTGCTGCCAAGGAGGATCTTAAAGGACGCTTTCTGGACACATCCCGGGAGGGATTCAAGCTGGCGCTGGACATCTCTGCCTTTTCCCTCGTAGGTCTATGCAGGGCGTTCGAGTCCCTGCTGAATCCAGGGGCGTCCATCCTCTGCATGACCTATTACGGTTCGCAGAAAATGATTCCCAATTATAACGTGATGGGCGTGGCGAAAGCGGCGCTTGAATCCTCTGTACGCTATCTTGCTACTGACCTGGGCCCTGCCGGTGTCCGTATCAACGCCATCAGCGCCGGCCCTGTGCGCACACTGGCCTCTTCAGGCATATCCGGATTCCACCACATAGGCGAGCTTTTTACGCAACGTGCACCTCTTGGACGCCTAGTGAGCATCACGGAAATAGGCAATGCTGCCGTGTTTCTTGCTTCTGACCTATCCAGCGCTGTCACGGGAGAAATCCTTTACGTGGACAATGGTTTTCAGAGCACTGCGCTGTAATGTTGTTCCGCAGCGTAAAGCATGACTTCTTAATCTAGAGGATGGCTCCATGGACACACTGCGGCTTTTATTTACCGTGGCTGGAATCGCTCTTACGCTCGGCGCCTACATCTGGCTCCGGCGCAGGGGCATGTTTTCCTGCTGCATACGCATCCGTCCGACGCAGATGCGTGATGTCCACTCAGAAAGGCCTCCTGAACGCAAATGAACACGTGCCCCTTTCTGGGTTTTGGCAAGCTTGCTCTCCAAGGCAAGCTGCATTATTCTGCAATTATTCAATCCAATGTTTTTCACTTGCGGAGGGGCCAATGAAATCAGGATTTCGTTTCGCTGTTCTGATTGCATGCACCATGTTCCTTCTGACGGCCTGCGTGTTTGACAAAATAAAACTGCCATCGACGTATGATAATGAGGTCACGCGCTGGACGAGCAGCCTGAACGGCATGAGCGCCCTTGAACAGGGCCGCAGAGCAGATGCTGTTTGGAAATCGCCGTCCTATTCTCCTGAGCTCAGGACCCGTGCTTTGTCCATTGCAGCCAGTCGTCCAGGTCCCCAGGCGTTTGCCGCCCGAAAGGAATTTGCTTTGCGATATGAACGCGCAGACCTCGCTCAGCGCAAGGCATGGGAGGCCATGTACTGGAAAGACCTTGATTCCATGGCTTCACAGGACCTGAGGCTTCTTGCTTCACGCATTTCTCCGGCTCAAATGCAAACGTTTCCCTGGAATCTTGCCATGCTCAAGGCAGCACGTCACGGCCTTGCACCGGACAATTCTGCAGCATTGAATCAGCTTTCCAATCCTGGCATTTATGCGAATCCATCCGCCCTCGGACTTGTAGGTTCCGGCATGGTCAGCCCCGTAGCAGGAGGGGGCGCGTCCGTTGCGCTGGCCATACCCCAGTCGGGGTCTGGCGGTGCGATCGGAAGACAGGTTGCTGCCGGAGCACTCGCTGCCTCTGAATATCTCCGCGGCAAGGGCAAAACCATTGATGTCAAAATCATTGATACCTCACAGGCTGATTGGCAGCAGCAGATCCAAAACCTTCCGACGCACTATGCCGTCATCGGCGGTCCCCTAGGAACAAGCCAGCTGTCGGCAATGAAAACCGCTGCAAGGGGCCGCATCCTTTTTGCGTTCACCCCGAACCTGCCCGCTGACGAAGAAGGCGTCCATGTTTGGCGCTTCTTCACCAGTCCACAGGATCAGGTACGGGCGATCATTTCTGCCGCCTCCGGCATTGGCATCACATCTTTTGGCGTTTTCGCTCCCTCGGACAATTTTGGCAAGCGCATGGCTGCCATTTTCCAGAAAGAAGCCGCTGCTCAGGGGTATCCTGCAATGACCGCATATTACACGCCCAGCAATATGCAGGCATGGACGAAAGAGGCCAAAGACTTCCTCTCCTCTGTTCCGGATGCCGACGCGATATTCCTTCCCGATGACTGGAAGAATATGGAGATGATCATTGCCACGCTCCAATACAGCGGCGCGCAGGGCCGCCTGTTCATGGGACCTTCCCTGTGGGAACAGCCGCTTGGAGCAGGAGCGACAAGCAACAGCGCAGTCTTTACCACAACCATTTTCCCCGGTGTCTGGTATGAGCAAGCTCCTGGCAGGGGACCAGCGGCCTTTGCCGAGACCATGCAGGCACGTGGAGAAAGACCCAGTGACTGGTCTGCGCTTGGCTTTGATTTTGTGCAGCTTGCCGCCGAACTCAGTCTTTCGCAAGGTCTGAGCGCTTCAGCGCTGAACAGCATGCTCTCTTCCAGCACTCGCATTGACTGGGCAGGAGCACCTTTCAGCTGGGAATCCTCGGGACGTGCCCAGCGCAAGCTTTCCATTTTCCATCCCCAAGCCAAGGGTTTTTCCTACGCCAACATGACCTCCATCAGCAGACAGCTCAACCAGCAGCACAGACCTTCGTCTTCCAATGTCAAACCGCATTCCGATGTTGACCGGCTTGCAGAATCCATAACGAACCATTGAGAGAATCATTATGCCCCTCAGCAAGAAAGATTTTCTGCATCTATGCAGACTTTCCAGACTTTCTCCTGATCCGTCTGTCCAGGAAGAAATGGCGGATCAGTGCTCTAATATCCTTGCCTACATGGATAAGCTTTCTGAAGTGGATACATCCGGCGTCGAGCCGCTCTATTCGCCTGTCCAGCATGAAACGTTTTTCCGTGAAGATATATCTGTCAGGGGGCGCGAGCGATCATCAATCCTTGCAGATGCTCCCATGACAGACGGACAGTTCTTCATCGTGCCACGCATCGTGGAGGGAAAATAAATGGAACTCTATGAACTTTCCCTCTGCTCAATCCGTGACCTGCTCCGTAAAGGCGACGTAACCGCCGAACAGGCAGTATCCTCCTGCATCGAAAGGACAAGAACGACCGAGCCGAACATCAGGGCGCTCCTTGATACGCGGCTCGATGAATCACTGGATCTTGCCAGAAGCATGGATAAGGAAAAGCCCACTGACTTTGCCAGCAAGCCGCTCTGGGGGGTGCCTGTCACCGTCAAGGATGCCTTGTGCACGAAAGACATGGAAACGACGGCGGCATCGAAAATCCTTAAAGGTTTCATACCGCCTTATGATGCCTTTGCAGTGGAACGTCTCAGGAAAGCCGGAGCAATTATCATTGGCAAAAACAACATGGATGAATTCGCCATGGGCTCAACCACGGAGCATTCAGCCTATCATCCGACGGCCAACCCCTGGGACATTACCTGCGTGCCAGGAGGGTCAAGCGGCGGTTCGGCCGCAAGTGTCGCGGCGTGCCAATGCTTTGCTTCTCTAGGATCCGACACGGGCGGTTCCGTGCGCCAACCCGCTTCGCTTTGCGGCTGCGTCGGCATCAAGCCAACCTATGGCAGGGTATCCCGTTACGGACTCCTGGCTTACGGGTCCTCTCTCGACCAGATTGGTCCCATAGCAAGGACTGTGGAAGATGCTGCCGCCATGCTTCAGGTTATCGCGGGCCATGATGCGAAGGACAGCACATGCTCCCCTGTCTGCGTCCCTGACTATGCCGCCTGCATACAAGCGAAGAACGATCTTACCGGCCTCGTCATAGGCATTCCTCGTGAATTTTTCGAGCACTCGGGCATGGATACCGGCGTTGCCGACGTCTGCAGAGACGCCGTTAAAGCAGCAAAAACCTTGGGCGCGCAGATAAAGGAAGTTTCGCTTCCGCACACAGAGTATGCTATTCCCAGTTACTATATCCTGGCATCAGCAGAAGCCAGCTCAAATCTTGCCCGCTACGACGGCGTACGGTACGGGCACAGATCTGTCAACGCGAAAGACCTGTACGACATGTATGCTAATTCACGCACCGAAGGTTTCGGTCAGGAAGTGCAGCGAAGAATTCTGCTGGGGTCGTTCGTCCTTTCTGCAGGATATTATGATGCCTATTACCGCAAGGCAGCCCAACTGCGTCGCCTCATCCGTCAGGACTTTACCGAGGCTCTTGCCGATTGCGACATGTTGCTTGCGCCCGTTTCACCGGTGCCTGCTTGGAAAATAGGATCTCTCGCAGGAGATCCATTACAGATGTATTTCATGGATATTTTCACCCTTTCGCTCAACCTTGCTGGACTTCCGGGCTTGACAATCCCTGCCGGCATGTGCACTGGAAAGCCCGTAGGCGTCCAGCTCATGGGCAGGGCCTTTGATGAAGGCACGCTCTTCAGCGCTGGCGAAAAGCTGACAAAATTCCTTGGTACGGATGGAATGCATCCGGTCCTGTAGACTGCGAGTATCTAGTATTTGACGCACACAAGCAAGAAGGCGGCACTGAGTGCCGCCTTCTTGCTTGTCCTTCTGCCGTGACAAGGAGCACTATAGGAACTAAGCGCCATGCAAAAGCTTGCAAAAGCTTACCTGATTGCGCCTCAGTTGTTATGAACGCCCTACATTGTTTTGAAGAACTTCCCTGACATAGTTTACCATGCCCCCTTTTTCCAGAAGGGTCTGCATCATTGGTGAAAGCGGGGGAACGCGAAACTCTCCGCCTGTCGATTTATCAATGATGACTCCATGTTCGGAATCTACCTCAAGGATGTCGCCATCATTGATCTTATCAACGTCATCGCCTATCTCCAGAAGCATGAGTCCCATATTAAAGGCGTTGCGGTAAAAGATACGGGCAAAGCTGTGTGCTACGACAGCACTGATGCCTGCGCCGATGATGGACAATGGAGCATGCTCTCGAGAGGAACCGCATCCGAAATTGCGACCGGCAACAATGATGTCCCCTTCACTGACGCGTTTTATCCAACCTGGTTCCAACCCCTCCATGCACGCTTCACCTAGCTTCTTGGTGTCGGTTGTCACAAGAAAACGCGCAGGAATGATCGCGTCCGTATCGATATGTGCACCGACCTTATGGACTTTGCCAGTAATGGACATACAAACTCCTTGTGAACGCAATATGCAATAGTGTTACAGCGCGTCGGGTCCCGTGATAGTTCCGGCCACAGCAGAGGCGGCGGCGACGCACGGATTAGAAAGATAAAGCTCAGAGGAAAGACTTCCCATCCTTCCGCGGAAATTGCGGTTGGATGTAGAAATGCACCGCTCTCCGTCGCCCAGGACCCCCATGTAACCGCCAAGGCATGGACCGCATGTTGGGGCGCTGACGACGCATCCGGCATCAATGAAAATGTCAAAAAGACCTTCCTGCATAGAACGGCGCCATACCTCTGGCGTGGCAGGAATAACGATGCAACGGACACCAGAGGCTACTTTGCGACCCTTCAGCACTGCCGCTGCATCGCGCATGTCAGAGAGCCTGCCGTTGGTGCAGGACCCTATCACGACCTGATCGATGCTGACATCGGACAAGGCTGAAACGGGCTTTGTGTTCTCAGGAAGGTGTGGACAGGCAACCACAGGTTCCATTCCTGTGACATCCATGGCAATGACCTTCTCGTACTCAGCGCCTTCGTCTGCTGTTAAGAAAGCGGGCTGTTCAACCCCGTGACTGCGGCAGAACTCGATAGTAAGGTCATCGGATGGGAACAGACCGCATTTCGCACCGGCCTCAATAGCCATGTTCGCCATGCAGAGTCGGCCTTCGACGCCTATATCAGCCAGAGTATCACCATTGAATTCCAGAGCCCGGTAAAGTGCGCCATCAACGCCGATTTCGCCGATGAGCCGCAAGATGAGATCCTTGCCTTTCACCCAGCGGGGCAAGGTGCCGGTGATGTTAACACTGATGGATTTGGGTATCTTGAACCACAGGCGGCCAAGCGCCATGCCGCAGGCAATGTCCGTCGATCCGAGCCCAGTGGAAAATGCGCCGATGCCGCCATAGGTGCAGGTATGGCTGTCGGCGCCTATCACCAGGTCACCCGGCTTTACAAGGCCCTTTTCAGGAAGCAGCGCATGCTCAACGCCTGCACAGCCACCTTCGTAATAATGCGTAATGCCCATCTCACGGGCGAACGCACGCGAAATGATCACCTGATTCGCAGATGCGATATCCTTCTGTGGGGTATAATGATCCATGACAAGGAAAATCTTGTCCTTGTCAAACACCTTTTTTGCTCCCATGGCCCGGAATGACTTAATAGCAAGAGGGCCAGTGATATCATTGGCAAGAACGCCTGACAAGCCGCATTCAACTATCTGCCCCGGCTCCCGCACAAGCTCGTCAGTATGCATCTGCAAAATTTTCTGCGCTAAGGTATGCTTCATGAGCAAACTCCAGTTTGGTAATTTTAGGATCCCTGGGGCAAACGGTCACTCCGTGGGAATCTGCTTATAGCTGATCACATCGTTTTCCTTGTGCTCAAGCCTGTTCAAAGCGTCAATGTACGCTTTAGCGCTCGCCACGATGATATCGGGATCTGCGCCGCGGCCTGTTGCCGTATACTTACCGTCACGAAGATTAACCGTGACTTCACCCTGCGCATCAGTGCCGCCCGTGATTGCATTGATGGAAAACTTCTCAAGTTCTGCCGAGGTGCCGCAGATCTGCGAAATGACATTAAAGGCCGCGTCGATCGGCCCTGTGCCAAAACCAGCTAGCCGAACCTCCTTATCAAGGTCCTGGAGGACGACGGCGGCAGTTGCCGGCATGTTGGATCCCATGGATGTCTGCACGCAGATATTGCTAAGGCGGAAACGATCCGGAATGCGGATCCGATAGACTTCGGAAAACACCAGCGCTTCAAGGTCTTCATCATGGATGCGGTTTTTCCTGTCCGCCAGTTCTTTCATGGCCGCAAAAACAGCATTGACCTGGTCATAATCAAGGCTGTAACCAAGTTCTTCCAGGCGAGTCTTCACGGCATTGCGGCCGGAATGCTTGCCGATGACGATGTCGGTGGACTTGCGACCGACAGCCTGCGGGCTCATGATCTCATACGTGTCCCTATGCTTGAGCATCCCGTCCTGATGGATTCCGGATTCGTGAGCAAAGGCATTGCTGCCAATGACAGCTTTATTCGCCGGTATCGGCCTGCCAATAATCATGGAAAGCAGATGGCAGGCGGGATAAAGTTGCTCATTGTTGATGTCGCACTCCACGCCGTAATATTCTGGGCGAAGCTTCAGGGCCATCACGCATTCTTCGAGCGAAGCGTTGCCTGCCCGCTCGCCAATGCCGCAGAGGCACAGTTCCACCTGCCTGGCACCGTTCTTAACGGCGGAAAGGCTGTTCGCCACGGCAAGCCCAAGATCGTCATGGCAATGGACGCTGAATACGGCACGCTCCGCGTTAGGCACATTCGTAATGACATACCGTATAAGCTGCCCGAATTCCTCAGGCTGCGCATAGCCGACAGTATCGGGAATGTTGATCGTCGTCGCGCCGGCGTCAATGCAGGCAGTAAAAACGCGCACCAGAAAATCCTTGTCGGAGCGCGATGCGTCCTCTGCGGAAAACTCAACGTTCTGCGTGTACGACGCAGCCCTGCGAACGGCAGCCACAGCCATCTCAAGAACTTCATCAGGCGTTTTGCGAAGCTTGTACTCCATATGAATGGGTGATGTTGCGATAAAAGTATGGATCCTGGGATTCTTGGCATCTTTGACGGCCTCCCAGGCGCGATCAATATCCTTGAAGCTAGCCCGCGCCAGGCCGGCAACCTGAGCGTGTTCCACCGTTTGCGCTATCGCCTTTACGGCGTTGAAATCACCATCACTGGCTGCAGGAAAACCTGCTTCAATAACGTCGACGCCGAGAGCCTCGAGCTGCCGGGCAATGCGCAGCTTTTCGTTCAGGTCCATAGTTGCGCCGGGAGACTGCTCACCGTCGCGGAGCGTCGTATCAAAAATAACAACCTTATCAGACATACTTACCTCCATTGCACTTCGCGTCAGACATTTTCCTGCATGGCAAGCTTACGGGCACCTACATAATCAAATTTTCCGGATCCTAACAGCGGCGGCTGTTTAACGATGACAATGCGTTTGGGCGTCCATAGCGGTGAGATGCCATTGCTGGCAAAATGCGCAGCAATGCGTCCCGTTGTAGCGTCCTCAGCAGCAATGACAAGCGCCAACTGCTCCCCTTTGCGTGGATCAGGTACAGCGACAACGCCAAGACTGGCCTCCGGCCAGATTACGCGAAGCGCATCTTCAACTGCAGCTAGGGAAACCATTTCTCCGCCAATCTTGGCAAAGCGCTTCGCTCTTCCGCGGATAAAAACAAAGCCTTCACTGTCGATATGAACAATGTCGCCCGTATCGTACCAGCCCTCGCCAGTTTCTGCAGAACCATCAAAGGCTGGGTCGCATGGTGGTTCTAAAGTTCCCGGCGAACTGGCACGCATATATCCGAGCATGACGTTATCACCCTTCACCCATAAAATGCCAGTGTTTTCCTCTTCAATGCCGGGTACGTTCTGAAGGCGGCATTGCAGTCCAGGAACGAGCCTTCCGACACTGCCTTTACGGGTATACGCCGGCGAATTCACAGAAATGAGCGGCGACGTCTCCGTCGCGCCGTACCCTTCAATAAGGTCAACACCATATTTCTGCCGCCAAGCATCACGCGTGCTGTCGCGCATTTTTTCGGCTCCGATGATGACCAGCCTGGCGTGACAGAAATCATAGGGACGACCATAGCGCGCATAGCCGGCACAGAACGTATCAGTCCCGCAGATAATAGTCGACTGGCTCTCATAAAACAGCTGCGGGACAATGCGGTAATGCAACGGCGAGGGATACATGAAGACGCGTATGCCGGCCAGAACAGGGAGCAAGGTGCATATGCCCAAGCCGAAGGCATGGAACATGGGAAGGCAGTTGAACATCTTGTCACCTGCCCCGACCGTGAACATGGTGAGAGCCTGACGGAGGTTGCAGATGATATTGGCATGACTTAAAAAGACAGCCTTAGGTACGCCTTCGGTACCTGAGGTAAACATGACCGCCGCCGTCCCGGAGCATGGCGTCGAGGGAGCCTTGCGCAAACGCGACGTAATCAATCCGCAGACCTTATCGCCGATGGTGAGATTAGAAGCGATGTCTTCGAGATACACTATGCGCAGACCGGCATCCTTCAAAGCCTGCTCCATCACGTCAAGGTCGGCCAACTTAATGAACTTCCTAGAAGTCAGTACTGAACTCAGCTTGACCGTCTGGCAACAGGAAACGACAGCGGCGATACCTGAAGTAAAATTGAGCATGGCCGGAACATGCCTCTTCATGTGAAGACCAAAAAACGCCACAAGGCCGGCCAGTGATGTAGGCAAAAGGAACCCAACCCTCTCCTCGCCGCGGAAAATACGCCCAAAGGCATGCCCAAGCACGCACATTTTTGTCAGCAAGGAACCGTAGGTAAGGACATTCCGGTCCTGATCCTCGGCGATGGGGAATTTTCTGCCTGAACGACCTGCACTGTCCATAAGCATCTGCACGACATTCCACTTACTCAACGAAGCACGGTATTCCAGCTCCATCATGATTGAGTAAAGCTTTGCTCCCATAAGGCGACGGCGTTCGCGCGATGGCAGACTTGGTGTAGGGTCAAGACGTTGCGGAGGAAGCACCGTCACTGTCACGCGGACAAAAAAACGGCGGCGCACTCTGTGGCGCATATAGGAAAAAATGGAATGGGCCGCGCCGTCGATGCGCACAGGCAACAGCACAGCGGCAGATTTCTCCGCAATCCAGGCAGCGGTCTCAAGAACACGCGTAAGCCGTGGCGTATTACTGAGATGCTCGCTACGGAACACCATGCAGCATTTGCGCTCTACCAAGAGTCTTGCGATATCCGCAGTGGCCAGAGGACTGGAAAAATCAAGAAAGACTGTGTCCGTCAGCGCACGCAAAGGGCGCATCCACCATTTATTCTCGAGTGCACTGTCGGCAATGAGCGTAATCCTCTGCGGCAGCACAGCAGCTATAAGGAGAGGATCTATAATGGAACCAGGATTATTTATAATGAAGACGCGTTCACCTGCAGCCTCGTAATTTTCGCGGCCACGCAGCGAAACGCGGTACACCAATTTAAGAAACGAACGCACAATTGCGCCAAGCATGACAACTCCTACGCACTTACGCATGAATGCAAGCTGAAAAAAACTATCATGCCGAATCAAGCCAATTTTGTCGAGAAAGATTAACGGCGTAAGCCTGCCCAATTCTCCGAAATCCCGAAAATTATACTCTGCTCACACAGCGCAAATCAACGTCTATCTGCACCATGCCCTGATATTCATTCATTGACGCTCATGGACATGCTGCATCAAGCTTGTCGGCGTCTCAGCTTTACAGCCCAGCGCAATCCTGTTAGAAAAAGAAAAATATCTTGATATCCTTAACAGTTCACCAAGGCTACCCAGCATGTTCCGCCCTAACCGGGCCCATTCTTCCTGTTTTGTTCGTGAGGCGTATAAACCATGCTTTCCAATATCATCGATTTGTTTCCTTCCATACATGTCCTGTGCATAGGCGATGTCATGCTTGACCATTTCCTGTATGGCAGCGTGGAACGAATTTCCCCTGAAGCGCCCGTTCCAGTTTTTAATTTCAAGCATGAAAAAAAGATGCTAGGCGGTGCAGGTAATGTCGTCGCCAATCTCCATAGCCTTGGCTGTACAGCAGATATCATGTGCTTCATCGGGAATGATCCAGCAGGATATGACGTCAAACAGCTTCTCAACGACGTATGTGATCATCCTGTAGCCATCGAAGTAGATGGATACCCCACCATCGAAAAAACACGGATAATCGCTGGGAACAATCACCTCCTGCGGATAGACACGGAAAAGAAATTCACTGATGTCGGCGGCGCAGAACAGCGCTTCTGTGAATCTCTTGAAGAACGTATCCAGATGGCGGACATTGTTCTTCTTTCAGACTATGCTAAGGGGCTCCTGTCAGAACAGCGTTGCCGAGCCATTATTGAACTGTGCAAAAAACTCGGGAAAAAAGTTCTAGTTGACCCAAAGGGTGACAACTACGAAAAATACCGCGGAGCCACTTTGATCAAGCCAAATCTCAAAGAATTCACGCAGGCCTCCGGCATCTCATGCACGCCCGATTCCCCTGACTTCACCGACCGCTTCCGCGCAGGTGCGCTTAGCCTTTTTGAGAACCACGGTTTCGACAACCTTCTTGTCACACTCAGCGAACATGGCATGGCCTTCATCTCTTCTTCTGCTCCTGAGGAAGTCTTCCGAATTCCAACAGAAGCCAGGGAAGTATTCGACGTCTCTGGCGCCGGAGACACTTCGCTTGCGACCTTCGGCGCTGCGCTTGCAGCAGGAGCATCCATCCGAGAAGCCATGAAACTTGCAAACATAGCCTCCGGCATTGCCGTCGGTAAGCTAGGAACGTCCCAAGTCAGTGCAGCGGAGATCGGCAAGGCCATCGTATCCCTGGGAGAGGGAGCAAGCGCCGTATGGAGGCAGAGGTCCAAAATTCTTTCTCTTAAGGATGCGGCGGATGCTGCTGACAAATTCCGCAGGAGCGGGAAAACCATAGGCTTCACCAACGGCTGCTTCGATCTCCTTCATCAAGGGCACCTTTATTCGCTGATGGAAGCTAAAAAAGAATGCGACATCCTTATGGTCGGCGTCAACTCCGACAGTTCAGTGAAGCGCCTTAAAGGCAGCGAACGTCCTGTCCAGGATGAAGACACCAGGACTCTTCTGCTTGCGTCCTTGGAATTTGTCGATCATGTCATACTTTTTGATGACGACACCGCAGTTCCACTTGTTAAGGCCATTAGGCCTGATGTCATTCTTAAAGAGGGTTATACACCGGACAAATGGCCTGAAGCGCAGATTGTGCAAAGCTATGGCGGCCGCGCCGTCACGCTCTCCCGCCTTGATGGCTATTCGACGACTCAGACTATCTCCAGACTCCGTGGTTTACCGCAGACAAAGTGAGATGCGTGGCCTGCATAGAACGGCAATTGACATCTGCGACGAACAGGCTACCATGCTAGATGGCGGCGTCATCCTCATATTTCGCTATTTCCAGACCGTAACGTATGGATCGACTTCTCATCACTCTTGCCATCATATTTGTCAGTCTGTCCATAGGCTACATGCTTAGGCAGCGGATCTATCGCTGTGATTCCGTTGCGACATTGACGATTTTTAACGCATTGCGTGTTAAAATACAGAAGGTCGCAATGTTCGGGCTCATTCCTATTTCAGCAATGCTTTCCCTCTGGGGGATGCCCACCCCAGACCCTCGCCTGCTGATACTCCCAATACTTGGACTTTGCGCATGGATATCAGGCGGCCTCTTGGCCATCGTGCTTTCTAGGAAACTTGCACTTGACCGCCGGCAGACAGGGAGCATGTTCTGTTGCGGCTCTTTTACCAATATCGGAGCTGTTGGCGCGCTCGTATGTGTCGTTCAGTTTGGAGAACAGACGATCGCTCTTGCGTCTCTATACCGCCTCTGCGAAGAATTCTTTTATTTCGCTGTGGCATATCCTATTGCAAAATGGTACAGTCTGCCTGCTGAAAACGCTCCAAGCTTTTCTCTTCGCAACTTCCGCATGGAACCCGTCTTGAAAATCGTTCTTACTGCGCTTGCTACCGGGCTTACCCTCAACCTTTGCGGTGTACCACGCCCTGAAGTGTTCGGCACCTTCGCTTCCGGGTTCATGATAGCAGGCACTATTTGTTTCCTTTTGTCCATAGGCATGGGGCTGCGTCTTTCCACAGTTTCCTGTTACTTCCGACAGGCAGCCTGCATATCACTTATAAAATTTTTATTGGTTCCCCTTCTCATTACTTCTTCCGCCATGCTTGCCGGTCTAAGCTCTATCGATGGAGGGCTTCCGCTCAAGGTTGTGGCCATTCTATCCGCAATGCCCGTAGCAATGAACGCTCTTATACCACCATCACTGTTCAACCTTGATCTCGATCTGGCAAATTCATGCTGGATCGTGACAACATTGGCGCTGGTAGGCATTCTGCCTGCCCTGTACCTCATCATTCCAGCCTTGTGACTTATATCAATTTCGCCAAAACGCGGCTTATCGCCGCATAAAACTTTGAGGAGGATCACATGAAACACTTTTTTAAAACGGCACTGGCAGTGACAGCCTGCCTTGGATTGCTTGCCGGTACAGCAAACGCTGCGTACAAACAGGAGTATAAACTCAGCGTTGTTCCTTCAGCCACGTCTGGCTGGGGACTTTCCGCAACATACTTTGCAGATACGGTCAAGGCCAAAACAAATGGTCGTATCAACATCAAGGTGTATCCCGGTGCGCAGCTTATGGCGGGCAAGCAAACTTCAGAACTGCTCCTCGTTCGCAATGGCGCCATCGATTTTTCCCTTGCATCCACCATCAACTGGTCGCCGCAACTTAAACAGCTCAATCTGTTCTCACTGCCCTTCTTCGTGGCCAACAATCCTGATCGTTACAAAGCAATGGATGCTATTGAAGCAGGCAATGCTGGAAAAATGATCATTGCAGCCGTGGAAAAGGCCGGCGTGAAATTCATCGGCTGGGCTGAAAATGGCTTTCGTGAACTAACCACAAGCAAAGGCCCCATTAACAAGCCAGCCGATATGAAAGGCATGAAGCTGCGCGTAGTCGGAACCCCCATTTTCATCGACATCTTCTCAGCGTTGGGCGCGAATCCCCAAGCCATCAACTGGGCAGAGGCTGTCACCGGTTTTGAACAGGGCATAGTTGACGGACAGGAAAACCCCACAAACGGCATAAATATCCCTCTGCAAATCTGGACATGGCATAAGTTCCACACTGACTGGCACTACATGAATGATCCCTTGCTCCTCACAGTCAACCAGAAAGTTTGGAAAGATTTTTCAGCAGAAGACCAGGCCATGCTCCTCGCATGCGCCAAAGACGCTGAAAAATACAGCAAAGCCCTTTCGCGTCTCGGCTTTGATGATGGAAGCGCACTGGAATATCTAAAGAGCATCAACAAAGTGCCTGCCATCAATGACCCTTACGGCACGATGGAATCTCATAAGATGAATATAGTTAAATTCACTGATGAACAGATAAAAGAATTCTATGCTGCGACTCAGGTCGTCCGCGACAAATGGACGAAGGAAATCGGCAAAGACCTGGTTTCTGCCGCAGAAGCTGACATGAAAGCTGCTCAATAATCTTTCGAGGGCGGGAGAATCTCCCGCCCTGCTCTTTATGCTCTGGGACGTAATATGCTCAGTTTTTTCAACAAACGCTTTGAAGAGCTCCTCGGGGCCTTCCTGCTCTCGGTAATGGCCTGCATTGCCTTTATCAATGTCATAGTGCGTTACTGCACAAACTTATCATTCGCTGCATCTGAAGAGCTTACGGTCAATTTTTTCGTATGGATAGTCATGCTTGGAACGGCACGTGCCTTCAGGGAAGGCAGCAATTTCAGCATGAATGTTCTCTATGACCATTTGTCACGTCCAGTGCGACTCGTCTTATATGGCATCAGCATTTTCTGCAGTATAGCGTTCTTTGGCGCACTATGCTGGCATGGCACCATTGAAGTGATGGACGAAATAGAACTTTCTGTCGTTTCTGAATCACTTGCCATCCCAGTATGGCTGTACACAATCGCCACGCCGCTTTTTTCCGCATTGATCATCATCCGCATTCTTCAGAAATTCTATGAAGATTTGCGGTCCGGCTCGTATTGAACAAAGGACGCCGCATGCACGCACCTTTTTATCAGGATCCCGCATTCTGGCTGCTTCTCGCTTTTGTTGTGCCCCTTGTCATCCGCGTACCCATAGCTATTTCCCTTGGCGTTTCCGCGCTGGCTGTTGGCTGGTGGTGGGACATGGGCATCAATATGCTATCCTACAATTTCTTTGCCGGGATAGCCAAAGTGCCCCTGCTGGCCATACCGTTCTTCATCCTTGCCGGCTTTATCATGGAACGCGCAGGCATTGCCGCACGCATCGTGCTGCTGGTTGAAGCGCTGGTCGGCAACATGACTGGCGGTTTAGCCATTGCTACGGTCGGGGTAGCAACCTTTTGGGGAGCTGTCAGCGGTTCAGGTCCTGCTACCGTAGCTGCGCTTGGGCTCATCCTGGTCCCCGCCATGGTAAGAAACGGTTATGACACCCCCTTCGCTGCGGCGACTATTTCCGTATCTTCCGGACTTGCCATCGTCATCCCTCCAAGCATTGCTTTCATAGTCTACGGCGGCATTGCCAATGTCTCCGTACCCGCGCTCTTTGCCGCCGGCTTCATGCCAGGCATTGTCGTAGCGCTTTTTCTGATGCTCTCTGTTTTTCTTACATCGCGTAAAAAAGGCTATCGGGGAAACCCGAAAACCATCTCCGTTGCTAAAGCCTTCAGGGAAGCCTTTTGGGGCGTGATGACTCCCGTTGTCATTCTCGGCGGCATTTACGGCGGCGTCTTCACGCCAACAGAGGCAGCTGCTGTAGCCATCTTTTATGGCTTGTTCGTTGGAATTTTCATCTACAAGACGTTCAACAGCCTTTCGATATTGTTTGAAGTGCTTGTAGAATCCGTGAAAGCAACTGCAGTGATTATGTTTGTCGTCACCTGCGCTGGGCTCTATGCATGGGTAGCCAGCACCGTAGGACTCGTGGAACGCGGCGCAGCCGTGCTTCTTTCCTTTTCCGATAATCCCTGGGTGCTCCTCCTGTTCATCAACATCATCCTTTTTATCTCAGGGATGCTGCTGGATGCTATTTCCATCTACTATGTTCTGCTTCCATTCCTCCTCCCAATTGTAATGCATTTCAACTGGGATCCGGTATGGTTCGGTGTCATGATGACGATAAATCTCGCTGTTGGCCAGGTGACTCCGCCAGTAGCTGTCAACCTTTATGTTGGAGCCAAGATCAGCAACCTGACCATGGAACAAATAACTCCACCTGTCCTCCCCATGCTCGTTGCGGTCATGGCTGCACTTGCAATCATCGTCCTCTTTCCGCAAATCACTCTCTTCATGCCTCATCTCCTCGGGCTCTGATCTGAAAATTCAAACACATCGCTGCGGTGTATATAAAAGAGCTCCCGGATCCAAATAATATGTACCCTCTTTACTGGACAAACCAGTAAGGAGGGTATTCGTATACTTTATAGTTATGCATAAAAGAGAAAGTGTATAGAATTACATCGGAGAGGAGAATGGCCTGAAACTCCCGACGGCATTAAGAACCCAAAAAACTTTCATATCACGGTGCGGCGCTGGGTGAGAACGGAAGATGTTAATGGGCCTGAAGTACTCAAGCATAAGGAATCAGATAAAGAATGGTCTCCCGAAGAAAAACTTGAGCTGTTTTCCAGGGTCCTTGCAGGAGCTTCAAACCAATCTGTTGCCATTGAAGCGAGAGTTGCCATCAGTTTACTTTACAAGTGGGTTCGTCATTACAAAGAATCCTGGTATGATGGTCTGGTCAACAGAAGGAAAGTTAGACTACAAAAGGATCCGGATATGACAAAAGTCAATGATAATAATCCGAGGAAGCTCGAAAAAACCGAGTATGAAGAACTCGTTCGTCTGAGGGCCGAAAACGAGTACATCAAAGCGGAGATCGAAGTATTAAAAAAGAGATCGCCTTGAGAGAAAAAAAATGGGAGGAACAACTCAAGGCGAAAAAGCGGAAATCGTCCGTGAACTCAGGGAACAAGGATATCTGCTGAAATACCTCCTGAAAGCAATGAGGCTGGCCAGGTCGACTTACTATTTCGAAATAGGTAAAGACGATCCGATAGGGTCAAGAAACAAGGAACTTGCAGCCGAGATACAAGATATCTTTGAACACCATAAGGTAAAATACGGTTTCTGGAGAGTGTACAGGGAACTTGTGAACCGTGGACACAGGGTCAATCATAAACGGGTCCAGATGCTCATGCGCGAAACGGGTCTTCTAGGCAAACGGCTAAAAGAAAAGTATCATTCCTATCAGGGAGAAGTCGGAAAGGTCGCGGACAATCTCATCAACAGGGACTTCAGCACCAAAAGCCCCTTACAGAAATAAACGACGGACGTGTCGCAGTTCAGCTTTTTTCTGGGGAAAGTGTTACTTCTCGCCGATTCTGAATATGCAGACAAATGAGATTATTTCCTATGAACTTTCACGGAGTCCGAACCTGGAACAGATTCGCTGGATGCGTGAAGCTGCTTTTTTAGAAAGTTTACTTCCTGTAAAGGGTTCATACTCCATTCAGACCAGGGCTGGCAGTATCAGCACCCTTACTTTAGGAACGTGAACCAAAAGCACGGCATTGTGCAGTCGATGTCCCGGAAGGGAAACTGCCATGATAACAGTATGATGGAGAGCTTTTTCGGAAGACTAAAGAATGAGTTACTGTATGGCTGAGAGAAGCGATTTGGATCGTATGAAGAGTTTTCCGTGGCTATGGCGCAATACATA
>JAEEGL015935518.1_pt1 | contig 17742 bp, 24 predicted proteins | sample 9134231 | NCBI WGS metagenome assembly JAEEGL01 (sample SAMN16246548, study PRJNA631951) | gut metagenome | biome: gut microbiome; feature: rumen; material: fiber-attached | host: Bos | place: Iran: Karaj | collected 2018-10 | reverse complement strand
TAATCTTGCAATCTCAAGGGTATCTATGTAATCGTTTCCGATATACTTTCCGAAGTACTTCTGGGCATCCCGCTGAATAAACTTCATATCAAAGGTATGAATGTTGTGACCGATAATCACAGAATCACCTATAAAGTCGTTGAAATCCGCGAGGGCCTCCCGAAACATCGGACTGTTTTCAACCATTTCATTCGTGATACCATGAACCGAAGTTGCCTGATACGGAATAGGCCTGCCCGGATTAACGAGTGTAGTTAATTCATCAACTACAACTCCGCCCTCGACCTTCACAGCCGATATCTCAACAACTTCATCGGAAGTACATGATATACCCGTGGTCTCAAGATCAAAGATCACGTAGTCGGGAACATATTCAATTCGTTTCTTGCCTGATATTTCAGATATCACTGTCAAACTCCCACATCATCTGATTAAGCCGCATATTTGTCTCTTCATTTTGCTTTTTCTTGATGATCTGCTCCCTGTCGCTTAGGATAGCCAGCACCTCGTCGGCAATATCCTCCATCGGCAGTTTCTCATCATAGTGTCGAAGATACCCTATCAGGCGCCCCGCGGTCCAGTCGGTGTTCAGATTGCACGTCACCTCATAACAGAAGCCTTCCGGATATCCGCGCTTTAGAAGGATATTATATAGTTCTATACTTTTCTCTGTTCTGTGTATCATCGTCCCCGGATCCTGCAACTCCTATCTGTTGGAAATCCCTGTTATGTATGTGATAAAGCAAGCAAAATCCCCTATTCGCTTTCTTTCTTCACCGAGCTCTTCTCTCCAGGAATGATCTACGCCTTCCTGGGCCGTTATCCTTGAAAGGATGTTTAAAGAAGTAATGAACCCGTCATGAGTCGCAGTTCTTAAGCTGTCGGTGTCCATCTTCTCCTCACGGTTCATTCTTTCCCAGTCATTCCTGATCTTCGTATAGTCCGACGCCCTTTTTAAACAGTCATTCCAGAAGTCCATCTTGTCATCCGACTCGCATTTTGAGATGCTTTCTGCCATTTTTTCATATATTCTCAGGGCATCCTCCATCGTAAGAATATGCCCTGCAGGATGTTTTAAATACGATTCATAAGTATTGATCATTTATTTTTCCTCTTAATCCTTCCGAGTAGCTACGAATTAGAAGGATAGTATACACTCTGTCCTGTGTATCATCAGGGTTTCTCTACTACATCTATCCCCAGCGTCTCCATGAACCGCCCGAAGTTGTATGGAAACTTATTGGAACCCGCGAATTTCCGCTTCCGTATACCATTAGTATACTCAAATTCCACGCTCCATGAAACACCGTCATTTACCACAACATCTTTAGGTTCATAATACGGTTTCCAATCGCCGATATGCAGATATGACAACAAGCCGATCATTTCATCCCAATCAGGATCACTGTTTGTAAACTCACGGTTTATAGATTCCATCCTGCGTGCATACCGGATCTCGACCCTTATTTTTTCGACATATTTAAGATCATCCTCGAACTTCCTCGCCCTGATCTCTGCTTTGGTAAGCGGTAATTCTCCGCCTTGTTCCTCTAGAAACTTTCTTGCCGCTTCAATATAATCCCGCTGCATCGTGATCCTTACATCCGGCGACGGGCAAACGATCACCGGCTCCTCATCTTCGAGACCCACATACTCAACCTCTCGCTTAAGTCGCGTCATTTCCCGCTTAAGCCCTCGTATCTTACTAATGATCTCATCGTTGGATAATCCCTCAAGTTCAAGCTTTACGTACGTTTCCGGACTTATCATCATAAGTTATTCCCTCCTTTGGCACTCTCATAATACACCCCTCCCCGGTCCCATTTACAGGTCTTTGCAAAAGAAAATGCCAACATCCTATCCTCTTCCCAATTTTCCCGCGCTGTGATATGATTCTTTCATAAGCAAATTTCATATCACGTTTAAATCTTCTTTTGGGATTTCCGCCCAATCTGTTTATCGCTTCTGAAATTCTTGCTTATAATCACCAATAATCGCAGGCAGGAATTACATAAGCATGACAGCTTTTCACTCGATTCCTGTCTTATCACCAGGAAAGGAGAACTATATGAGTGAAAAAAGGGTTACAGTAAAACAATTTGAAGAATTATCATTTCGAGATGATTTCATGTTCGGAAAGGTGATGCAGGATCCCGGGCTATGCAGAGACGTAATTGAATGTCTATTGGGACGAAGTATCGGCGAACTGACAGAAGTACAGTCGCAAAAAGAGTTCAAATTCACCAAAGATGGAAAATGGATAAGACTTGATGTTTTTAACCGTGATTCATTGGGCGAGATATTTGATACGGAAATGCAGAATCTGAACCACAAGACAGTCGAATATCTTGACCTTCCCAAGAGAAGCCGTTTTTATCAATCTTCGATCGACATCGACTTTATGGATAAAAACATGTCTTACAAGTCATTACCGGACAGTAATGTGTTATTTATCTGTACTTTCGATCCGTTCGGCGAGGGATTATGCAAATATACATTTGCCGAAAAAAGTTTTGAAACTGATATGATGCTTAATGACGGAACCACCAAGGTTTTTTATAACTGCACATACAAAGGCTCCGATATACCTGAAGAACTGGCACAGTTATATGATTATATCGAAACCGGAAACACTACCAATTCCCTTACAAAGCGCATTAATACCGCTATAGAAAAGGGACGCAGGAACGAGATCTGGAGGACGGAATATATGCATTTTGAAAGAATGTTAATGGATGCCAGAGACGAAGGCCGTGAAGAAGGCCGCGAAGAAGGCCGCGTAGAAGAGCGCGCCAACACTGAACGTGAACGTACCCGGGCCGAGAAAGCCGAAGCCGAAATTCAAAATCTACGTGTCCAACTTAATGAACTTAAAGCACAATTACCTCAATAATTCTATGTTCATCCCACAACCACACAGGGCGTTCGCCATATAGCGAACGCCCTTATTTCTTTGTCAGTCAAAAGATAATAACCATATAATCCTATACTATATCCGCCGTTTTACATTCTGCTGCCGCGATCAGATCGGCCGGTGCAAGTTCTATCTGAAATCCGACCTTACCGGCACTTACAAATATCTTATCATAATTTGCCGCTGTTTCGTGGATAAATGTCGGAAAGTGCTTCTTCATGCCTATGGGCGAGCATCCGCCGTGAACATAACCGGTAAGGGGCAGAAGGTCACGCTGCTTTATCATCGCAACAGCCTTTTCGCCTGCGGCTTTTGCGGCTTTTTTAAGGTCGAGCTCTTCTTTTACCGGCACCGCAAAAACATAGTACGCACCGCTCTTGCCCTGGGTGACAAGCGTTTTGAATACCTTTGCGGGATCTTCACCGAGTATACCGGCGATCTGTTCACCGGTCATAGTGGCGTCGGGTTCGTAAGAATGGCTCTCATATGAGATCTTTTTACCGTCAAGAACTCTCATGACGTTGGTTTTTTCTTCTTTTTTCATAAATCATCACTGTCAAGGATTATAGTTACGGGGCCGTCGTTTACGGAAGCCACCTGCATGTCGGCGCCGAATTCACCGGTCTCAACTTTAAAGCCGCGGGACCTGCACTCGGAAATGACAAGTTCGTAAAGCGGGATCGCAAGATCGGGGCGCGCAGCCTCGGTAAATCCGGGGCGGCGGGACTTACAATCCGCATAAAGCGTGAACTGGCTAACTATCAATAATTCCGCACCGGCGTCTGTGGGGTTAACGTTCATCTTACCTTCCGGATCCTCAAATACTCTGAGTCCGCAGAGCTTATCGGCGATCTTACGGGCGATGTCTTCGGTGTCATTGACATTTACGCCAAGTAATACTAAGAAGCCTTTATTGATTGCTCCGACGGTCTTATCGTCTATGGTTACGGATGCTGATTTAACTCTTGTTATGACTGCTCTCATGGGGTACTCCGTAATCTATGGCTGCAGGTGGAATTCCTGATAAGAATCCATATCTACCGTGCCGTCGTTGTCATCGACATAATGAAGTTTTATCACCTGCTCGGTGTACTCGATGTATTCCTGCCATACTGCGGGAGGGCCACCCATACCGTCGAATTCCTTGACATCTATAAGGCCGTCGGAAAGGGGCCAGGGCTCGAGCGAGTAGGTGTTTTCGCTGTGGTACTGGTGCTGGATCTGGACCGTACCATTGGAGGTATCGATCTCCAAATACAGGAAGGCCGGGATACTTGAGTCGGTGTTGACCATCTCATATACGCGCCAGATTTTGTCCTTATTGGAGTAAACGGAAGTGTCGTCACCGGAATCTGCGGGCTCGTCGGCTCTGCCGCCGGAGGCGGGTTCATCGGAAGTTCTGCCTGCAGCGCCGCTGTCGGGATCCGTGGCATCGGAAGATGCTTTAGTGGAAGATGCGGAATTGGCTTTCGCTGAAGAAGCAGGCTCGGCGGTCTTGACATCCACACTTGCGGAAACGTCGACGTTAACCCTTATCTTGCCACAGGCGGTAAGTAAAAGGGCTGTTATTAATAACAGTGTGAGGATAAGGTTTCTTTTGCCATGCATATCTCTTACATCGCTCTGAAAAAACAGAGGCCTTTCTGTTTCATTTATCGGTCCAGGTTACGGGATTGCCGGTGCGGGCGAGTGCAACCCTGTCGGGTGCGCCTCCCTCGGGATAGCCGATGATAAGGCCTCCCGTTATGGTCTCGTTATCATCAAGGCCATAGGGTTTCATGAACGCCCTGATGTTTTCGTTCTCATCAAGCCAGTGAAGCTGATTGATCCAGCATGAACCAAGATCGAGCGCGTTCGCGGCTATCATCATGTTTTCAAGTGCACAGGCGCTGTCTGCCATCGCATTGCCATAACCCTTACGGTTGGCGACTGCGATGAAAACAGGCGCATTATAATGAAATACAAAATTACCCGTCTTGGAGGCATTAATGGCATGCTTTAGCGATACATACGTATCGGGGCCTGCCTCCATAGCGGCAAACTCGCTTTTTACAAGCACAGCCAGTTTATCTAAGATCTCTTTATCCGTGAATACGATAAAATGCGTGGTCTGGCTGTTCGAGCCGCTCGGTGCGTACCTTCCCGCCTCGATGACCTTTTCTATGAGGTCGCGCGGGGGAAGCTCGGATTTATATTTTCGTGTGCTTCTGCGGGTAAGGATGGCTTCTAATGCTTCCATGGTGTGCTCCTGCTATTGTTTAGGATTTGATTCATCAAGATCTTCTCTTCTGGATCCAAACAGTTCTCCAAGTGCGAAGTACAACCCACAGATTGCAAACGGAGATGCTACAAGCCATAAGAGTAGCGAGATCAGATTAAAGCCGTGTTCCGCCTGGAAATTTATTCCCCACCTTATCGGGAAATACGATATTACCAGCAGTATGAGACCGCCTATGAATATTCCGGGCCTGAAAGGAGGTCTTTCTCCGGCGCGGATTGCATTCACTCTTCGTTCCTGGGCATCGACCGAGACCTCTTTGCTTTTCTTATCAGTCCCCTCGATGTAGTAATCTCCGTTGCTGACTATTATTGCTCTCGGGTCAGACAGTATTATCTCTGAGATCTGGAGCGGAGTGGTTTCTATTTTTTCATCATGTACATCTGTAAATATCAAAGAATTGAACTCATTCAGTTCCGTAGCGATACTAAGGTCGCTCTGTACGTAATAAGTTCGATGCTCTTTATGGTTCTTATCGATATCAGAATAATATTTGGTATAGTCATGCTGCCAACAGATAGCATTTCTCGTCTTATCAAAGAAGATATGATATCTGTCTATCATTTCCTGCTTACCTTTATATGTTTCATCAACGCCTTCTTTTGGCCCGGTGAAAGAAAAAGTCCTGTCGCCGATAAAAGAGACCAGTTGATCATATGTCATGTCAAACTTCTCTCTTTTACCGTCTTCGATCGATGTCGGAAGTTTGCGTGCTGTTTCAAGTCTTGCAATGGTTGCTTTTGTTTTTTCATCGTCGGACATTCCCTTAAAAGCATCCACGTCTTCATGGGTCTTGGCGTTTGCATCTTTATAGACAAAATTTCTGTCGAAAACAGTAAATGAGCCGTCTTCCCAGAATGTTATTTGGTCTTTTGAAAGTTTTTCCGGAATGTCTTTGATGTATATGCCACATACACCCAAAGAAATGATCAGCCGTCCATCGGAATAATCCATTATCTCGTATGTTGTCCCTTCATTTTTTAAGTACAAATGCCCCTTGTACTCACAAATAGAAACAACACAGGCGTCTTTTTGCGTCCATTTGCCGTTACCGGAGAAGAATTTGATCATTTCTTCTTTGTTGGAAAACGGAATCTCTGCCTTTTTCTTTTCTATAACAAGGGGAACCGCTTCCGTCTTGGGTTTTACAGCCTTGGCTGCACTTACTCCGTAATAGTTGTTAATCTCGACCTTTTCAATAAAAGAGACCGTGCCGCAAAACGGACAAACGATCTTTTGGGCGCCCTGCTCGTAGTTCAGGTTGCCCCCACATGATTTACACTTAAGTTCCATAAACCCTCCCATTCTCGTGAAATAGCATTATTATATAATATATCGATCCATAACATTATAGAACTAAAAAATGACACCGCCAAGCCAAACGCTATGGTATTTCATCTTTTGTTATTTCCTTCTTTATCCCTTATCTTCTCCCCGGTCAATTCCGCCACTCGGTCCGAAACTTTTGTTTTTTGGCTTCGCTTTCGAGGTTTGTGGTTCAGGTAATCCGCTAGATCCTTTGTTTTTTCTGTTATTTCTTCAATATATTCTCTGCCGGTTTTCTCGGGTATATCCGCACCTGTACCGACCTTAATAAGATCTTCATCGGTTATATCACGGCCTTTCCCGTTTACTGCAGTAGTATGCTCACCCCAATATGTATCACTGTAAGTAAGGTCGTAGGCCGGAGCAAGGCGCCACCCAAGATTCTCAGTGTATGTAAAAGAAAAGTTTTTCGCGTGATCGTCGTGATTATGGGTTTTGACATTAAAACACATTGTTCTAAATAATTGTTCTTTATCTACGGTGTTATCTTTTGTCAAGACACGAACAAGTTTCAGCAATGTTTCATAATCACATGACGGAGCTCGGAAATCCGCTTCCAGTAAACCTGCCGCAGTTACGGTAAAGATCTTTTCTTTGTTCTTCCTGTCAAATCGTTCGGTCATAAAATAGCCTTCACAAACGGAAGAATCGATCAGTGCGGTTTCAGTCATCGTAATTCCACATTTCTTTGCGCATAACGAATAATCATACTCTCGTTTACCGCTTATGGAAGGATCTGTTTTTGCAGGAAATTTGACGATCCATTCTCTGTCATCTTTGCTAAGAAGAATCTTTGGCCTTGTTCCGCCGCTTGATCCGCCGAGACGATAGAGGATATCCAGTTGATCCGACGTTTTTGAAGAAAGAAGTTTCTCACATTCCTTGGCTATCACATCAAAATCCGGCGAATACGCGTTAAGATCAAAGTCCCTCTCTTTTGATGGATGATATTCCAATGCTCCCATTCCCGAACATCCGACGTAGGCCAAACGATCAAGAGTTGTGATCCTGTCGGAAGGAATGCCGATGGTTTCAAGATACCTGTTAAGCAACAATTCGCCCCAGCTATCAGGCAGGCTGTCGGCAAATACTCCGAACAGACCTCCGAACCGTTCTCTTGAGCTCTCCATGGGGACAAATACATTATTTCCTAAAGGTAAAGATATCGGGCTGATGGAAAAGCCGGTTTTTATCCATTCATCACTGTATTGAAATGCGACCCTTTTATCGGGCGTCTCCGCAAGGTTTCCAACCAGACGGCCGTGATAATATACCTCAAGGATTCTGTTTGCGGGCATTAACTACCTCCTCTATGCTTGTGTAAACGGGTTCGGTAAAAAGAGAATTAACCTCACCTATGATACCGAGTTCCATAGCAATCTTCACAAAAGACTCAAGAGATATCTGACCGGTCTTTTCAAATTTGCGCAAAGTTGCATAACTCACATTGCTTCTTGCAGCCATTTGTTTTTGGCTTATCTTTTTGCGCTTCCGAATGCTCTTCATTCTTTCCGCCAGTCTTTTCGTTACATCTGAGGGGGTATCCCAAAAGTAATCCATTACATTCCTCCATTTTGCTACTATAATAGCAAAATACGACAAAATAGTCAATGAATTGCTACTATAATAGCAATTCATTGACCGGGCTTTTAGTCTTTAAGGCAAAGTTTCTCCACTGTTCATGGGATGCCTCATTTAAAAACGTATGCCTTAAGCGCCCACAATATCAGCAGATGCAAGGGATAGAATACGTAAAAGAACCATTTGTGAAAGGCCTTTTTGCTGCCGGATTCGCCGTTGTAAAGGTATATGATAAGCGGCGGCACCATAAACGCACCAAGTTGGAACACATTCGAAAACGGCTGCCCTGCGAGGATCGCCATCAGATTCATGCATCCGGCCTCCACCGCAATGATGATAATAAACGATCTCCATTGCCGCTTCGGTTCGTCGCGATAAATAAAAAGAAAAAGCGGCCACAAAATGTCCATTACCGGCCAGTCGCCCATGAATGACAGTAGACATGCCACGATCACAAGCAATATCTTAAGACCTTTTTTGATGTTTGCTTTATCCCACATCCAGATTGTCAGAAGCGCAAGGAAAAGCGTATATATAACACCAAACTGAAGTGTGGGCCATTTATTCATTTCATACAGACTGTAGGGCACCCACGAAATAAGCGCAAATATTCCGAGCCTCAAGGCATATTTTGCGACATTCCTGGTGTGCATATATCCCTCGTAGAGCATATATGCCATAATCGGACCCGTAAGTCTTCCGATAAAATGGAGTATCTGCCCGGTCACTGTGCCGGTTGTAAAAAACCTCCAGCCTATATGGTCGATCACCATCGCTATTATCGCGATGTATTTGAGTTGGTTACGGTTTATGGATAGTTTCTTTTCCATAGACTACAAAAGTCCTCCCTTCATTTCGGGAATCCCCAAAAGATTACATAAACAATGAACGACACTATATCGACAAAAAGAAAAATCCCGACAGCGATACCCGCTATCTTAAGGCCCTTTTTCGCCTTTTTCCGGTTCTCATCCGTAAGCACATGCTCCTTGATATCGCTGTATAACTCGGATCTTACGACATGCTCGGCGGGCGCGGAAGCTTCGGAAGTTTTATCAAGCACCAGTTCGTCCAAAGACACTCCGAACAGGTCGCCGATCGCCACAAGTTTCTCCATATCCGGAGTGGATTCGCCGATCTCCCATTTTGAAACGGTCTGTCTCGAAACGTTCAAACGATTGGCAAGTTCCTCCTGAGAAAGACCTTTTTGTTTTCTTAATTCGTAAAGTTTATTGTTAAATCCCATCATTCGCACCGCCTTTCCCGTTTTCTTTTGCCCGTGAGATAAAGCAGCAGATCACCAAGGCCCCGGCGCAGACCACAGAAGTGATAACACTTGCCTCTATCCCGTATTCGCCGCCGTTTAAGACGTTGCTGCCAACGGATCTTAAATCAAAGACAGCAGCCGTCATCTCATCGTTACCGCTTAAATTGAGCCCCAAAATGTTATAAACGATGAAATTCCAAATGGTATGAAGTCCACATGCCGGCCAAATGCTCTTAAAATATATTGTGGAAAAAGAAAACACAAGCGAGATCAGGATCAGATTGACTACCGCAAAAAAGATGATCCCTATGCCCGTCCCGGTCATATTGAACAGATGCGGGATAACAAACAATGCTGTACTTACCGTGATCGCGATCGGGAGCGATGTCCTGTATTTTAAAAGCTGTAAGACGATCCCGCGGCAAAGCACTTCTTCCGTTGCTCCCTGGCAGACGAACGCAAGCAGCATGAGCAATATGTAGATATGATCGATATCTTTAAAAACTCCGTTAAATGTTATCGCGCCTGTAAGCATTATCAGAGAAACCGAGGCTCCGACCAGGACCATGCCTATAAATCCGCCTATCAGGTATGTCCCGACATTCCCGGTAAACCCGAGTTTGGAAAGAGTTTTCTTTTGAAAAAGCTTCCAGTAAAGGATCATGATCGCGACCATAAGGCCGTAACCGTAATATGATATCAGCATTATCGTGCCGGATTCAAACATTTCTCCCTGCAACGGATTTTTGTTACAGGCAAAATGCAGGGCTATGACAACACCTTCCGCGATCAATTCCGATACGAACTTAACAAACCAGAAAATGATAACGACTTTGATGATATAAAGTATCGTCGGCATTTCGGTTCGGTTGTTCAGGGGACTTACATTTTTGATAAATTGCTTTAACTTACTCATGATCAACACTCCTTTTAAAATGTTTTGTTGTGATCAATCGTAAGTTTTGTGCCTAAAAAGCACCACCAAGTATCCTTGGCAATCTGTCAACCAAATTTAACATTCCCGCCAAATACCGGTGCGCAGCGCGATCTAAGCCTCTCAGCACCCTTTTCTTCCGTTTTTGTGGTCATCGATCGAGCAGGCATTGGGCGTTCCGTACTCGATCAGGCCTGCATCGGCCGGGTCTATCGATATCGTTCCGTCTTCAAACACAAACGCCGGAACTCCGACATCACCGATCTCCTTGCAGTGGTCAAAGACCGGGCTGGTATCACGAAGTCTTGTGAACGCACTCATATTGCGGATATTCTCGCCAATGTTTATATACTGAAATTCATCTTCCCGTCCCTTTATCTGTTCGTGCACATAGTCACAGTAAGGACAGGTGGGCATTCCGTAAATCTTGATCATAGGGTACCTCCTTCGGCCATTAACTTTCCTATCTCGAATGCGAGGTGCGGCAAATTCTGCCTACACTTCATAATCCATACAAACGCGACTTGCCGTAAAAGGCCTAACCCTCGTATTTGCTACAAAAACATGTTTGGGATGCTCGGCGTAACCCTTAAGTGCGGCCTCATCTTCAAATAATGAGTCAAGCATCAGGTCGCAGTTTGAACTCCTAAGCGGTTCAGTATTAACCTGGATCTCAATGAGTCCGGGAATCTCGCCCTTCAATCCTTCAAGACCTTCCTTGATCTCCGCTTTGATCTTTTGGATCTCTGCTCCTGAATAATCATCCTTAAGTTTCCACAAAATCACATGTTTTACCATCTCAGTCTCCTCAAACATTATATGTTTTTATAATATCTACAAGTTCTTGATCCGCAGGAAGCCAGTCAACGCTATCCAGTTCATCCATCGACAGCCATTTAGCAGCTTCCGCTTCCTTTAAAAGGAGCTCTCCACCTACCACTTCTGCCCAGAAGCAATCCATGGAAAGATGGAATTTCGGATAGTCATATTCTATCGTTTTTATAAGATCTCCGACTTCTATATCGGCTGTGAGTTCTTCATGAATCTCGCGCTTAAGAGCTTCCTGCGGAGTTTCACCGGCTTCGATCTTTCCACCCGGAAATTCCCACCAGCCTTTAAATTCACCGTAACCACGAGCAGTGGCAAAGATCTTGTCAACGCCACCTTTATTGTCACGAATAACGGCAGCTACTACACGGACACTTTTCTTACACATACAACGTTATGCCCCATGCCTTTCCATTCTGATAATATTGTTATTGTTCATCAACAACATATAACCTCGGCATCGTTTGAACAATGCGTCATTGGCATATTCTCTATCGTCCCTATATATAACATCATGGACATTGTCCACCAGTAAGTAATTCATAGAAACACCCAATAACGTACTAAGTGCTAAAAGATTATTTACCGAAGGTAAAGTGTGTCCGTTGAACCATTCATAAATTGCTTGGTTTGAGGAAATATGAAGATAGTCTTGTATATCTCTGACAGTAATTCCACGATAGTTGCAAAGTGTCCTAAGCCAGACACCCGTCTTTTTGAGATCAATTTGCGGATAAACAAAAGAATCCTTTCTAATCATATCGTCACCCTATCTGAAAATCGTTGTCTGATTTATACTGTGTGATTACATAGTTATGATTTGTCTTTTCTATAATTGATATTACCTGCCCAAGCATCTCATCTGATCCATCAGTATAAAAAATCTTTTCAGGCTCAGCTTTAGCATTTTTAAGTGCATAGAATTTTGCAACAACTATGGCGCTGTAACCTTCGGATATAGCTTGGTTTAATTGTTCTTCTAACTGGTACAAATATATGATGCGGCTAACAAAGAACATAGCCACCTTTTCATCTGGCCATTCTTTATAACTTACCTTGGGAAGACTACCTTTAAGATCTGTGAACTCACGCTGAGTAAACTCATATAATGCCAATGAATCCACTTCCGGATATGAAGCGAAATAACGCCACGCGACATAATAGAAATCTTTTCGCGTACTCATCTCGCAGGAAAATTTAAGCATCCCCGGGCCGCCGCTTCCTTCATCTATATAGAAACCTATCGGCTGTCCGTTTAAATATATTTCTGCCTCAACATGGAAATCTTCCATTCCGCGAGTAATGTCAATATTTTTGAGTTCAACACCAAATATCTTTACCATAGTATCCAACCATTCCTTTGAAAATAGTGTTTCTACATCAAGAATAGTCAATGCTATGGATATAGTCATCCAAGTAACACTTGGATTTGGGCTATTTTATACGTTTTTCATATTCCATAAGTCTTTTGAGTGCTTCGGCGTTATGTTCAGCTATACCTTCAAGAATGATGGTATCAGTTTCATCATTTAAAACATGAATTTTACGATGGCAGTTTGGACAGATTGCAACTACATTGTCGATAGTATCTGATCCACCGTCAGCGAGTCTCTTAACATGGTGTTCTTCTAAATACGGAGATCCATTTTTATCTATGAAAGGAGCCTCGTTACCACACAGTTGGCATCTGCCATCAGCTATACGCTTAACTTCTTCTTTGAGGTATTCATCTCTATGATAGACGGTAGTCTGCGTAAGTTTCGGTTCGTGAGGGCCAGATATCATTTTTGAACGAGTTACAAGCTCCTTAATTGAGAGTTTAACAACCTTGGAAGGATCTGGGTTTTCCAAGTCTTCAGCAGCATTTATCGGAGTTATTGGAAATATCCAAACTTTTCGAACGCGCCCCTCCTCGTCGGGTTGATTAGTCTGATAAGGAGTGCCGGCTAATTTTACTTGCCCCCTAAATGTATAGATTGCTCTTGTCATTACCTCAAAAAGAAAAACACCTATCCCGTTTGTATCCGATTCGTACAGAGTTATATTTTGATTACCCTTCAGAGTCTGATCACCATATTTTCCCATTCCAGTATAAAGCAAAATACCGTCATTCCAATTATCCTGATAAAACGACTTTGTCTTATCAGAAATGATAACCAAAGAATGGGTCTCTTTGGATTTGCGCATTCCACCCATATTACCGCATTTGAAAATCTTCTGAAGCTGATCATTAGTAATTTCGTCGCCGATATTTAAACCCGGATCAAATCCCATGCTAAACTCATCCTTTCTGGAAATATTGTAATTTCATTATAATGATTTGAACGAGTTTTTCCAAGTATTGCTTGGATGGCTTGTGCGAAAATAAAAAGCACCTGCAAACTGCAGGCGCCAAACACTCCAATATAATTGTTATTTCTTCTCTCCCCTCATCTCCTTCACTACTCCAAACACATCTCTGTGCTTGAGTTTGCGTGGTTCGAACTTGATGAGAGTATATACAAGCTGCATAATGAGTCCCGCACCGAAGGTACTGATAAGGGTTCCGATACCGACCGGGCCGCCTAGGAGGTATCCGATCAGCAATACAACAGCCCACAACAGGACTTCCACGATCCCGATGGGGATCTTAGGCATTCTTTTGCCAAGACCAACCAGCAGTGCGTCACGCGGTCCGCAACACTGTTCGGCACTCATGTATATCCACATGCCAAGTGCCATAAACACAAATCCCACCAGCATGATCGCTATGCCAAGCCAGAGATTGTGATTCTCAGGGAAGGGATTTAAATAATTAAAGGCCTGTACAAAGTTACCGGTCAGCAGAGCATCTATGATAGTGCCAAAGCCGATCCTTTCCCGCAACAGAATGTCGATCACCAGGATGGTGACTGCCATTATCGTCATTGAAATACCGTAATTAAACGGTGTATGACGGGCAATGCCCATTCCGAGACAGTCCCATGGTGCAAGACCGATATTTGCGTAGATCGTAAGATGTACACCAAACGAAAACACTATAAGTCCGGCAACTATTCTAAGCCATTCCAAAACTACTTTCTTGATCATTACTCATTTAAGCCTTGTTACTGTATCGTAACGCTTGCGATATACTCGGCATCCGAGGGGATCTTGATGCCGGGGTCGGCTATTAATACATCGGCTTTTTTACCCTTTTCTTCAAGGCCCATTATAAAGTGGCAGAGTGCTATGCCGAGGTCGACCTTCTGCATATCGCCTACTGCATCGTTTACAAAGCCCTTGTCTTTCTTTTCATAAAAATGATATACGCCGTCTCTTTCGATGATCCTCCAGGGCTGTTTGTTGACAGCGGACGGAGCCCATCTTACAAGTTCCAAGATCGCTGTCATATCATCGGACGGTGTAAGTGTCTTACCCCACTCGTCTTTAAAGAACAGTTTATCGGCGGAAATTCTTGAATCTGCGCTGATGCCTTTACGCATCATGGTTTCCTTGAGTGTTCTTTTGCCCGCAGGATAACCGAGGGGGCTTACACAAGGCATCATCTCGCCGTCCTTAATATCTGCGGCCTGCTCAAAAAGCTCACGTTTCATGGTGCCGCCGATCCAGACCGTACCGACTCCGAGTTCCCATGCGTGCAGCACAAGCCTCTCAAACGTGTAGCCAAAAGCAACATCCGCGTAGGGCTTTTGGGGCACTATGCCCGCAACGTAATAATCTTCTCCCGTTGTCACGAGATTTGAAAGTCCGTATTTGTCGGCTTTTAAAAGCTTAAGCTCAACGGGTATGTCAAAAGGATTGGGAATGTCTCTTATATATTTCCCAAGATTCAACAAATGCTCTTCGCTTAACGGCTTGCCATCGTAGGTTCGCACGCTTTTGCGACCCATTACGATTTCTGTAAGATTCATGTTATACCCCTATTTGTACTGTGCGGCAAATGCCCTGATGTCTGCAAGATCCTGCTCGTTCGGTCTTCCCTTATGCATGTTCTTGAATTCGCCCTTGCAGTGGAATTCCTTGTCATCCATGGCGATGCCGACTTTATCGGCTTCGGCCTTGACCTTTTTGTAGGTTGAGTTAAGAAGCGCTGCGGAACCGAAGTTTACGATCTTGCCAACTTTATCCTTGTCAAGACCTGCGACAAACTGCCTTACCTCGGGATCGATGGTGAATGCATAGTATGAGTTACCAAGGAACAGATAGTCTGTCTTTTCGCTTACGGGCTCGGTGATGGGGAGTGCCTCAACGCCAAGCTCTGTTGCAAGTGCCTCGGCAAGTTTCCTGGTATTTCCTGTTTTCGTATAATATCTTACTGCGTATGTCATGATGTTTCCTCCTGATTTATTATATATGATGTTACTGTTTCGTGCGATTTTTATTTATGTGCCTTTTTCCGGCTCTGTTCACGCGCCCTTTTCCTCTTTCATGAGCGCTTCCACAAGTTCTCTCTTTTCGTACAGTATACATCCGCCGTTGTGGTCGTCAAGCAGTATATCATTGCTCTGCAGTGCCATAAAAAGCGGTGAATGCATGGCATCCCGCAGGGATGAGTTTTTGATGTTTACGTCCGAATACGGGGAAAAAGGACACGGTTCGGCTCCCCCGTGCGAATTGATATGGAAAAATCCACGGCCTGCGGCCACACATCCGCCGGAACTCTTTTCGTCTCCCGGGAATGAGATGTATACCATTTCGGGCTTTTCGTTTCTAAGTCTGCTGATCTCGCCGGTCAGATATTCGCGCTCTGCATCTGTCGGTGCGAGATCCTTGCTTTCCTCGGTAACGGGCACGTATTCTACAAAGATAATTGCCTTACAGCCCCGGCTTGAAAGCTCGTTTAAAAAGTCATCCGATGTGACTTCGCGGACGTTTTTCGTAGTGACGGTAACGGAAGCCCCGAAGATAAGGCCGCGCTTTTTGAGTTCATCCATGTTGGAGATGAGTTTATCGTATATTCCCTCGCCTCTTCTGGCATCGGTGATGTCGCGCTTGCCCTCTATGCTCATGATGGGAATGAGGTTTCTGCTGCTGTCAAAGAGTTCAAAGTAGCGTTCATCCATGAATGTACCGTTTGTAAATATGGGAAAAAGAATGTTCTTTCTCTGCCCTGCTGCCTCGATGACATCGCGGCGTAACATGGGCTCTCCGCCCGCAAGCAGTATAAAGCTGATACCAAGATCGTCGGCTTCATCAAATATTCCCGCCCACTCTTCGCCTGTAAGCTGTGTCACGGGCTCGGTGTCTACGGTCGCGTGGTTGCATCTAGAGTAGCAGCCCGCGCAGTGAAGGTTACACTTGCTGGTGATGCTGGCGATAAGAAACGGCGGTATATGCTCGCCGGCTTCTTCGGCTTTGCGGCGCTTTTTGGAGGCTTTGGATGATGCCAGCGAAAAGCCGAGCATAAATGCACTTTCCCTCGGGTCTTTGAGTGTTGCCTTAAGTGCGTCGGCGACAACACGCTCAACGCCCTTGGTCATATATTCCTGGATATCAAATTCCTGTTCCATGACTATCTTATCCTTTCGATAATTAATTAGCAAAAGTAGGGGGCGTATAGTTGGGGCCCGTGTTATCGGGCCCCATGGTCCGAGGAGGACTTGGACCTTTTCCCACACTATACATTTGGTCATATTATATTGTGCGCAATGTATATTGTCAATTAAAACTTTATAAACTTTGATGGGCGAGATGGGTTTTGGATGCATTTTATGCAACTTACATAGCCTAAAATGCATCTTACTTGATAATTCGTTTTCTTTTGCAAGTATCCGGCTTAACATCTGATCATCAGATAAATGCACGGGCCGAAAGGCAGAAAGAGGTAGAAATGAATTCAGTTGAAATCACCAACTTAACCAAAAGATACGGTAACTTTTACGCAGTCGACAATCTTTGTTTCAACATAAAGCAGGGTGACTTCGTGGGATTCTTGGGAGTCAACGGAGCGGGCAAGTCAACGACCGTCAACATGCTCTCCACAGTGATCTCACCCGATGCGGGAACGGCTTACATATGCGGCAAGCGCCTCGGCAGGGACGACGGTGAGATCCGCAAGATGATCGGAGTCGTGTATCAGGCTAATGTGCTGGACGAGCTTTTCACGGTTGAAGAAAACATAAGGCTCAGGGCCCGGATGGCCGGGATCGAAGAAGCCAAGATCAACGAAAGACTTTCGGTACTGTCGGAGATGTTAAAGCTTTCGGACATCATGGGCAAGAAATACAAGGTGCTTTCCGGCGGACAGAAAAGAAGATGCGAGATAGTGGCGGCGCTCATGAATTCACCAAAGATCTTGTTCCTCGACGAGCCCACGACCGGCCTTGACCCGGCAACAAGAGTGGATGTGTGGGAGGCGATATCGGAGCTTCGCAAGAATACGGATATGACGGTGTTCCTGACAACCCACTACATGGAAGAAGCCCAGGCGGCGGATCAGATAATCGTGATAGATAAAGGCAAGAAAGTCGCCGAGGGAACGCCTTTTGAGCTAAAAGAAAAATACGCGAAAGATAAATTAAAGCTTTACTTCCCGGAAGATAAGGCAAGCGGTGTCAAAGAAACCTTGTCGGGCCTGGGCGGGGCTTTGGAAGGAAAGATCCTGATTCCCGAGGCATTCGGAGGAGTGGTCG
>JAEEGL010036448.1_pt1 | contig 17742 bp, 16 predicted proteins | sample 9134231 | NCBI WGS metagenome assembly JAEEGL01 (sample SAMN16246548, study PRJNA631951) | gut metagenome | biome: gut microbiome; feature: rumen; material: fiber-attached | host: Bos | place: Iran: Karaj | collected 2018-10 | reverse complement strand
ACAACAGGCATGATTTCGCGAGAGGTTTACGAGACGCGCGAACGCCTTGGACAGGATCCCTCGCGTGCCTTCCTAACGGTTGGCTCGATGGGTCATGCGTCGATGATCGCGATGGGAATCGCAAAGGCGCAGCCGAATAGGAAAGTGTATTGCTTCGACGGTGATGGCGCGTCGATTATGCAGATGGGCAATATGGCGATTGTTGGTTCTTCGGAATGCGCGAATCTAACGCACATCGTATTCAACAACGCTGCGCATGATTCTGTCGGCGGACAGCCCACTGTCGGTGGCGCGATAAGCCTTCCTATAATAGCGGCCGCCTGTGGATACAACGAACCCGGACATCCTACGTTCAAGATGATCCTCGTCGCGAAGGGTGCGCGTAAGGACCTCGGTCGCCCCAAAGAACCGCCGCAGGTCAACAAGGCACTTTATATGAAGACACTTGGTTCTCACGATCAACCACAAAGGAAATAATCTTATGAATAAAGTTGTTGTAATTAGCGGCGTGGCCGGGATGACTGGCTCAATGGTGGCAAGGTCATTGATGGAGCAGGGAATTGGGGTTATTGGTTTTGATAATTTCTTTTGCGGCTCTCGGAAGGTTGTTGCGGAACTCGAGAAAAATGAACTTTTCAAGTTCTTTGAGTTTGACATAAATGACAAGGTGCAGATGGATAGTGTATTCGCCTTCGTCCGTAGTCAGCACAACGACTCTGAAAAGTGGTTTATAAACTGCGCAGCTGTCGTGCACACAAAATATTTCTACCACCCGGACGACACATTTGCGACGAATGTTGTCGCAATGAAGGATATGTTGGAACGATGCATAAACGATGGATATACTCGTTATATCAATTGCTCTACATCAGAAGTGTATTCGATGAAGTCGTGGGAGGAAGGTGGTGTTCATGAGGACTCCCCTGTTTTGATGGCGACGGCGGAGCAGTCATTGCGCACAAGTTATGCGACTGGCAAGCTGCTGACGGAATTCTTTATGAAGGATGCTGTTGAGCAAGGTCGCATTAAAGGCTGTTCGATGAGGTTTGCCAATGTGTATAGTGCAGAGGAAATCTATGACGACCACATCATACCTCACATCATAAGCTCCTTAAAGAAGAATGGTGGTGTGACATTGCTCGAGAACGCAAAAGAGACCCGACGGACATTTTTGAACAACGAGGACAGTTGCCGTGCAGTCGTAGAGTTGCTGATGAATGAATCTGCTCTTGATGGTGGTGTGTACAATGTTGGAACCATGGAAGAGTTTTATATAGTGGATCTTGTCAAGCTAATTGCGAAGATGATGGGCATTGAGAATCCACGAATTAATTTCGAGGGGGTGCGAAGCGCTGACCCTCGCAGACGTTTGCTGTCGGTCGAAAAGATTCAAAAAGCGGTTGGCTGGGAAGCTAGAGTGACTCTGGATCAGGGTTTGAGGGATTGCATAGCAAATCGCATGGCTCGCTAATATAACTAGGTGTATTAGATATGCGTAGACCAGAGATTGACGTTGCAAAGGGAATAGGAATTCTTTTTGTGGTGTTGGGTCATAGTTTTGTAATGGGATCATATTTCTCGCGGGTGATATATTCGTTTCATATGCCACTGTTCTTCTTTATAGCGGGATTTCTGTTTAGGCCCGAGAAATATACAAGCATATTGGGGCTTCTAAAGAAGCTATTCGCATCATATGCGATGCCATTTATTATCTTTTCGGTGCTTTGGTATATCACATTGAAGGTGGAGGGTCGTTCGCCTTTTGGCCTGATGGCTATATATCACGGAAGAACTATTACCCCTAGTTGGTTTCTGACCTGTTTGGCTGTTTGCCATTTGGGATTTTTTATTATACAAAAGCCGATCGGATCTTCTTTTGTGCCCAGATTGGTAGTTTTGGCGACCTTAATGATAGCGGCGTGGTTGTTGCTATTACTGCCTTGGTCAGTTAGAAGGTTTTTGCCGTTAACATTAGGTACAGCGGCACCGACGGCATTAGTGTTTTTTGCAGCCGGTTTTTGGATTAAACCCTGTGTGGAAAGATTAATGCAGAAAAGACGTGTTTATTTGGTAGCAGTTATTGCTTTGGGCATTCTCGTTGTGTTCTCTTTCGCGTTGATTATGTTGTCGGTAGATATGGATGTCGGCAGAGTTCCGCAGCCGTGGTTCTTCTATGTGACGTCATTTTCTGGGATACTGGCAATCTTGTCAATAGCAATTCTTGCTGTTAGGTGTAACATGTGTGAGGGATTGTTGTTCGTTGGAAAGAATAGCCTTGCGATTTTTATGGTGGAATATTTTGTCAGAGAAATTGTAGGATGTAGAGCCTTTAATGGAGATGTTCTGGGGGGATTGGGTGTGTTTGCATTGCTATTCGTCTTGGCATCTCCAGTCGCATTCGTGTTGGAGAAATCAAAGAGTTACATCCAGAACATAATGAAACAATGAGACGAGTTGCAATAATTACAATGGCTGGGATGTCAAGCCGATTCTCAAGAAGCGTCGGGAAGGAATGCCATAAGTCCCTGTTTCGTGAGCATACGCAGGATGACAGTCTTCTTGACTGGCAATTGTCTATTCTTAAACGCTCTGGATTTGAACATATTGTCCTTGTCGGGGGCTATATGTTTAATGAACTAGAAGCCGTAATCGGTTCGAAGTATGCAGGTTGGCCGATAATTTTAGTGCGCAATGATCATTATTTTGATTGGGGTAGTTGCTACAGTTTATGTCTTGGGATAGATGCTGTGCCGCACGATTCAACGTCCGTTACGTTTCTTGAAGGCGATTTGCTTTTTGACGAGACCGCATTTGCGGGCTTGCTGTCGATTGAGGATGATGCGATTACCGCGACAAAGTCTATTGTGGATGCACGAACTTCGGTGGCATTTTACATTGCCAAGTCGGGACGGCTTCAATATGTATACGACACGGCGCACACGTCACTGAAGATTGATGAGCCGTTTATCCGTATTGGCAATTCCGGCCAAGTATGGCAGTTTGTCGATGTGAAAAAGTTGAAGGATTGTTCGGCCCGATGCGGCGAGAAAGAATGGCGTGGGACAAACCTCCTGCCAATAGTGGACTACTACTCGGACGTTGACGGCAATGCTATCCGGATATGTGCTTTCGACAAATGGTTTAACTGCAACACTATTTCTGATTATCGGGCAATGAGAGCCTACGTGAAAGGACAATGACATCATGACACAGACAATAGAACGATTAAACAAGCTCGCGGCCAAGATACGCAATGGCGAGACTGTTAAGATTGGAATACTAGGGCTTGGTAGCGTTGGGAACTACCTGCTCGAATATCTCAATAACTGGGATTTCCCTAATGTTGAGGTGTATGTCGGATGCCGCAATGTTGCAAAGGCGCAGTCCGACATAAATATAGTGCGCGTTGCGCGGCTTATACGTGGCAAATCTCCTAAGGCGATGCATATTGTCGAATTGGATTTGGATAGTGCGTCTTCGATCGCAAAATTCTTTGATGAGGTATCCCCTGAGTTTGTCGTAAATTCGAGCCGCGCCTATAGCGGCTTGAAATATGGCAGCATATCATGGCACACGATTCGCGCATACGGACTCTGGGCGCCTCTGGCGATGAAATACATTCGCAATATCATGAAGGCGCACAGGCAATCCAACTCGGATGCGATAGTGATAAACACATCCTATTCCGATGCGGTGATTCCATGGCTCAAGAGTGCCGGCATGTCTTACCCCGATTTTGGCAGCGGCAATCTTAACCATCTTGTGCCAAGAATCAAGATGGCTGCGGCAGAAATGTTTAGAATTCCAAATGCTGCCGATATTGAAGTTGTGCTCGCAACAAGCCACTTCCACGATGTCGTCATCAGTAAAGAAGGGCAGACGGAAGGTGTAGAGCCGCTGCTACACCTTGCCTACAAAGGTGAGACGCTGAAGTGCGAGGCTGTCAACGAGTTATGGAAGCGTTGCGCAATCGCGATGCCGGTTGACGCCAAGCGCAACATGATGAACGCCAGTAGCAATTTCGAGATAATATCAAAGATCGTAGAGAATATTCGAGAAAGGAAGAGTTGCGTTCTTCACTCTCCCGGCGTTGGGGGGAACCTAGGCGGCTACCCAGTTGCGTTTGATGCTACAGGAGATAAAGTGGACTTGTCCTATTGTGAACGATACTTTTCTTTTGCTGATATGAATGCTGTAAACCGGCGCTCTTTCTCGCTTGACGGGATTGAAGATGTAAGGGGTGGTGCGCTTTATTGGACGCCATATCTTGCGGAGAAGGTTAAACGCTGCTTTGATGTCGAGATTCCGCATGAAGTTAAATACGACTCGATTCCTGAAACGGCAGACTTTATCATCGGTAAGGTCATCAAGCCATATCTTGCAAAGAATGCGAAATGAAGGTTTGCGTAATATCTGATATCCATGCAAATCTTACGGCGTTGAAAGCCGTAACTGCACATTGCTGTGAAAAATACGGTGAGTTGCCGATTATCCATCTCGGGGACGTGATTGATTATTGCATGAGGCCGAACGAGACTATCTATGAATTGCGACAGTTGCAGCCGCGCATGCTTGCTAACATTCGTGGCAATCACGAAATGGCCTTCTTCGGCATTGAGGCGGAGCGGTTCTCATCGCCACGTGGCAAAGCCGCGAATGAGTTTACCAAGGAGGTGATCGACAATGATGGTTTATCCTTCATTGAAAGCATGACCATTGGAGCAAGGGAATTGACCGTTGATGGTCGGCGTATCATGTGCGTACATGGTGATGCAAACGACTTGTATTGGGGGAAGATGAAAGAGTCGGAGATGTTGAGCCCTGAGTATTTGGGCTTTGATTTTGTCCTTTCGGGCCACACGCATGTTTCGCATTTGAGATATGTCTTTGACAAGGATACTGGGCGGCGGACGGTGTTCATAAACCCTGGATCGGTTGGTCAGCCAAGAAACTGCAACCCCAATGCGCAGTATGCAGTGGTTGATTTTGAGAGTGCGGCTGTGTCATTTGAGAGTGTTCAATATGACGTAAAGTTTGAGCAGTCTCTTTTTACGGACGCATTGCATCCCTATTACAGAGATCGTTTGGAGAAAGGAATCTAAATGAGAAAAAAAGTCTATACGTGTTTTTGCACGGCGGTGATTCACAAGGGACACCTCAATATCATCAACGAAGCTCGCAAGTTGGGAGAAGTAACGGTTGGTGTCCTTTCCGATGAGGCGATGATACGGTATAACCGATTCCCGTCCTGTTCGCTTGAAGAACGAATTGCAGCTGCCAAGTCAATTGATGGCGTTGCTAATGTCGTTGTTCAGAAAGACATGTTCTATGATGAAGTGATAACTGAGCTGCGCCCAGACTATGTTATTCATGGCGACAATTGGAGTAGCCCCGAGGCGCCTGAATATGCCATCCGTCAGAATGTTGAGAAGTGCCTTGCGGAATATGGCGGCAAGATCGTTGATGTTCCATACACGTTTGACCCTGAGATACAGAAGATTGATGAGATAGAGCGTGATCGACTGGCGATGCCGGAGTTCCGCCGCAAGCGCCTACGCCAGCTTATAAAGCTTTGCCCAATTGTAAAGACGATTGAAGCACATTCCGGACTTACGGGGCTTATAGCCGAGAAGACAGTTGTTCGTCAGGATGATGGACGGCTTGATCAATTTGATGCAATGTGGGTCTCGTCTCTTTGCGACTCTACTGCGAAAGGCAAGCCAGACATTGAACTTGTCGATATGTCTTCGCGCCTGCGCACCATCGACGACATAATGGAGGTGACCACCAAGCCAATTATACTGGATGGTGACACAGGCGGTCTGACTGAGCATTTCGTCTATAACGTCCGCACCTTGGAGCGCATTGGTGTCTCGGCTGTCATTATCGAAGATAAATGCGGGCTTAAAAAGAACTCCCTCTTTGGAACAGAGGTCAAGCAGACTCAGGACACCATCGAGAACTTTTGTGCCAAGATTGCCGCCGGGAAAGACGCACTCCGCACGAAGGAGTTTATGATAATCGCCCGCTGCGAGTCGTTGATCCTTGAGCAGGGGATGGATGATGCGTTGACGCGTTGCCATGCATACGTCAAGGCCAGTGCGGACGGCATCATGATCCATTCCCGCAAGAAGGATCCGGCTGAAATACTCGAGTTCTGCGATAAATTCCGCGCAGTCGATTCCGAAACACCGATTGTGGTTGTGCCGACATCATTCAACTCCGTGACCGAGGCGGAGCTTGCAGCGCATGGGGTCAACATCTGCATCTACGCAAATCAGCTTACTCGTGCGGCATTCCCTGCTATGCAATCCGTGGCGCAAGACTTGTTGAAATACCATCGCGCTCTTGAAGTTGATTCGCGTCTAATGCCGTTTAAGAAAATAATTACGCTAATTGACGGGTGAAAGTAGGTTTGTTCTCTGTGACGCATACAAATAGAATCGCACTCAATGTTTTTGTGACATACGGGCGAAGCCTGTATGCATTAGCCCTTGGGCTGTTTACCGCCAGATGGGCATTGGAGGCCTTGGGGGCGGTCGATTATGGTTTATTTGGTTTGGTTGGCGGATTGATAAGTTTGGTGGGGTTCATCAATAATGTCTTGGCATTTGCTGTGCGGCGATTTTATGCAGTCAATATCGGAGCGGCCCAAAAGTGCGGAAATGAGATTGTGGGATTGGAAGAGTGTCGCCGTTGGTTTAATGTGGCACTTTCTCTTCATACGCTCCTCCCGTTTTTCTTAATGCTGATAGGCTATCCGTTGGGTATTTGGGCAGTAGAGAATTTTCTTGTGATTCCTGCCGATCGCGTTATCGAATGCGCTTGGGTGTGGCGATTCTCATGCATTGCCTGCTTTGTAACTATTGCCAATGTGCCATTCAGTGCGATGTATACAGCCAAGCAGGAGATAGCGGAATTGACACTTTTCAGCCTAATCAGCACTACGGGGAAAGCCATTCTACTTTATTACATGGTCACTCATCCCGGAATCTGGCTTTCAAAGTATTCTTTCGGTGTGTGCGCCATTGGTGCGATTCCTCAGATATTGCTTGCGTTGCGAGCTTTGTTGCGATACCCGGAATGTAAAGTGAAATTTGATTATTGGTTTGACATGAAACGCTACAAACAACTTGGGAAATTTGCGGCGGCAGGTTTTTGGTCAGATTTCTCCGGGTTGATATCCGGACAGGGGCAGGCAGTTCTTGTGAACAAGTACACAGGTCCGGTTTTCAATGCTTCCATGGCCATCGGGAATTCAGTTGCGGCTCATGCGTCTACTTTGTCAAGTTCTCTGTCTGCGGCTTTTTCGCCAGTTGTCGGCAATTTGTATGGAGCGGGTCGAATAGATGAGATGAGGCGGTTTTGCATGCTGGCATGTCGTGCCGGTGGTGTTTTAGTCCTTTTGTTTGCTATCCCTGTTGCGCTTGAGATTCGTGAAATACTCAATATATGGCTGGTAAATCCTCCAGAGTTTGCCGCAGAGATATGTGTAATTGCGCTTGTTCGCATTGTCTTGGATCGTATGACAGATGGCTATTGGATGGGCATTTACAGCAAAGGTTATAAAGTGGTTAAATACAGTTGGGCTGTTGGATGGGCGGGGATATCAACGGTTGTCGTTTCTTGGATATGCTTTTCTTTAGGGCTGGGGATGTGGAGCATTGTGATTGGGATATCGGTTTCGAAATTTCTTTTAGTAGTTGTGCGGATAGTGTATGGCAAGATGCTGTTAGACTTTGAGATATTCTGTTGGATTAAAAAAGTGTTTCTTCCGATTTTTGCAATATCGTTTGTTACCGTTATGGTGGGGTTAATAGTTAGAGAATTATTCTGCCCGTCTTTTATTAGGATCCTGTCGACGACGTTAGTATGTGAGTTGGTATTTATTCCTTTGGTGTGGTTATTTATGCTTGAAAATGGCGAGCGGAATTTTGCTATAACGAAAATTCGCGCTATCATTCACATATAGAAGTCTGCTTATAGGAATGAAAGAGGTGTTTAATAGCTACTTGATCACGGGGGCGACAGGTCTGATTGGCCGTGCATTGGTGAATTATCTTCTTGAGATAAGACGAAATACAGAAGGCAGGATTGCAAAGATATATGCCGCCGTTCGTGATATTCCTAGAGCTAAGAGATTTTTTGGAGATGAGGTTGAATTTGTTTATTACGATGCGCTAAAGGAAGTTCGGTTTAATTTTCATGTTGACGTAATTATTCATGCAGCGAGTAATGCTTCTCCGAATTTGTTTATCGACAAACCGGTTGAAACAGTGCTGTCGAATGTTTTTGGGATAAAGGAATTGATGGATTATGCGCGCCGTAACAGTGTTGCCAAAGTAGTTTATGTGAGTTCAAGCGAGGTTTATGGGAAAGCTACGCCTCGTATAAATGGTTTTATGGAAGGAGACTACGGTTTTGTGGATGTCTTAGATGTGCGATCAAGTTATCCATTGGGAAAAAGGGCGGCGGAAAATTTGATAGTTGGATATGCGGCAGAATATGGTGTCAATGCGTCCATTGCCCGTCCTGGACATATCTATGGGCCGACGGCATCTCCTAACGACAAACGAGTATCGTCGGCCTTTGCATGGCATGCGGCCAAAGGTGAGCCGATTATTCTGAAGAGTGCAGGAATGTCTCGTCGCAGTTATACGCACTCATACGACTGCGCGAGAGGGATATTGACAATTGCCGACAAGGGGGTGCCATCGGAGGCTTATAATATAGCTAATCGTGAAGGAGTTTGTACTATAAGACAGATGGCGGAAATTATGGCAGACGAGGGTCAGGTAGAGGTTAAATATGAATGCCCTGAAGGAAAAGAGAAAAATGCTTTCAATCCAATGGATAATTCGTGTTTGGATCCTGCCAGACTGGAATCGCTGGGCTGGAAAGGGGAGATTGGGTTTGAAGAAGGTTTCCGTCAAACGGTGCGGGACATACGAAAAATGATTTGCGAGGGTAGGGCATAGAGGAGATAGCTAATGGAAAGACTTCCGAATCGTTATCGAGACAACAGGGAAAATGGCAAAACGATATTGCGACAGACGCAACTTGTTGAGTTGCATCTTTTACATGTGCTGAATGAACTGTGTGTCAGACATGGATTGAAGTGCTATCTTGCAGGCGGCACATTGCTGGGCGCGGTTAGACATAAGGGTTTTATACCCTGGGACGACGACTTGGATGTTTATATTTTCCGTGAGGATTATGAGAAGTTACTTGACATCTTGCCTCATGAGCTTCCAGAAGATGTATATTTCGAGGATGAGACATTCTTGCGTAAGGAGAATGGGTTGCCAAGGTTCAAGGATAATTATTCTACCGCTATACAATATTCCTCCAGTAGGCGGTTGCTGGTCAATGATCATAATGGCATTTATATTGACATATACATTCTTGACAAGGCAAACTGTCAGTCGCGGATAGCGCTATGGATTCATCGTCGGCTGATAACCTCAAGTGTTGCATACCGGCATAATTGCTTCGGTCCAATTCGGTTTTATGATATCGGGAAGAGAATGTATTTTGGGGCAAAGATGTTGATATATTCTCTCATGTGGGGGTTGTATCAAAGTGTTTCAAAGGAGAAAAAGCAACGCGTCTGTCATTTGACGGCATCCCAGAGAGAAATATATGATGAGGATATGTTTCATGCGCCCGATAATGACAAGGAGATTCAACTCGAATTTGAAGATGCCTCTTTTCTGGTGCCATATAAATATGATAAGATATTGGCAATGTATTATGGTGACTATATGAGGCTTCCTCCAGAGGATGCGCGAGTGGGGTATTTTGACATAAAGTTGCCGTTCGTTAAGTGTTTGCACCCTGCGGCAATAGATTGGTTCAAAGCAAAAGAAAAGGAGCGTGGAAAATGACGATTGCGCTATTAACAGCGGCCGGCGTTGGGTCTCGAATGGGGCAAGTTGTCCCCAAGCAGTTTCTGAATGTCGAGGATAAGCCAATCTTGATTTACACAATGGAGCGATTTCAAAAGAACCCCCAGATAGATGCGATTTGTGTCGTTACACTGCCGAATTGGGTTGAGTTCGTGAAGGCGTATTCTAAGCAGTTCGGCGTTGAGAAATTGCGCTGGATTGTATCAGGCGGAGATTCCGGACAAGAGTCGATAAGAAACGGAGTCAATGCCCTTGCGAAAGAGTGCCCAGAGGACACAGTTGTGATGATTCATGATGGGAATCGTCCATTGATTGATAATGAGATTATTGGGGATAGCTTATCTGTATTTAAAAAGCATGGTTCTGCTGTTGCTGTAGTTCCTTGTGCGGAGGTTGTTTTCAGAGGAAAGAACAGTAGTGAGTCAACTGTTGAGATTCCAAGAGAGGAGTTGTGGCGAACCCAAACGCCACATACATATACGCTTGGCAAGCTGATGTGGGCGTGCGATCAGGCTGAAGCAAAGGGGTTGAGCGGGATGGCAGCAATGTGCCAGTTGATGTGCAGATTGGGAGAAAAAACATTCTATTCACGAGGAAGTGAGAAAAATCTAAAATTGACGACAATGGACGATGTAGATATATTCAAAGCACTTTTGAATGTAGAAAAAAGCGGATGGGAGAAGTAATGAAGCTAAAAACCGAATTCCCAAACGAATTCTATCGTGAAGAAGATAGGACTATCAAGATTGACTCAGAAAAGAAGCGACTTTGGGCGGTGCTACTTGATTTGCTCATTGAATTTGATCGTGTTTGCAAGAATAATGGCATAAAGTATATGATTGATGGCGGCACTTTGCTGGGCGCCATAAGACATGGTGGATTCATCCCTTGGGATGATGACATTGATGTGATAATGATGCGAGATCAATATGAAAAGCTTAATGCCATTGCAAATAAAGAATTTAAGGAGCCATATTTCTGGCAAACGAATATAACAGATCCGGATCATGGACGAGGATATGCACGACTAAGGAATTCGACTACCACATATATTCCTCGGTTTGAAATGGATGGCAATAAATCTATGTTTAAGCATAATCAGGGAGCGCTAATAGACATATTTATTTGTGATAATGTGCCAGATTCTAAGAGAGAGAGGAGTTCGTTCCTACGAAAACTTTCAAGATTGCGAGCTCAGGCCTGGGCATTTAGGATGAGTGGGCATACACCATGGAGAATTGGACTAATGTTTCGACTTCCTGAGTTGTCAAGGATATTAGTGTATAAGTTCTTGGCATTGATAGCGGGGATCAATATTTCTCAATGGTTATTGATGAGATTGGATTTAAAGGCAAGGCAGTATAACGGTGCTGTAACGGAATTTGTCTCTCATTTAACTTTTTCAGCAGAGGAAGGTTCTCGTTTTTGTTTGTTGGTCCCTCGGTATTACTTTGATACATTATCTGAAGTTGCGTTCGAGGGGCATAAATTCCCCGCGACTATGCATTGGGATGAATATCTAACGTTGATTTATGGTAATTGGCGTAAACATGTGGTTTCCTCAAATACTCCGGGGGGTATTTTTGTGGATCTTGATAGAAGTTACATAGAATATATCAAGGCCTAAGAAGGTGACAGTAGATGTTAGTTTGTCTGTATGAAGACATACATCTATAGGATAGATACCGTAATTTGAGTGAGTGGTGGATTTTATGGGGCGTAAAATTAAAAATCTAATTAAAAGTTGCATAGGAAAGTTAGGACTGCTTGATATTTATCGCTTGATTCGCGAGAACTTGGCGCTATTTAAGGTCATCGTATGTTGCATCAATTATAGGAAGCAGTTAAGACGATTGCGGAGGATGCCTAAGAATGAGAAAATTCGAGTTCTTTTCATTGTCAGTGAGATTGCAAAGTGGAAAGAGCAAAAACTTTATGAGGCAATGGAAGCGTCAGGCGCTTTTGAACCTGTTGTTGGAATTTCGGCGTGGAATCGGCAACTAGAACATAGATGTAGTAATGAAAAACTTTTAGATATTCATAATGAGGCTGAAGCTTTCTTTGATAAACTCGGTGACAGACATGTGCGCACGGTAATAGTAGAGAATGGAAAGCGAGTCCATCTTGATCTAAAAATCTTTAAGCCAGATATTGTGTTTTATACGGAGCCGTGGGGCCCATGTGAAAAACAAGATCCTTATACTGTGTCAGAATTTGCGTTGACCTTCTTTGCTTCCTATTATGTTGGCGATTATTGCCAGTTGGATTTGGATTGTCACTTACTGGTTCAACGGTTGGTTTATGGTTATTTTTGCTTGAATGGAACTATGTGTAAAGAGTATGCGAAAAGCCTGCGATTTGTCGTTCATTCAACTCGGTTTATTCCAACAGGACATCCGGGGCTAGATTTCTTTAGGGGGAAATGCATTTGTGCGAAGAAGAAAGGTTATGTAATTTATGCGCCTCACTTTTCCTTTCCTAATCCCAATGTGCCAGATTTTGGAGAAAGGCTTTCAACATTTGATTGGGATGGCCACGAGATTCTTAAGTATGCAGAATCACATCGAGAAATGAATTGGGTGTTCAAGCCGCATCCAATCTTAAAAGAATGGATATTGGATTCGGGATTCATGGATCAAAGGGGATTGTCTGATTATTTTTCCAGATGGGCCGAAATTGGATTGGTATGTGAGGATGGTGATTATCAAGAGTTATTTCTTCAATCTCGTGTAATGATAACAGATAGTGGATCGTTCTTGACAGAATATGGTGCAACGGGTAACCCGATTATACATCTGATTTGTAATGAAAACAAGATGAGACCTATAGCTGCTGTTAAACCCGTCTGGGATACTTATTATCAAGTCCATGATTTAGTTAGCATGTACTCCACATTTAGGGCGGTCTTGGAAGAGGGGAGAGATCCAAACCACGAAAAACGCCTTGCAGCTGTTCGTGCGGCGGGTTTGACAGGATGTGATGCATCTGCGAACATTATCAATTATCTTTCAGGAGTGTTTAGTCGCGTATGACGAAGCAATTGTTTGAGGGGTTGAATCATGCGAAATAAGCGTTCTTTAGGGTGGTTTTTGTTTGGGCTTGGCGGGCAATTGCAGATAGTCGCAAGTCTGAGTTTTACCGAACTATTTGTTCTGATTGCGGCTCCATTGTTGTTCCTGCAAGAACGGGTTCACATGCAACGGAATGGGGTAATTCCGTTCTTTTGCCTTTCCTTGGCACTCATAGGGGGTTGTGTCGTTGCATGTGTAGCGAATCATACTGCGCCCATCTATGCGCTCCGTGGAATAGCTGTGTGTTGCATTCTTTCATGTTCAATTGTCGTGTCTCACTGGATGTTGCGTAAGGATATGACTGGTTTGAAGTGGGTTTTTCTAGGAGAGGCACTGTCTGGTGTTCTTTGCACTTTTGTTTTTCAAAAAACAGTTGAGGTAGCAACGGAAGGTGGCGCAACGGCCGCGGATATAATGGGCGGTGTTAATTATTGGATTCAAAGGATAGGCCCTTTCGTTACACTCCCTTCTAGTGGGTGGTATCTTTCTTGTCCGCTGGCCTATTCTGTGTGTGCACCTTTGTTTATGGTATTTTTTTCTTTGTTTACTTCTGTATCTGGGCGTGGTGCGGCAGTACGTGCAATGGCATCAGCAACGTTAGTGCTTATAGGAGGGAAGAAACGAACTACTCTTAGAAATCGTATTTGTCGAAGATTTTGGCTGATTATGATTCTAGGCATACTTGGCGCTTTTGCAGCTAAACAAGTGTATCAGATTGCAGCTACGAGCGGTTGGCTGGGCGAAGGTGCGTTGTGGAAGTACGAAATACAGACGAAGGGGAATAAGGGCATTGTGGCGCTCATTATGGGTGGGCGGATGGCTTCTCTGTGCGGTCTTATTGCATGTGCTGATAAGCCGATTATTGGATTTGGCCCTTGGGCACGAGACAACAACGGCTATGTAGCAGAATTCTTGGCTCGTTATGCAGATTACGAAGACTATCAGAACTATATGCGATCAGTTGCCTTTGCAAATTCACGCGGTCTTGTTATGTCAAATCTAATACCATGTCATTCTGTTGTTACCGAACTTTGGCTTTGGTATGGTATTTTTGGATTGATCTTTTGTCTATATGTTTTTTTCGCAGCGCTACGCTACTTGAAGCAGGATTGCTGGGCCGTTCCGCAGTGGTTTTTTTGGATGGGGGCGTCAGTACCGGGTCTTTTTTTTAATATGCTTTTAAATCCTTTGAGTTCAAGAGTTACAATCCCATTTTTTGTTGTTGCTTGTTTGATTGTTCGTGCCGTCCGAAAAGGGCAGATGCAATTGCCTTATGAAATGTTCAAAGAGATTGAAAAGGTCGAGCGAAAGTGAAATTGAATAAAATCCAAATTATATCATTTCTTGCCATGCTTTGCGTGGTTTGGTGGCACTGCTATTGCGGGTCTTTTATTGAGCGTTGGTTCATACCTTGTTTTTGTGTGTGGTCTGTACCGTGGTTTTTCTTCTTGAGTGGTGTTTTGTTTCGTAAGACGTTAAATACAAAGGCATATGGGATTGTTATTTGGTTGAAGGTGCGTTCTCTCTTGATACCTTATATTATTTGGTGTTGCATAGGTGCGATAATAACATATTTGATTCCATCTCGTGTAAGTGTGCTTGATGGGGTATTGGATATCTTTTGTATATCGAGCAGGAAAATACACCCTTGGGGTAATACTGCTCTTTGGTATGTCAGGTCATTGTTAATATTTATGTTGCTCACAATTCCAATTGATTATATCAATAAGAAGTTCTTTCGTAACAGGCGATATGTTTTTCAGATAATATTGCTCGCACTAATTTTAGCAATATCTCATTACTTAATACGTCTGGGGCCGTCCTCAAGTGGATTTTATTTTGTCATGGGTATGACGGTAAGCGAAAGGATACTTGGATGCAAAAGAGATGATACACGAAAATCAACAATTGCAGGTTTATGTTTCATATTAGTCGCTGCTTTATTGCGGTGTATTTGGTTTTGGGTCGGGTATGATTTCATCAATGGTGGAGGGACTCTCCTTGCGAATGTAAGTGTTTGTTTTTTGATTGCTGGGCTGTGGAATATAGCAGATCTAATACCAGATCGGCTTGTAGCATTTAACGTAATTTGCCAATTCGTACCATTGACGGCATTTGTATATTTCATGCACTATCCAATTAATGACTGGATCAAGTACAGAGCAAGAGGCCTAAACTCAGAATTCCTATTTATTGCATTAGTTGTATGTGCCCCAATATCATATTTGCTGTTGGCTTGGATCGTAAAGAAATACTTTGGTAGGGTGTATTCTGTTCTTTCAGGAGGAAGGTAATGAAGCCACTCGTTTCCATTGTCATTGCCAACTATAACTATGGCCACTTTCTTGAAGAGGCGATACAAAGTGTGATTGCTCAAGATATGAACGATCAAGTGGAATTGATTATTTGTGATGCAGCGTCGGCCGACAACTCTGTTGACGTCATCACGAAATACGCAAACGGTCTACCGTCGAACACATCTTATGAAGGAAGGTTGTCTCATGGCTATTCACAACTCACAACTCGGGACTCGCAATTAATTTCGTGGTGGTGCAGTGAGCCAGATGGCGGTCAGAGTGCAGCGTTCAATAAAGGCTTCAAGCATGCAAAAGGTAGCTTCTTGACATGGCTTAATGCTGATGATGTGATGATGCCGGGAACTTTGGCGGCTTTAGCAAGAGCTGTTGAGGAGCATCCTAAGTGTGAGTGGTTCGTCGGTGGCGTTATGTGGCTGAACAAAAACTTGCAAGTTATCAAATGTGGTCGGGGTCGAGCATTTTCAAAGGCAAGAGCTGAATGTGGGGTTGTGAGCGTGTGGGGGCCCAGTTCTTTCTTTTCTCGTGAGTTGTACGAGCGTGCGGGGCGAGTCGATGAGCGTTTTTTCTATAAGATGGACACTGATCTTTGGCGGAGATTCTACTATAAATGCGGTGCGACGTATTTGCCATTTACTGATTATGCGTGGGGGCTGAGATTGCATGAAGAGGCAAAGATGAGTGCGCATAATTTTGCTCAAAGTGGCCAGCAGGATAAAAACCACCCCAAATGGAAGAAGATTGCACAGGAAGAGGCATGGATGGAAGAGTATTATAAGCCGAGAACCAAGATGACATTTCTTAGGAAACTCTCTTCTGTCGAAATTCGTAAGTCCTTTATGGGGCGTATAGATTCGATTCGGTATAAAAATAAGTTTTATAAGGAGTGTTTTGCATGAAGGGGCTTATCATTTGGGCTCAATCGGATTGCCGATCAATGATGGGGCTTTATCGTGCCCTAATTGGTATGCTGAATGTCCCTGTAGTTGTTGTGATTAGAGACTACAAGGCAGAAGGACAGCGGCAGAAGGTTGGATTTAGGCATGAAGAATTTAGCGATGTCAACATGATGATTATTGGCGAAGATTATAATAAAGGGATTGAGATATTGGATGGGCATCCCGGATATAATCATTTGTTTGGTGCTTATCAGAATGCACCTACATATAGACGGTTGATTTGTGAGGCGAAGCGCAGGGGGGAACGAGTTGGTATATTCAGCGAATCTCCTTGTGTAATGGTCGATGGCTTGAAGGGTTGGGTGAAAGAGAATATTTACCTGCCGATTATCGTGAAGCGATTGGTAAAACCTGTCATGGATGCTTCCGATTTTGTGGTCAACTTGTCGGGTGATGGTTCATTGGCATTGCGGCGCATCGGCTGGCGGCCTTACCAGATTATCCCATTTGGATATTTCCCGCCTCCAGTTCTTGGAAGCAATGTCGTTAGGCGCATGCGGAATGGTGATTTCCATATCCTTGTGACAGGCATAATGACTTGGCATCGGGCACCGGACACGGTGATTAATGCATTGTGCTTGCTAAAACAGTGGGAGGTTCCGTACCGGGCAACATTTACGCAAAATGGGCCAATGCTGTCATACCTTAAGGTGGTAGCCCAAAGGAATAACTTGCCTGTTGACTTCAAGGGTTTCGTTCCTATTGATGAGCTTATAAAGTTATATGAAACTTGCTCTGTCTATGTTGCGGCTGGCCGTCGAGAGCCATGGGGTATGAGGTTGAATGATGCCTTGCAGTGTGGCGCTCCGCTTGTGGTCAGCAGGGGGATGGGCGGGGTGCAACTTGTTGATGAATATGGGTGCGGTGAATCATTTGAGGCTGATGATTATCTTGATTTGGCATGTAAGCTGCGCCGGCTAATTGAAGATGAAGGCCGGTATCAATTAGTAAGCCACAATGCGGTGAGTGCTACAGAACAGATTGCGCCAGAGTCGAAGGCAAAAGCCTTGATTAAGTTGATATCTTCACGTTTTAAGGGTTGGTTCTGAGGGCAGATGAAGACATTACATATAATAGGCGGCATCTCGCGGGATAGCGGCGGACCGTCGCGGTCGGTGCAAGGACTTGTCGCTGGGCTGAATGCGGCGGGCGTAGAGACATGGCTAATGACTCTGAATCATGGTGCCGAACCTTGGGTGGATGGCGTGACGCGGTTTGTGAATGGTGGAGATTTTGAGGAGGTTGTACAGCGGGTCAAGCCAGATATTGTACACATGCATGGTATTTGGAGCTTGGAGCTGCATGGATGCGCGGTGACGTGTAGACGCTTGGGAATCAAGTATGTCATTGCTCCACGAGGAATGCTTGAGCCGTGGTCGTTGCAACAGAAATGGCTGAAGAAGAGAATCGCGAGGTGGTTATATCAGGATCGTGATTTGAGATGTGCAGCGGCGCTTCATGCGACGGCGGAGAGCGAAGCGGAGCAGTT
>JAEEGL013952090.1_pt1 | contig 17743 bp, 16 predicted proteins | sample 9134231 | NCBI WGS metagenome assembly JAEEGL01 (sample SAMN16246548, study PRJNA631951) | gut metagenome | biome: gut microbiome; feature: rumen; material: fiber-attached | host: Bos | place: Iran: Karaj | collected 2018-10 | reverse complement strand
TAATCGATACTTCGGTTTTCCAGAAAGCGATAAGCAGCCTCAGGTTCGGCAGCAGCCGTGAGAGGACGGAGTTCGCGGAGAGCCTGTTCGAGGCATGTCCCGAATCAGTGGTTCTGATGAAATATTACGCCGACGCGCTATGGGCTTACGGATCCGCAGAATGTCTGAAAAAGTATACGGAAATCCTTATTCCTTTCGCGGAAGCCGGAGAACCCGCCGCCCTGGGAAGGCTCGGAAAGGCGTACGCTTACGGAAAGGGGCTCCCGCAGGATCCTGAGAAAGCCGTTTCCCTTCTCAGAAGGGCGTATTCGGAGAACATCTACTGGTCCAACGATCTCTTCGACGCCATGAAATTACTGAACGACGAGAAATATTACCCGGAAATGCTGGGTATAGCGCGGAAATTCGCGGAGACCGGGAACGCCGATGCGGAGGGAAGGCTCGGCATGATATACGCCGAAGGCCTGGGAGTCCCCGCGGATCCAGAAAAAGCAAGAAGCTGCTTCCTCAGAGCGGCCGCGGGAAACCCCTACTGGAAGAAAATGCTCCGAAGAATCAGTCCCTGCTGAACAGATCCCTGCAGTACACCTTTCCCTCGACCGGTTTCAGCATGGGATCCATGCGGTTGGCTAATATTATATCGGATTTTTCGGCGAAGGCTTCGAAATCCGGCTCCACTTCCCAGTCTCTGAAACCGTTTCCGGCGGCCGGCTCGTAGACTATGATGTTCATCCCGGCATCGCTGAGCCCTTTCATCACGTCGATTATGCTGGCTTCCCTGAAGTTGTCGGAACCGGATTTCATGGTGAGCCTGAATATTCCGACGGTGCTTCCCTTGCTGATCCTGTTCCTGATATCGTCTATGATGAACCGTTTGCGGATGTCGTTGCTCTCGACGATGGCTTTTATCAGGCTGTTGGGGGTGTCCCAGTAGTTGGCGCAGAGCTGCTTGGTATCCTTGGGAAGGCAGTATCCGCCGTATCCGAAGGATGGGTTGTTGTAATAGTCTCCGATGCGGGGATCCAGAGAAACTCCTTTGATTATGCTTCTGGCGTCGAGACCGTGCCTCTCCGCGAAGGAATCCAGCTCGTTGAAGTAGGCGACCCTCATCGCGAGGTACGTGTTGGAGAACAGCTTGACGGACTCCGCCTCAGTGGATCCCATAATCAGGATCTGCGGATCCTCCTCCGAGCATTCCGCGAGCACCTTTCCGAATATCTCCGCCTTGGAGTCGAGGGAGCGGTCGGGAGTTCCCACGATTATGCGGGAGGGGTGGAGATTGTCGTAAAGGGCGCGGCCTTCCCTGAGGAACTCCGGCGAGAAGATCACTCTGGTGAATCCCTCGTCGTATTTTCCGCGGACGTATCCGATGGGTACGGTGGATTTCACGACGATGACGCACGACGAGTTGATGGCGGTAACGCTCTTTATAACGGAGTCCACCGAGCTGGTATCGAAGCTGTTGGCGGACGTGTCGTAGTTCGTGGGCGTGGCTATGATGACGTAGTCCGCGTCCGCGCACTCGTTAAGATTCAGAGTGGCATGGAGATCCAGCTTTCCGGAGGACAGCGCTTCGCTTATCTCCTTGTCCACTATGGGCGACTGGCCGGAGTTGATCATTTCGACCTTTTTTTCGATAACGTCCACTGCCGTGACCGGATATTTCCTCGAGATTAACGTAGAAAGGGAGAGGCCTACGTAGCCCGTGCCGACAACACAGAACTTCATATGAACACCAATTGATACCTGTACCGAACTGCGGTATATTGGTTTTTCCCGAAAGGATATTAGGATCCCTTATGATAACCGGCCATGGAAGTCAGCAGCTGCGGGAAAGGGCCGGTTCTCGTGACCGGAGGGGACGGGTACATAGGATCCCACTGCGTCGTTTCTCTTCTGGACAGCGGTTACGACGTCGTCGTATTCGACAATCACTCCACAGGATTCAGATCCACCGGGGAGGTTCTCTCCCGCACTGTATCCCGGGGAAAGGTTCTCGAAATTGTAGAGGGGGATCTCCTGAATCCCGGAGACATAGATTCCGTGTTCGAAAAATACCGCATCCCGGCGGTTCTCCATTTCGCCGCGTTCTCCCAGGTCGCCGAATCTATGGCCGATCCCGGCAAATACTACATGAACAACGTTTCCGGAACGATGAATCTTCTCGATTCCATGAGGAAGCACGGAGTCGGAGCCATAGTTTTCTCGTCCACGGCGGCGACCTACGGGGAGCCGGAATACATTCCCATAGACGAGAAGCATCCCCAGAACCCCATCAACCCGTACGGCAGAACCAAGCTGGACATAGAATACATGATGGACGATTACGGGAAGGCGTACGGCCTCGTAAGCGTACGTCTGAGATATTTCAACGTCGCCGGAGCGGATTCCGCCGGAAGGATAGGGGAATGCCACGATCCGGAGACACACCTGGTCCCGAACATTCTGAAATCCACGTTCGGGGACGGAACCGAGTTCCGCATGTTCGGCACCGATTACCCCACCCGCGACGGGACCTGCGTCAGGGACTACGTCAACGTCGAGGATCTGGCCGACGCGCACGTTCTCGCGCTGAAATACATAGAGAACGGAGGAAAAACGGATTTCTTCAACCTCGGAACGCAGGAGGGATCCACCGTGAAGGAGGTGTTCGCCGCATGCGAGAAAGTCACCGGAATGAAGATTCCGCTTAAAGCCGAGGGCCGCCGTCCGGGAGATCCCGCCGTGCTTATAGCGGACAGCGCCAAAGCCCGGAGGGTTCTGGGGTGGGCGCCCCGCAGAACCCTGGAGGACAGCATCCGCACGGCTTACGCCTGGGAGAAGAAGAAAAAAGCCTTATGACTTTTTCATCTTCTCCGCAAACTCTTTAATCTTCGTGAAATAGGAATTGTCTTTGTTGGAATTTGCCCATTCGATTACGGAGTCCGGGGTGACGAAGCCTTTTTTCAGGGCCTCCGTCTCGGGACACAGAACTTTGGTTCCCAGTTTTTTCTCCGTTTCCGATATGAATCTGGAAGCCCCGAGCAGGGAATCGAAGGATCCGGCGTCGATCCAGGACGAGGAATCGTCTATGATCTTCACTCTGAGCCTCCCCTCGTTCAGATACAGGGCGTTGAGATCCGTGATCTCGAGTTCTCCGCGCTTCGAGGGTTTGAGCACCGAGGCCTTTTCGTAGGTGTCGCCGGGAAGGAAATACATTCCCGCTACCGCATAGTTGGATTTGGGGTGCTTCGGTTTCTCCTCCAGAGATATAACCTTTCCTTCGGAATCGAACTCCGCCACGCCGAAGTCTTGGGGATTATTGACGTAGCGGACGAAAACCGTCGCGTTATCCGTGTCGCAGGCGGCCTCGTTCATGAGTTTCTCGATGTCGTCTCCGCAGAAGATGTTGTCGCCGAGTATGAGCACGCAGGGATCTCCGTTTATGAAGTCCTTTCCGATGAGGAAAGCGTCAGATATTCCGCGCTGGACGTACTGGATGATATAGGTTATCTTCACTCCGAAGCGGGATCCGTCTCCGATCGCTCTTTTGAAGTTCTGCAGATCGGATTCGTTGGTGATTACGAGAATATCTCTGATCCCGGCGGAAATCAGGGAAGAGAGAGGATAATAGATCATGGGGCGGTCGTATACGGGAAGGAGAATCTTGGAAATGGGGAATGTGGCGGGAGTGAGTCTGGTTCCGGCGCCTGCGGCTAAGATCACTCCTTTTTTGATCCGGGGGGAAATAGGCATATGTAACCGATAATGAATTAGTTATTTAAACAAGATTATTGGCATTTTTGTACATAGAACGATCTGCCTCTGCACTATCATTATAAGTCTCATCCGTATACCTTGGAACGCCTTTGAAGAACACAACTTTGCAGGTCTGAGCGTGAACGTATGAAACCCAGCTATGCCGCAGATATCTCGTCGGTTTACAGCAGTGCCGGAGCTGTCCTTTCCCTGCCCGAACTGATAGCAGAGGGTCTGAAAACACAGTTTAAAGTGTCTGATTCCAGCAGTTTGTATATTTTTGCTACCGGTCCAACCTCTGTCGCGGCCCAGTTTATCGCTGACGCTTCGAACAAATATCCTTATCGCGTCATTTCGGTCGTCGACAGCCGCGTTCCCGGGTGGATAGGCGAAAAGGACGACGTTCTTATCATATCTTATTCCGGAAACACTCCCAAGATCACCGAGATTTACGACGAGCTCCGTCAGAGCAGATGCAGGATACGCTGCATGACCTCCGGCGGAATACTGGCCGATATGTGCAGACAGAACGGCACGGAGACGATCTATCTTCCGGAAGATCTGGATCCCCGCACGGCGGTGGGCCTGGAGATCGGGATCACGGCGTCTCTGCTGAAATCTTTCGGCTATTCCCATATATACGACATGCTGGACAGTTTCATCGCCCCGCTCAAGAGCTACAGGGATTCTCTTCTGGCGGATCCGTCCAGAGTCAATGAAGTCGCAAAAGAGCTCAGCGGCAATATCCCCGCGGTGTATTCCGTGGTCGATTCGGTCGCGGCCGCCAAAAGATGGAAGCTTTCCATAGACGAGGACGTCAGATCTCCCGCGTTCTACGGCGAGATTCCCGAGTTCGACCACAACGAACTGGTCGGGTGGGCGGACGAGAACGCCCATGCTAAGAGCCTCAGGATAGTGGTGCTGATGCTCAGAAGCGAGTACGAGCAGTACAAGAAGGTGATGGACTGCATGCTCGCCGTTCTCGAATAGTATAACCGCAGAATCATCAAGGTCGAATTCGAGGAGGAGAACTGCATCCTGGCCGAACTGGAGGCGATGGTGTTCGGGGACATGGTTTCTCTGGAGATCAAAAAACTTGCCGGAGGCCTGCGATATGCCTGAGATGAGCGTAAAGGAGCAGCTTCACCATTTCCCGGACGATCTCGGGAAGGCGCTGCGTTACAAAATAGATAAGATCGACTGCGACTGCATTCTTCTCTGCGGAATGGGCGGTTCCGCCATCAGCGGTTCTATCGTGGCTGATTTCTTCATCAAGACTTCAGGCATCCCTCTTATCACGGTCAAGAATTTCGGCGTTCCCAAGTGGGCGAACAACAGAACTCTGGCCATCATATCCAGCTATTCCGGGAACACCATGGAGACTCTCGGGATGTATTCGACCGCGAGGGAGAGAGGCTGCAAGATCATCGCCATCACTTCGGGAGGAATCCTTCAGGAAAGATGCGAAAAGGACGGGTACAAAGTCATCCCTCTGCCTAAGAATATGCAGCCCAGGCATTCGGTGGGTTACATGATCGGCTACACGATGTCGATTATGAAAGCCTGCGGTCTGAAGCTGCATGTGGATATATGCAAGGTCGTGAAGTCCCTGAAGGAATACAGGGATTATCTGGAGTCCGAAGACGGCTCGAAGCTCATAGAGAGATTCGTTGCCTCTCTCAGCGATACCGTTCCGGCCGTCGTCACCAGCGACAGCATGCAGTCCGTCGCGTTCAGGTGGAAGACCCAGATCAACGAGAACACCAAATTCGTCGCGTTCTGCGGCTCTTTCTCCGAGTACGACTGCAGCATCATCTGCAACTGGGCCGAAAAGTTCGACAGGAACATGACTCTCGTCACCATAGGCAGATTCGACGGAGAACGGTTCGGCAGCGTTCACGACAAGCACATCAACGTCGACACCGGATCCGAGGATCTTATCGAGAGCTCCCTGCGCACGGTCATGTTCGGGGATTATCTTTCGATGAGGATGGCCGAGAACCGCCACGTCAATCCGGAAGAAGTGGAGCCTATCGTCTGTCTCAAAAATCTGCTCAAGAAGATCTCCTGAGGCGTCCGCGTAATTTCAGGGACGCGGATATGACGCAGTAAATGAGGTAGTAAACTCTTCTTCTGGTCTCCAGGCCGAAGTTTCCGCTTTCGAGGCTCATGAACCAGAAGACTCTTTCCAGCTGCTCCGGGTTCCTCACGTAATCCGCGAAATGGTATCTGAGCAGCGCCTTCCAGCCTTTTCTCCTGCGGTTCGGATCCGCGGTGATGGTGCCCGGGCCGTCATGCTTTATGCCTGCTGGATCCGGTGTTACGGTCCATTCCCCCTCCGGGAGCATTCTCATCCACAGCTCCCATTCCTGATTGGATTTGAACGCGGGATTGAAACCTCCCGCTTCGTCGAACCTTTTCTTCAGGAGCATCTGCATCGAGGTGCAGCCGATCAGGTTTTCCCCGAAGAGATCCGCCGGGTTGCCGGTTTTTCTCGGAGAAAAATCGTAGGATTTTCCGTTATTTTCTACTTTATAACCAGACGCGACGAGCGCGATGCCTTCTGCGGCGGCATCCAGCTGTTTTTCCGTTTTATCGGGGTACCATTCGTCATCGTCGTCGAGAAAGCATATCCATTTGCAGGTGCAGTATGCCGCGGCGGCGTTCCTTTCGTTGCCGTTCGGCGTATCTATTTTGAGATATGCGACCGCCGGCCCGGCTCCGGAGCATATTTCTTTTAATTTTTCCGATCTTTCGCTGTACGGGCCGGCGTCCGCCAGAAAAATCTGCGAGGGGAGACGTGTCTGCGCGAGTACGCTCTTCAGCGCCCTCTCCGCAACGGAGGGATCGCGGTCGTAAGTGAGTATCACCGCAGACACGTCTGCATTCATCCGGACAGCTCCGATTTGACGGACTCGGTCTCCTCGAGGAAGCGGACCGAGCGTTTTTTCGCCGTTCCGGGATCCTTCGATTCGGAATACACTCTGAATTTCGGTTCGGTTCCCGAAGGGCGGAGAAGAACCCACCCGTCCTCGTAATCGATCCTGAGCCCGTCGGTGAGGTTTATGTTCTCGTTCTTATGGCGGGAGGCTATGGTTTCAATGACTTTCTGTTTGAGGGCGTCCTCGCAGAAGACCGCCTCTTTGAAAGTCGTGAATACCGGGAGAGAATCCACCAGTTTATCCAGTGGCCCGGAGAGGGCGACGGTTTCGAGCATCTTCGCCAGACCCATCGCTCCGTCGCGGCAGAACTGGTGATCCGCGAAGATAAGGCCTCCGTTCTCCTCTCCGCCGAAAAGAGCGCCGTCCGCCATCATTCTGCGGGCGACGACGGGGGAGCCTACCGCCGTATACGCGACGGTTCCTCCGGCGGATTTCACCGCTTCTTCGACCACGGCGGAAGTCGCGACCGTGGTAACGACCTCTCCGCCGCCGTTTTTGGATACGGCGGAGCGTCCGAGGATGGCGAGAGCCTGATCTCCGGGAACGTATCTTCCGCTTCCGGTCACGAACACGCAGCGATCGGCGTCCCCGTCATGGGCGATTCCTATGTCGCATCCGGTTTCGGAGACCATCTTTTTGAGATCGGACAGGTTGTTTTCCGTCGGCTCGGAATAGTGTCCGGGGAATCTTCCGTCGGCGGTGCTGTTAAGGGTTATCACTTTCACTCCGAGTTTCTTCAGAAGCATGGGGGAGGTGTAGGACGCGGCTCCGTTGGAGCAGTCGAGGCAGATCTTCAGACCCGCGGCCCTTATAGCGGCGGCGTCCACCCTCGAGATGACCGCGTCGATATATTCTTCGCCGGCGCCGGAGACGCGTCTGACGGAGCCTATGCTCTCCCAGCCCGGCCCTTTAGGATCTTTCTCGTATTCGTTCTCGATAGCTTCCTCCTCCTGCGGGGTGCATTCGGTTCCGTCGCCCGAAATGCATTTGATCCCGTTGAATTCCGGAGGGTTGTGGGACGCGGTTATCATAACTCCCCCCGTAACGCCGGGGCGGGTTTTCACGTAATACTGGAGAGAGGGCGTGGGCGTCATTCCCAGATCGAGGATATCGGCGCCCATCGACGTTATTCCGGACATTACGGCGCATGAGATCATGTCAGCCGAAGTCCTCGTATCTCTGGCAACGGCTATCGGTCCCGGACCCAGCACTTTCGCTATCGCCTTTCCGGTCCGCAGCGCGAGCTCGGGGCTCATGTATCCGTTCACTACCCCGCGTATACCGTTTGTTCCGAACATCTTCATGTTATCAATATCCTTATATCGGGTTAAAACTCCGATCGCTCCCACCATTTTCCGGAGCGGTCTATGGTTTCGTCTCTGTCCGGGCCCACGCTGATTATGTCCGCGGGAACTTTGAGATATCTCTCTATGAACTCTATGTATTCTCTCATCTCTCCCGGAAGGTTATCGTAACCTCCTCTGACGAGAGCTTTCGTGTCTTTCAGCCCTTTCCATCCCTTTAAGGTCTCGTACACCGGCTTGGCGCGGCAAAGCCTGGAGATGGACGCCGGGAAGTGTTTCACCTCGGTTCCGTCGATATCGTACGCGACGCACACGGGAAGTTCCTCAATATCGCTGAGGACGTCGAGCTTCGTCAGGCCCAGGGACGTGAATCCGCACAGTCTCGCCGCATGCTCGCATACCACGAGATCCAGCCATCCGCATCTTCTTCCCCTTCCGGTGGTGACTCCGAACTCTCCGCCCTTGCTCTGGAGCAGTTTTCCCTCCTCGCCGGAAAGCTCCGTGACGAAAGGCCCCTCCCCGACGCGGGTGGTGTAGGCCTTCACGACTCCGAGCACCTTGTTCAGACGGTTCGGGGCTATTCCCGCTCCGGTGCATACGCCTCCGCCGCAGGTCGCCGAGGAGGTCACGTACGGGTAGGTTCCGTGATCGATGTCCAGCATCGCCCCCTGGGCGCCTTCGAACAGAACGTTCTTTCCCTGATCCAGCGAATCGTTGATGAGAACGGAGGTGTCGCAGATGCGGTCTCCGATGAGATCTCTCCATCCTCTCAGGCGCTCCGTGAATTTTCCGCCGGTGCACGCGCAGACTTCGGTTCCCATCATCGCCATGAGATCCTTCTTGTAGGGGAGAACGAAACCGGTCTTCTCTTCGATGAGATCGTCTTCCAGAAGATCCCCGGCCCTGAACCCTATTCTCGCGATTTTATCCTGATACGCCGGGCCGATTCCTTTACCGGTGGTTCCGACCACGTTTTTGCCTCTGTATTTCTCCTCGGCGCCGTCGAGTTTTTTGTGATAGTTCATTATCAGATGCGCCCTGTCGGAAATTCTGAGGCCGTCGATGGATCCGCCCTGGGATCTGACGTGCTCTATCTCTTCGGCGAGTTCCTCCAGATTCAGGACCACGCCGTTCCCTATGACCGCCAGCTTTCCGGGCCTGACGACTCCGGACGGGAGCCCGTGGAGCTTGAACACTTTTCCGTCCGCCACGATGGTATGTCCCGCATTGTTGCCTCCCTGGAAACGCACGATGAGATCCGCCTTCTCATCAAGATAATCTGTAATTTTCCCTTTTCCTTCATCGCCCCACTGGGCACCGATGATCGCTACGCTGGGCATCTGATTGCACCTGAAGCCCTATCATAAATCTTTATTAAGACTGTATCGGCGGGCGGAATCAGGAGAATAAGATTTGTAGAGCGGGATGAGTTCGCCGAGAGGAACATCCGTCTTGAAGGACGACGGGGAGATGTGGGATCTGGAGGCTCTTCCGTGGAGGTTCAGATATTCCATAAATCCGTCTATCCTGGGAGGGGACATTTTGGTGAAGGACGACAGCTCGCTCATGTCGTAGACGAAAACCTCGGTATCGATCTCGTTCATCCACAGATCTATATATTTGGATGCCCGCTTCGTTTCGGAGATGCCCGTCACGTCCATTTTCGAAACGAACTCCCGGTCGTGGAGAGGGCCGAGCCAGAAGGGCCCGTAGCGGTGGACGGCGTCTTTTTCCGGGGAAACGGAGCGTCCGAGCGTCGCGGCGTCGTATTCCATGTATCCGAGTTTGGAAAGAGTCTTGTCCGCCTCAGCGGCGCCTTCCTTTATCCTTATGTAAGTTCTGAAGTAATGATCGGCATAGAAAGAGAGCAGGGGAGACATCCCGCGGTCGAATTTCGCGAGCTCCCTGGCGATGCTGCACATCAGTATTCTCAGGCCGCCCTCGTGGCACATGTATCCCCTGACCGGCTCCGACTGATATCTGCGCCTGCATTTGACGGCGTGGGCTCCTGCGAGGGGCGCGGTATCGGTAGCGGTGATAGCCAGAACTCCTCCTTTCCTGCACCCTCTTATGGCGGACTGGGTGAACGGAACCGGAGATCCGAAAGGATCCAGGTCTACGTAGTCGAATGTTCTCTCGGAAAAAAGGGTGTGCATGTTCAGGTTCGACGCTTCGCAGTTGCCGAGGGAGTTGAGCTTGATGTTGCTTCTTATGAATTCCGCGGCATCGGAGCTGATATCGTTGGCCGTCACCTCGGTTCCGGGAACTTCGTTGGCTATCCTGACTGATCTGGAGCCGGTGGCCGCCATAGCGTCCGCCACGGTCAGATTTCCCCCCAGAGCCCTCAGGGCCATCACGCTGATGTCTCTGTTGAATGCCATCTGCTCGTTGAAAAAGACGGTTCCCTGGATTTTCCCCGGTCCGTGAGAGGAATGTACCGCGGGGACGAGAAGATCGGTGGATCCCTCTCTGATGACCGTTCCGTCGATCAAAGGTTCTCACCGTTCATCAGGCGGATCACTTTGTAGGGCAGAATGTTTCTGTTGGTGGGCGTAACTTCCAGAATTCTCACGTCGTCCCTGCGCCTGATGTCCTGGAGGAGCGGATTTCTGGATTTTTTGTGGAGAGTAAGTATCATGGGTTTGTCGGCATCGAGGGCTTCCCTCACGGCTTCCACGAATTTTTCGCTCTCGACTTCGACCTTTCCGACCTCGTCGATAACGATGATGTCGCATTCCTCGAAATCCGGTTCGGTTCCCTCTCCGGCCTTTCTGCAGGCGTTTCTTATCGCGGCGACGCCGACTTCCTCGAATTTGGACAGATCCACGCCGATTCTTCCGACGGTGACTTTGCTTTCGACGTCCAGTCCGGCGAACTGCGTTTTTTCTCCGGTCTGAAGATCCATCACCGTGAACCCTATCTTGCGTTTTCCTTTGACGGCGACCCTGCGGACCTTTCCCGTCTCGTCGGAGACCAGGCTGCGGTCTTCTTCGATAGGCTCGTTGATCATGCCGCCCAAAACCAGACCGTCTTCGCGGAGCATCTCGATAATGCGCAATAGAGCATAAGTTTTCCCCGATCCGGGCAGACCTGTTATGCCTATTTTAATGTCGGAAACCGTAACGCGACCCCCTGTCGAGACGATGGATGATCTGAATAGGCAATACAATATTTATACTATGTCTTATCTTTTCTTTATTTTACGATCGGCGTTTCCCGTAAAAACGGGGGTTTATCCCGTTCAGTCTCCGGATCGGGAAAAAGGGTTTCCGGAATCATTCGGATCCCGAAAGATCGGACGCATGTCCGATAAACAGCGGGATGCCGCTCTGCTCTATCATGAATACGAACGGGACGTCGCACCGGAATTCTATAACCGGGTTCGGGTTGTACACCGCGGTGCATTTCATCACGATTTCGGTCACTGCCGCCGCTTCGGTTCCCTCTTCGTCCGCTCTGACTACGGCCTGATGCTTTCCGCCGCCGATTTTCAGGCAGTAGTTATCAGCTATTTTCGTGTACTCCGCGCAGCCGGAGAAGGATCTGGAGAGATTCAGGGGCGCCAGAAGCTTTTCGAGATCGTACTCCGCGGAAAGATCCAGTTTCGGAAGATACAGGCTGACGGACTGATCCGGCACGTTTTCCGACAGTTTCTTCAGGAACGAATTTCTGTATTCGTCCGTTTCCTTCTTCCATGACCCGAGGACGTCCAGGCTCTTCCCGTCCGACGGAAGGATGACCGTCATATGGGACTTTCCGTCGCTGTACGGTATCTCGAGGGCTCTGTATTTTCCGTCATCGTAATAATTCGCTCCGCGGAGGGTGATGTGCATCGTTTCGGCGCTGCAGACGGTTCCGTTTCCGCAGGTAAATTTCATTTTGAAGCTGTTCTGCGGATCGAATTTATGCATCCACTCTTTTTTGAGGCAGATCGTGTTGATGATATCGGCCACAGTATCGGAGTCGGCCGCCGATTCGTAATCCGGAATCATCCCGCGGGTTTTTTCAGACACCCATTCCTGAATGAATTTCTTTACGGAATCGATGCTGTTTCTGAAATCGGCGTCGGAGACGGCGCAGCTGTACATTTCCGACACGGTTTTTCTGTACTCTTCGTTCAACGGATGGTTTACGGCCACGGAGGAATCGATAAGGATCATGTTCGACGACACGAGGCCGGGATCGTTTTCCAAACCAAGAGAGGAAAGATAAGCGTTCAGGGAACCGGTGCCGTCCGAACGGAGGGCTTTCAGAATCTCCGCCTCGGTCCCGGATCCGGGCTCGGCTCCGTTGGCCATAATCGCAAGCGCGGTGTAGAGGCTGTACGGAGAGAAGATCATATTTCCGTTCCCGGTTCCGCCGAGGATATCCCAGGAGAACGCGGTAATGTCTCCGGACGGTACTGTATCGGGAGAAACGATTCCGGACGATTCCGTTTCTGTGCCGGTTCTGTCTGCATCCATGGTATACGCCGATGCGAGAACGCAGACGGCGGTTATACAGATTACTGCCGCGGGAACCAGGATCTTCATGGATGAGGGACTGTATTACGGATATAAAATCAGCATCTGTTGGTTTTTATCAGATACCAGCAGATCAGGAAGAATGCCGCAGTGTAAATCAGCACCGCCAATATTGAATCGGCCGGGATCGCGGTTCCCTCCATAACCGATCTCATCAGCTGGCTCACGTGGGTGAGAGGCAGCGCGTAGACTATGCTTCCGGCCCAGACTGGAAGATCCGAGACGTTGAACAGGGTTCCGCAGAGGAAAGTCATCGGAACTATGAAGACTCCCGAGATCAGGGACAGGGATGCGGATTTCTTCACTGTAATCCCTCCGAGAAGCCCCAGAAGCGAAAACATCAGGGAAGATATGAAAATAATAACGAATATCCACGGGGAAAGGAGGATATCCGGGGCGAGAAGACACCCTATGAAAAGGAGTATGGTGCAGCTCATCATCGCGCGGAGAACGCCGAAAACGCATTTTCCCAGAACCACCGCCGGAACGCGGATCGGGCACAGCAGCATCTCGTCGAAGCTCATGTAGAACCGCCTTTGTATGAAAACCCTCATGGACACCGTGCTGAACGTCGAGGAGAGGGTGTTCAGGGCTATTATTCCCGGAATTATGAACGCCACATATCCCGGGCCGTCGTCCATGTGGGCGCCGATTCCGAAACCGAACGCGAGGAGGTACAGAAGCGGGCCGACCAGGCTCGTAAGCAAAGTTTCGATTATATTGTCCCTGAGATAGCACAGATCTATCCACGCCACCCTGTAGGTCTCGTTCAGAATACCGCCGGCGCTCACGGTTCCATTCTCCTGTCTGTGATTTCCAGAAACACGTCTTCGAGAGATGTGCGGCGCACCGTGTGGAACGCGTCGCCAAGTCCTTCGGCGAACTCTCTGGCTTCCTCTTTTGTCCGGAAATGGCGCGTGGAGACCTTGTTTCCCTCCGTTACGTCGACGGAGATTTTTCCGACGGATTCCCTGAGCTCGTCCACGGTTCCGATGGCCATCATTTTTCCGCGGTCGATGATCGCGACTCTGCCGCAGAGAGCCTCTGCTTCTTCGATGTAATGCGTAGTGAGGACGATCGTGGTCCCCTCGGAGTTCAGAACGCGCACCAGATCCCACAGCAGATGGCGGGATTTCGTGTCCAGTCCGGCGGTGGGCTCGTCGAGGAAGAGAACCGAAGGACGATGAAGGACGGAGCATACTATCGACGCTTTCCTCTTCCATCCTCCCGAGAGGAGCTCCAGTTTTTTGTCCATATGCTCTTCGAGGCCGAGTTTGTCCGAAAGTTCCCCTACCCTCTCCTTCATGACTCCTGCGGGTATTTTGTGGAGCAGCCCGTGGTACTTTATATTCTGCCTCACGGTAGCCTCGTTATCCAGGCTGATGTGCTGCTGGGAGATTCCTATGCATTTTCTGGCCTCCAGGCTTTCCGAGGAGGAGTCGTGCCCGTCGATGAGGATGCGGCCGGAAGTGGGCTTCAGAAGCGTGGTCATCGCGCGTATGGAAGTGGTTTTTCCCGCGCCGTTCGGACCGAGAAAGCCGAAGATCTCCCCGCGCTTCACCGTAAATGACAAGTTGTCGACGGCAGTGAAGTTTCCGAAACGGACGGTAAGGTTCTCGACTTTCACTATGTCTTCTTCGCTCATATGCCGGCCTCTGTGTACGATACTGAACACAACGGATTATATCTTCTGTAAATAAAAGGAGTTTGGTAATATATTCAATTAACGGATACCTGTCCGTTGTAAGAAGGGCGGGATATGAAGTCGGAGAAAACGGTCCCGGATAATCTGAGAGCTTATCTGAAAAACACGGGTCCGGCCGTCATCGCGTTTTCCGGAGGGATGGATTCTTCTTATCTGCTTTATTCGTGCCGCGAATCCGGGATCGATGCGTATCCGTGCTTCGTCCGCAACGGTTTCCAGACGGAAAAAGAGCTGGAGTCGGCTCGCGGACTGGCCGGATCTTTAGGTTTCACACTGGATGTGATCAGCGCCGACGCTTTCTCTGATGCTGATTTGATAAAAAACGGAGAAGACCGCTGCTACGTATGCAAGAACAGGACCTTCAGGATTCTTCTGGAGAAGGCCGCGGAGTACGGAACCGGACGGGTCGCGGACGGCACGAATCTTTCGGATGATCCCGCGTCCAGGCCGGGAATGAAAGCTCTCGGGGAGCTCGGGATCCTTTCCCCTCTGAGGGAGTGCGGGCTCGGTAAAGCGGAGATATCGGAACTGTCACGCGCCGCCGGCCTGCCTACATGGAATCTCCCGTCGAATTCGTGTCTCGCCACCCGCATTCCCTGCGGAACTCCGATCACGCGGGACGCGCTGGTGCGGGTTTCTTCGGCCGAGGAGGATCTGGGAAACATCGGACTTTCCGGAATAAGGGTCAGGGATCGCGGCTCTTCCGCGGTTCTGGAGCTGCCGGAGGAATCCTTCAGCCGTCTGGACGGGTTCCGGGACGAGGCCGTGAAAATATTATTAAAATATTATTCATCTGCGCAGTTCAGCATCAGGAGGACATCGGGCCGATGGAGATCAGAGACGTTCTGGAGGCGGTCAGGAGCGGCGAGATAGAGGTATCCGAGGCCGAAAGGCTTCTGCGCACGAAACCGTTCGTGGATCTGGGTTATGCGAAGGCGGATACCCACCGGCGCTGGAGACAGGGATCCCCGGAGGTTATCTACGGCGCCGGGAAAACTCCGGAGCAGTGCGCCGGAATAGCGGAAATTCTCATGAGAGAAGGATCCGGATGCGTAATGGTCACCCGCTGCCCCTCCGGAGTCCTCGATTCCGCGGAATCCAGAGGACTGGACGCGGAGTACTTTCCGGAAGCGGGAATATGCGTCATAGGAAAGATTCCGGAGCCCAGATCAAGTTATGTCTGCATCGTCTCCGCCGGGACCAGCGATATTCCCGTGGCGGAGGAGGCGGCCGTCACCGCGGCGGTGATGGGGTGCAGAGTCAGAAAGGTTTACGACGCGGGTGTAGCCGGTTTACACCGTCTGCTGTCGTTCGCGGACGATATCTGCGGCGCGTCCGCGGTCGTCGCCGTCGCCGGAATGGAGGGCGCTCTTCCCAGCGTTATCGGCGGGATAGTCGACGTTCCGGTGATCGCCGTTCCGACATCGGTCGGGTACGGAGCGTCGTTCGAAGGCCTGGCGGCGCTGATATCCATGATGAACTCCTGCGCCTCCACCGTCAGCGTCGTCAACATCGACAACGGGTTCGGGGCCGGGTACATCGCATCCATAATCGACAGGAGGACTTCGCGGTGAGGATTCTGTTTTTCGAATGTCTGTCCGGGATTTCCGGAGATATGATTCTCGGGGCCCTTTCGGAGCTCGCGGGACCGGATTTCGATCTGAAAACGGAACTGGAAAAAGCCGGAATACCCGGGCTGGAAGTGAGAACCGAAAGAATAAGCAGCCGCGGGATCTGCGGAACCAGGGCCCGGGTTCTCATTTTCGGGGAGGAAGAGGCTCCGGATCACCGCGGGCACGCCGCCCACAGAAGCCTGTCCGACGTGCTGGAAATCATAAACGGCCTTAACGTCTCCGGGTTCGTGAAAGAGAACGCGTGCGGCATTTACTCCGATATCGCCGCCGCGGAGGCAGAAGTCCACGGGAGCTCCGCCGGAGAGGTGCACTTCCACGAGGTCGGAATGCTGGACGCGATAGCGGACATCGTGGGCGCCTGCATGCTCATCGAACATCTGAAGCCCGGCCGTATCCTCTCTTCGCCGGTGCGCACCGGTTACGGGACGGTGAAATGCTCCCACGGGACGATCCCGGTGCCGGCTCCGGCATCGGAAATCCTTCTCAGGGGAATGCCTTCCTACGCCGGGGACGCGGAGGGGGAATTCGCCACACCCACCGGCATCGCGGTTCTGAAGCATTTCGCGGACGGATTCGGACAGCGCCCGCTCATGGTTCTGGAAAAAACGGGCTGCGGAGCCGGAAGCAGGGACGCCGGATTCCCGGACATACTGAGGGTGTTCTCCGGAACACAGGAGGGGGAGCCCGCGAGGACCTCCGTCATTACGTGCACCGTCGACGACATGACTCCGGAGGATATCGGAAGCGCGGTTCAGACTCTGATGTCGGACGGGGCGCTGGACGTTTTCGTCTCGCCGGTGCTGATGAAGAAGGGAAGGCCGGGGCATCTGATAACCTGCATCTGCCGCCCCGGAGACACGGACAGAGTCGCGAGATCCGTTCTGAAGAATACAACTACGATCGGCCTGAGGTTCCGCGGGGAAGACAGATACGAGCTCGTCTCCCGTTTCGAGACATAGCCGACCGCTTACGGCGGCGTCAGGATCAAAATATCAGAGGGGTACGGAATCTCGAAAAGGAAGATAGAGCACGACGATATCGTCAGGATCTCCGCGGAATCCGGTCTTTCTCTTAAAGAGGCCGCGGATCTGATCTGCAGAAACCCGCGATTTCCGTTTCGTTTGTAAGACCACATAAATACGGATCGCGCTCTGTCCTGTACGCTACATCCAAGGGCGGGAGCCCCGGAGGACAGATGATGAACGAAATAATAGAAATCAAAGGGCTGGTGAAGCGTTACGGCGAGAAAACCGCCGTCGACGGGCTCGATCTGGTTATCAACAAGGGAGAGCTGTTCGGATTCCTCGGCCCCAACGGAGCCGGCAAGACGACCACGCTCAGGTGCATTTCCACGCTGACCGATTTCAACGCCGGCAGCATCAGGGTGGCGGGCCACGACGTCGTGAAGGACACTTCGGCGGCGAAGAGCTGCATGAGCCTGATCCAGCAGCAGATCTCCCTCGACAAAGATCTGACGATCAGAGAGAATATGATATCTCACGCGATGTTCCACGGCATCGCCAAAGCCGAGCGCAACAAGAGAATAAAAGAATTGTCCGATTTCTTCGGTCTCGCCGATTATCTGGACAAATCCGTGGACAGCCTCTCCGGAGGATGGAAGAAGCGCGCCGCGATCGTGTGCTCGCTTCTCCACAACCCCCAGATTCTGTTCCTGGACGAGCCGACGGCCGGTCTGGACATCAACGCGAGGCGCCTTCTCTGGGATATCATCAAGAGGCTTCACAGGGAGGGAACCACCATAATCCTCACGACCCATTACATCGAAGAGGCCGAAGCTCTCTGCGAAAGAGTGGGCATAATCGACAAGGGGAAGATAATCGCTCTCGACGAGCCCAAAAAGCTGTGCGAAAGGGTAGGAACCATAGCCGTGGAGTAT
>JAEEGL012130176.1_pt1 | contig 17743 bp, 14 predicted proteins | sample 9134231 | NCBI WGS metagenome assembly JAEEGL01 (sample SAMN16246548, study PRJNA631951) | gut metagenome | biome: gut microbiome; feature: rumen; material: fiber-attached | host: Bos | place: Iran: Karaj | collected 2018-10 | reverse complement strand
GGAGGGGTTGTCCGGTGGGGAACCAGACAACCCGTGTATGAAAAAAAGTATTGTTGGGGGTTCAGAAGGTATGTCCTTCTGATAGATAATACTATACAGGGAAACTGTTTCTAAATTGTGACTGAACTCTAAAAGAAATATAATCTATTATAAAAAAAGTATGGGAGATTAAGAAAAAATGTCAAAACAAAGCGTTAATAAAAATGAAAAAAACGGTAAGAACCCAGGAAAAAACAGCACTTTCGAAAAAATCATGATAGGGGTTATCATTGCTGGAATAATTATATTTGTGTTCATAAATTTTGCCTGGCCGAAGCTTTCGAAGAAGACAAAGGAGGTTGCAGCAGACAAAACGGTTGAAGTTATCGTACAGAATGCAGATAAAGTATCCGGTGGGAATGACCAGATAAAGGATATGCTGGAAAATCTTTCGGAAGAAGATAAGAAGACGGTTTCCGAGATAATCGAGAATCATATGGATCAGGAGACAATCTCAGAGCTGATGGGCTATGTTAAAAATAAAGATAAGGAAAGCTTGATGAAATATGCCGCAGAGAATCTTTCTGCTTCCGAAATACTGAAGCTGATGGAAATTTACAACAAATATTCCTGGCCGGGGCAAAACTAATCTCTATAGGCAGACTAGTATAAATATGCATAAACATGCGCTTTAAAAAATTTTTCCATATAACGCGAAAACACCCACGGGGGGACGTGAGTGCCTGCGATTTTCTTATGAGGGGGAGAAAGTGATACCATCAGAGCTATATCTGATTGGTTTGCATCACTAACTTGATATTATAATAATACATAAATGTGTTCAAAAAGTGAAAAAAATATGTACATTTAAAATATTTTAAAGGGACGAGGTATGAACAAGGAAAATTTCAGCAGAACAATAGACCTAAAGAACATTGTAATTGATGATCCTTTTTGGACTTCCAAGCAGGAACTGGTGAGAAAAGAAGTGATCCCATACCAGTGGGATGCCCTCAACGACTAGGGGTGGTCCTCTTGTTTTCGTGAAATTTATGAAACTTAACATCTTTTGAAAACTGAAATAAAGCTTCATTTTGCCCCAAATTTTATACTTTTTATATAATTTAATCCGTATCCCGGTGTTATCATTGCCTTAGAAAGAAATGTGATAAGCAGGGATGCGGATTTTTTGACATGGATGTTTGCAGGGATGCGAAAGTTACAGTGGCAGGGAAGCCAAGCAGGGAAGCAAGAGTTACGATGGCAGGGATGCCGAGCAAGGACGCGTGGAAATGAACATGGATGTTATGCAGGGATGCAAGAATAGTTAGCAGGGATGCTTATAATGCAAGGAAGCGATGGGGCGAAGCAGGGAGGCTTTGATGTACACTGGCGCGATATTTGGTAAATATGGTATCGCCGCCGGTTGTTTGAATGTCAAATGTTTTGTTCCGATTTTGAGGAGGGCATTATGAGTAGCATATCATCCGTAGGCGGGTATTCCGCTTACTCAGCATATTCCATGATCGGCAGTGGCGGCGTTTATAACCGTGCCAAAGACGGCGCATCGGAGCTTGCCATTCAGGAGAAAACCAATTCCCAGGTAAATGGATTGGATGCGGGAAAAGAAAACCTCACAAGCGCCAAATCAGCATTAAACGTTGAAGATGGTGCCATGGGCGGCATTTCCGATTATCTTCAGTCCATAAAGGACCTGGCGGTTAAGTCTCAAAACGCAACTCTTTCTGATAGCGACAGGCAGTCCATACAGGATCAGATAGAGCAGTACAAGCAGGGAATCAACGACATTGCAGGTAACACAACCTTCAATGAAAAGAGCCTCCTTAGCAGTGACGGAGCTTTGTCGGTAGCAGCAGACGGAAACGGCTCATCCGAGAAAGTGTCAACCTTCAATTCTGCAACAGAAGCTCTTGGCATAGCGGATCTTGACGTTACAAAGTCTTTTGATATGAAATCTATCGATGATGCCATGGATAAAGTCTCAAGTCAGAGATCAACTGTGGGAGCACAGACCAACGGTATAGAAAGAGCTCTTACCTACAATTCTCACGCAGCCATGGAGCTTAACGGCTACCAGATGAACAAGGAAGAGGATAACGTAATAAAGGCCAATCAGGAGCTTAAGACAAAGCAGGCTCTTGATTCCTATCAGGCAGTACTTCAAAGACAGAAGCAGGATGACGAAGCCACAAGAACCATGGCGCTGTTTGCATAAGAAGTGGTAAAACACTGATTTCCATATAAAAGTCATATATGAGAAAAAATCTCAAGTGAGATATTATTCCACTTGGGATTTTTTTTGCTCTTGCCTTGAAATTCAATTTATGAGAAAATTCACTCGTTAGTTTACGAATAATACTTTTTATGTGTGAGGTACTATGTACAGATATTTGATTTATGGAATGATCGTTGAGTCGGAAGTTGAGTTCATGCAGCTGGTTAAGGCTGACGGAGATGTGGACACTTCTTTACTTCAAAATGAAAACAGCACCGGCGAAGCCGATATCCGCATTGTGGAAAAGAAATGTAAGGAGGAGGTAACTGAATACCTCGAAAAGCTAGGTCGCCTCAAATGGAAATATGAGATTGGCCTTGATTATTCCTGCTTTTTTAACCGTGGCGGCTATTATGTAATTAGGGACGGCAAAGAGATAGCCTTTGAAGTTAGCGAAGGCTTTACTCCTGCAACAGTTTCTTCCTGGCTTCTTGGCTTTGCCATGACCATGGCGCTTTTACAAAAGAGATTACTTGCGGTTCACTGCAGTGCTGTAGCAGCAGATGATGGCGCGTTCCTTATTTCCGGAGAACCCGGGGCGGGCAAGTCCTCCCTCACCAGAAAGCTACTTGAAAGAGGCTACAAGATCATGGCTGATGACGTGGCAGCTGTCAGCTTAAAGGAGAATCATTCCGAAAATAGTGCTAACGGCAAATATGTGGCTGTTTATCCGGCATTTCCATATCAGAAACTCTGCAGAAACGAAGTCGAGAGCAGAAATTTTGACATGGACGAACTCATTTACATCGGAGAGTCGAAGGACAAATTCCTGGTTCCCGTAAAAGAAAAATTTGTAATCCAGCCTCAGAAATTGAAATTTATGGTATTTTTATGCGTCGGAGATGTGGAAGAACTTAAGGTGGAAAAGCTGGCAGGTATGTCCCAGTATATGGCCCTCAGACAGAATCTTTTCCTTCACAAATTGTACGGCGACTGGGAGTCAATACCTGAAGTAATCAATCTTTCTATGGGAATAGCAGGGCAGTGCCCAATTTATTTGATAGTAAGACCAAAGGAAGGCAATTCCCAGGATAAGATGGCTGATATTGTAGAAAAAATAGTTGCCGGAGAAGATCCTGCTGAGAACTGATTGACTGTAATTAGTTTACCGAGGCTCTTGAAATCATAAAAACAATCATAATTAAAACTATATTTGTATATGTGATATCAATTATGATAGAATTCATTGACTTCCATTTTGAAAACTGATATTATCCTCAAGTCGAAAGACATAATTAACATCCATGGGAGGAAAAAAAGTAATGAAGAAATGGAACGCAGCTGAGATTAAAGAGCTTGATCTCAATAAGACAGAGAGCCTTTTTGATGATTTGATCGGAATTATCATCGGTGGATTTGGCGGATTCGGCGGATTCGGTGGATATGGAAGACCAGGACGTAATGGACGTAAAACGCCTGGAACAACACCTACAGTAAATCCTGTTGAAGAGATTATAAATAACTCACCTGTTAGCGATCTTGTTGAATCTGATTCATAATTGAATGTGAGTTGCAGTTACTGTTCAGACATAAAGTGCGCACTTGCTGCGCAGTTTGTGAGAATATGATTCAGGAGTTGCAAGCCCTGTCGGACTTTAAGTCCGGTGGGGCTTTTTTCAATAAAGGAAGAGAGCGCTTGGAATAATGAATTCTTTTCGTTGGAAACGACAGATAATGCAAAAAAAGACGACTACCGAAGTAGTCGCCTTAAGCTTTTACCAAATTAGCTGTCAAATTCTGTAGAACCACCCTGGTCATTACTAGAATCTTCTGAACTGGAGTCAGAACTAGAACCAGAACCAGAACCAGGACAATCCCAAGTAAGGAGTCCAAGATGTCCGTCTCCTACATAACCGTTATCGTAATAAATACCAAAAACATTATGCTCTGTCTCGCTGATTTCTACGCAACTAATTGATGGTGCATTCCATTTCTTCATTGTATTAACTCCTCCGCATTAGAAATTTTTATTACGTTTTTTATGATATAAAAATCCATATATAAAGTAAAGCAATATAACAAAATTGTTATAATTATTTAAACTGTTTTATGGAATCAAGATATCGTTCCAACGATAAAAGAAAGAATATGTTTTTGTAAGCGAAATCATTGTCGTTATTAAACTTAGGTTTATCTGATAAAAAGCTTTTCAAGTCCTGGACTTTAATATACTTGGAGATGTTCACATTTGTTGTGAGCTGTTCCAATATTTTGTATGCATCTTCCGGAGATTTTTCTATTCGTTCCAACCAGTCCCCACTTTGCAGACCATATCTGTCAATTGGGTAAAGAATACTTTCAGGAATATATTCTTTCATAAAGCCGCGAATCAGATATCTTGGCAGTCCGTTGTAACTAAAGTATTCATATGGAATGGAGTAGCAGTATTCTAAAAGGTCAATATTTCTTGTGGCATCTCTTAATACAATTCCTGAATAAAGTCCGAGCTTGGTTTCCATACTTCCAATATACGCAAATGCAGGAAGTGAATATAGATAATCTGTATGCTCTGCTTCGGTCATGGGAGCAAATGAGCCGCTGAGTCCCTTTGAATTAGTGGGATTAACGATGAAAGAAGCTTTATTGTAGTATTCCTCCTTAAGATATGGATTCAAAAGTGTTTTATTAGGCGGAATGTGCATAGAGAGAGCTTTTTTTGATTCTTTCATAAAATGTAGAGCTTTGGGAAGATTATCTTTTCTGCTGGCTTTGACCTGTTTGCAGTATTTACTGAAGTACCTGATAAAATTTATATATCTTTTATTAAGGTAAAGGTGGAACAAAGCTGCATAAATGGTGCCAAAGGATACAGAAGCATTGCCGTATTGACCAACCAAAACCACTTTGCTTCCGGAAGCCTTGGATTTCCTATATATATCCAGTATTATTGGAAGATTTACAAAAGCCTTGAAGGGGATTTCCATAATATCGCAAAGTTCATCCAAATGTGATATAAAGCTTTCACCGCCATCATTTTCAAAATGAGTATCTATATTAGGATACATTTGGGCAAATGTTTTAACTGCTTCGGTTTCGTCCACTACAAAACTGGAAGGCAAATCTTTTTGATTTACTTTGTAGTAGGGAACATAGGTGTAAGAGTGGAGCTTTTTTCCACTTTTTGCTAATTCAATGGAAGCTAATGCTGCTACTGAGGTTGAATCAAAACCGCTGCTAAGAGAAACGGATACTTCACCATTGGTTCTGACAACTGCTTTTGCGGCATTACTATAGGTTTCTAAAAATTTTGCCTTGAGTTCTTTCATGGAATGGGGCATTGGAATTTTACGAAGGTCATAATATCGGTCGTTTTTTACAACAAGTTTCTGGCCAGCTTCTTGGAAAGACAAGGTAACACTGCAGCCTGCCTCCAGCAAAAGAACGTTTTCCCATGGAGTCTCATTGGATGAATAATTAGGATTAAGTCCGGGAAGAGCGAGAAAATCTATTATGTAGCTTTCATTTTGCTTTAAATCCGGGTGTACTTTTCGGATAGGGGAAATCAGTGTTGAAAAAGTGCAGGAATTGTCTGTGGTGTAGTAGTACAGGCATCTTCCGGCAACCTGATCCGTGCATAGAAACAGTTCTTTATCCGCAACGTTGTAAACAGCAACAGAAAAAAGCCCTTTAAGATGTTTGGGAAATTCGTAATGCCATTTCTTAAAGGCAAGGCATATCAACTGACCGTCCGGAATAGAATCACTGTTTTTGGCTGATTCAGGACATAACATAGATATTAGTTCGTCTCTGTTGTCGAGGATAGAGTCTGCTGTAATGACATATTTATCATCATCCAACGAATACGGCATTTTCTCATATTCATCCTCTGCATTTATTAACTGAAGTCCTGAGCCAAACAAGGCATTGCCAATAGTTCTTTCCGTAATTTTATCAAGCTTACATTTACGCTTGTATTCAGAAGACATGGTATCCAAAGTACATGTCTCTTTGTTGAATTCTATGTGTCCCCAGATTGCTGACATATTTTTCTCCATTCTAAGAAATTTTTCATTTTCTGTATAGATCGTAGATAACGTTACTGTTCTCTCGTTACTTGGCTCGTAGACAGTAACTAAACAACTAATTTTTTTGGCCTATCTATTTACAATACTATACAATAATGTTATTTTATAACTCGTAACAATCTAATGAAAGTCTTTTTGTATTATTCATTGATTCGTAGGGGCATAATCTTGCCTATGTTCATCTTTTTATATAAGTGTAAAGCACAGCGGGGAGCGTTATAGTCACTAGCATTATTGAGAAAGGAATAAGTCTATGCTGATTAACATAGAGTATTAGAGGATTTACTATGGAAATAAAAGAAATGATGATTGCTGAACAAAACAAACTTGATAATAGGTTAGAGCAATTGAACAAAGAATATGAAGGTTATAAGGGAATTATGGGAACACTTATTCCCAGTAAGAACGGGAAGTATTACAAGTTCTATAATTACATTAATGGGGAAAAGGTTCATATTCCTTCTAATAATAAGGAATTAGTTAGGGGTCTTGCTATAAAAAAGTACTATAAGAAAACTATTGCTGCATGTGAAAGTGAGAAGAAGGCGATAGAGGCATATCTTAGCAAAGTGCCCAAAGACGTTGATCCGGAGATCTTTTTTAGGAATGACGCTCTTTATAGTAAGATTCTTGCTCCGGTTTTTGGAGAGACCTTTACTAAAGGCTGGGGTAGTCTTGAATACGAGAAAAGCTATAACCATCCGGAGAATTTAATTGTTCCTACCCTTAAAGGAGATTTGGTGCGCTCCAAATCAGAAGCTGCAATTGCAGACGAACTATTCAGGAATAATCTTGAATACAGGTATGAAGCAAAGCTCAGCATTGATAGCAATTGTTTTTACCCGGATTTTATGGTGATGAATAAGCGAGGAAGAATTTTAATCTGGGAGCATTTTGGGATGATGGATGATCCGGGATATCAGAGGAAGTATTTTTATAAAATGGAAAAATATATAAAGGCTGGCTATGTTCCAACTATAAACATGATTACAACCTATGAGACATCAGATAATCCGTTCAGCTCACTGACAGCTAGAGAAGCGATTTCAACATATTTTGAATGAGTTAAGTAGATGGTTGCTATTCTGTGGGTGGTTTTGGTACAAGGTAAAAAATTCAGTAATTTGTATCCATGAAAAGAACGCGATTTTGGGCACAAGAGCAAATAAACGATATTTTTGTATCCGCATTTTATAATGATTATTGGGTACAAAACAAAAAGAATGTATGATATGTATCCAGAGTTTTAGCGGTTTTCCGGGGACAAGATGCTGCTGATAGCTTTTTTGTGACCAATAATAGCAAAAAAATGTGGACACAATACAAAGGAAAAATAGAAATAGTACCCAAAAGACTCAAAAAAATGTGGGGACAAAACAGTTGGAATACATATCGTGTACCCAAAACTCAAAATTCAATATTATCAAAAAATATTTGACCGCAAAATATCATAAGCATATAATATCCCTTGGTTTTTTGAAACAAACTACAGGATTGTTTTATCAGATTTGAGGAGATCATTATGGAAAACGAAAAATTGAAACCCATGTTGTTTACGGTTCTGAAGGGCTACACCGGCAAACAGTTCGTACAGGATCTTGTATCCGGTATCATTGTTGCGATAATTGCATTGCCACTTTCTATTGCCCTGGCTCTTGCTTCCGGAGTTGGACCTGAGGAAGGTCTTTACACAGCTATTGTGGCCGGATTTATCATTTCATTCCTGGGAGGAAGCAGAGTTCAGATTGCAGGTCCAACAGCGGCATTTGCTACTATTGTTGCCGGGATTGTGGCAACGAAGGGAATGGAAGGCCTTGCCCTTGCAACAATATTTGCAGGTATCCTTCTTATCCTTATGGGAATCCTGAAGCTGGGTTCTCTTATCAAATTTATTCCATATACTATTACAACAGGATTTACAGCTGGTATCGCTGTGACTATTGCAATAGGTCAGATCAAGGATTTCCTTGGACTTACATATCCTGCGGGAACAGCTACCGTTGAGACCACTGAAAAGGTTACAGCTATAGCAAAGAACATTGGAACCTTCAATTATCAGGCTCTTATTGTTGGTCTTATCTGCCTTGCCATCCAAATCGTATGGCCCAAGGTCAGTAAGAAGATTCCCGGGTCATTGATCGCAGTAATCGTGGGTATTCTCATGGTTAAGCTCCTTGGCATGAATGTTAATACCATCGGAGATCTCTATGAGATCAAGGGACAGCTTCCCACACTTCATATTCCAACATTCAGCTTTGAAACCATAAGATCTGTTGCAGGAGACGGCTTTACCATAGCAATTCTTGCTGCAATTGAATCTCTGTTATCCTGCGTAGTTGCAGACAGCATGATTGATTCCAAGCACAGATCCAACATGGAACTGGTTGCCCAGGGTGCAGGTAACATCGGATCAGCTCTTTTTGGTGGTATACCCGCTACAGGAGCTATTGCCCGTACCGCAGCAAATATCAAAAATGGCGGAAGAACACCTGTTGCCGGCATGATCCATTCCATCTGCCTGGTTCTTGTTCTTGTGGTTCTTATGCCTTATGCAGCTCTTATACCTATGCCTACAATTGCAGCAATCCTTTTTATGGTTGCCTACAATATGTGCCAGTATAAGACATTTATACATCTGTTAAAGACAGCACCTAAGAGCGACATCATAGTTCTTGTTACCACATTTGTTCTCACTGTTGTATTTGACCTTGTAGTAGCCATCGAAGTTGGAATGGTTCTTGCCTGCCTCCTGTTCATGAAGAGAATGAGCGAAGAGTCAAGGGTCAAGGGATGGAAGTACTATGACCCTGAGGATGATCCTGATGGTCCCGGGCTCAAGGATATTCCCAAGCATGTCAGGGTTTATGAGATAAGCGGGCCTATGTTCTTTGGTGATGCTGAGCAGATTGCAGAGATCAGCTTTAAGGACTTCACAAGAGCTCTTGTTATCCGTATGCGTGGTGTGCCGGCTATTGATGCAACAGCTATGCACTCACTGGAACAGCTCTATGAGAAGTGCAAAAAGAACAATGTTCAGCTGGTATTTTCACACGTTAATGAACAGCCCATGAATACCATGGAAAAAGATGGTTTCGTTGACCTTGTGGGAAGAGAAAACTTCCAGCCACACATAGATGATGCCCTTAAGAGAGCAGCAGAAATCTGATAAAAAATATAAAATTGTTCAGACAGAAATGCGCACTTTGCAATTGGGCATTAACAAAACACGACCCGTTACAGACAAAGAAGTCTGTAGCGGGTCATTTATTTTAAAGCGTTTTATATGACTCAATATATGCTCGGATATATAGTAAAGTGATTAAATAATTATAAAGATGCGAAATAATGATTGGATGTGTATTAAAATATAAAATAGCAGAGTGTATGTTCTACCTACATTACAGAGGAATGCCATGCCCAAGAAAAAAGGAAAACTACATCTGACCGAGACCACCAGAGCACTGATCACAATCATGGCTTTTTTGATCGTGGCTCTTCTTTTGCTGGGAATTATTCTGGTGAGGCAGTCCAATGCGGCCATGAAAAAACAGATAGATGCAAGACTTTTGGATATCACGGAAACAGCAGCGGACATGATAGATGGTGATGCTTATCAGAAGATAACAAAAGATAGCATCGGAGGCAAGGAATATCAGGAAATATATGACATGCTTGCATTTTTCCAGAGCAATATAGATCTGGAATTCATTTATTGTATAGACATACATGATAATAACGAATTTATCTTTACCATTGACCCGGCTCCGGTGGATGCTGCGGAGTATGGTCAGAAGGTGAAGGTCACTGAAGCACTTATCAAGGCATCACAGGGAGTAGCAGCTGTGGACGAAGAGCCTTATCAGGACGCCTGGGGCAGATTTTACAGTGCTTATTCCCCCATATTTAACAGTAAAAATGAAGTAGTGGGCATTGTTGCAGTGGATTTTTCTGCGGAATACTATGATGAACAGCTTACGAGAAATATCCGGGTGATAGTGGTCGGACTGTTTGTTAGTTTCCTTATAGGAGCTGTCATTATTGCTGTTTATTCTATCAAGATCAAACAGAGAGAAAAGCTTGGAGAAACCGCAGCTCAGGAAGGGAAAATGATAAATGCCATGGCAGCGGATTACTGGAGTGTCTATTACGTAGATATAGACAAGGACGAAGGCGTATGTTACAGCGCTCACTCAAAGATCTATGACGGTCTTAAGGAGGGACAGTCCTTCAAATATCTTTCTACGTTTAAAGAATACGCAAATAAGTATGTGGCAGAAGAATACAGAGATGGCTTTCTTGAATTTATCTCCACAAAAGCCATCAGGGAAAATCTTAAGGATGAACCTATAATTGCCTACAGATATCTGGTAAAAAGAAATGGCCTTGAGACTTATGAAATGCTCAGAATGGCCGGTGTCAGAAGGCCGGAAGACAGAGACGACAATATAATTCATGCTGTGGGTGTTGGTTTCTCCGATGTGGATAAGGAGATCAGAGACACTCTTGAGCAGCGGCAGGCCCTTATAGATGCCCTTAGTATCGCAGAGGAGGCCAATAAAGCCAAGACCAGATTTTTGTCCAACATGAGCCATGAAATAAGGACCCCCATGAATGCCATAATCGGTTTTTATAAGCTTGCCCTTCAGGAGGAAGGAATTCCCTTTGCCGTAAAAGAGTATCTTGAAAATATTGGGAGCAGCGCCGAACATCTTTTGGGAATTATCAATGATATTCTCGATATGTCCAGGATAGAGTCCGGCAAGGTTACCATTAAAAATGATGAGTTTTCGCTAAAAAAACTGGTTGAAGTAATAAGCACCATGATCGGCAGTCAGTGCAGTGACAAGAAGATTGAGTATTGCTGCAGCTATGAGGAGGGAATTGATGAATACTATCTCGGAGATGATATGCGTCTTCGGGAAATACTCATCAATATCCTGGGAAACTCCGTAAAATATACCAATGAGGGTGGCAGAATCGACTTTGAAATAAAAAGAACGGCTGTCTACGAAAATAAAGCCACGATTCTTTTTGCCATGAAGGATACGGGAATCGGAATGGATAGGGAATTTCTTCCCAGACTTTTTGATTCCTTTAGCCAGGAAAATGTATCACATATCAATAAGTACGGAAGTACAGGCCTTGGAATGGCCATAACCAAAAGTCTTATTGACATGATGAACGGCAAAATAACTGTTGAGAGCGAAAAAGGCAAGGGCACACAGACCTATGTGACCCTGACCTTCGAAATTGTCCGCAATGAAAGAAAGCTTTCGGAAGCCGAGACAGAAGATAAGGATAATATCGGAAGGATTGAGCTTTCGGGACGGAGAGTCCTTGTTGCGGAAGATATGGATATAAACGCAAGGATCCTGCTTAAGATTCTGGAGCAGAAGGGAATATTAAGCGACAGGGCAGAGAATGGGCGGATTGCCTTTGATAAGTTCAAGGATTCCGAGCCCGGATTCTTCGATGCAATTCTTATGGATATGAGAATGCCGGAAATGGACGGACTTGAAGCTACTGCGGCCATAAGAGCACTGGACAGATCCGATGCAAAGACAATACCCATTATTGCTCTTACGGCTAACGCCTTCGATGAAGATGTGGAGCGAAGCCTCCAGGCAGGACTTAACGCACATTTAAAGAAACCCCTGGAACCCGAGGTTATATTTGCCACATTGGAAAAAATGATTGGACAGAACAGTAACAAAATTCAAACATAAATGAAATAATTATTAATGTTCCCATAATACTATATATGGTATAATGAATTAACAAGTCATACATATATAGGGGGACCTACGCATGAAGAAGATCTATGTATTGGACACCAATGTTTTGATTCAGGCACCAAAGGCTCTTAAGTGTTTTGATGATAACGAGGTCGTTCTTCCGCTGGTAGTCTTGGAGGAACTCGATGCCCACAAGAGAGATGAGGGCGAGCGAGGAGCCAATGTTCGTGAGGCGATAAGGATTTTGGAGCAGCTTCGCGGGGCAGGGGATCTGGTTAAGGGAGTAGACATGGAAAACGGAGGTTATCTTCGAATTGAGAAGAACTTCAAGGATGTCGAGCTTCCCAAGGATATGGCAGAATACAAATCCGATAATCGTATCCTCAAGGTCTGCAAGGGACTGACCGATACCAGCAAGGAACAGGTAATTCTGGTAACAAAAGATATTCTGATGCGCATCAAGGCTCAGATTCTCGGAATCAAATCCGAAGACTTTACCACTGAGCAGGTTGCGGGAGAAGGCGAGCAGTACAGCGGCCGTATTGATGTGTATGCTCCGGAGGAGATTTTTAAGGATTTCAAGAAAAAGGGCATCCCTGTTGATAAAGTATATTGCTGCGACGAGGATGGGAATCAGTATCAGCCCGAACTGTATGAGAATGAATTTGTAGTGGTGAGAGCAGATCAGTCCACCAACAAGACACAGATGGGAAGAATCTGTGGAAATGTGATCAAAAAACTTGAATTTGAAAAGAGCCAGCCCTATGGCGTAAAGCCAAGAAATGCCGGACAGTATTTCCTTCAGGAAGCGCTGATGCAGCCTGCTGATGTGGCACCTCTTGTTATAGTAAAGGGTATGGCGGGAACCGCCAAGACATTCTATTCTCTGGCTGTGGGCCTTGAGAAAATGATTAATCGACCCACCGGTGAATACCGCAGAATTCTTGTCTGCAGACCGAATTCACAGTTTGATGACGATATAGGTTTTTTACCGGGAGATGAACAGGAGAAGATTTCTCCTTTGATGCGCCCTATTATAGATAACCTTGAACAGCTCATTGACTCCAATGAGGAGGAGCGCTACAAGGATGAAAAAGAACTTCAGGGCAAGACCGATGAGGTATTTGAGAGGGGAATCGTTCAGTGTGAGGCTCTTAACTTTATAAGAGGAAGGTCAATCCTTAAGACTTATCTGATCATTGACGAAGCTCAGAACATGACGCCTAATCAGGCAAAGGGAATCATTACCAGAGCAGGAAAGGATACCAAGATTATCCTTCTTGGAGATCCTAATCAGATAGACAGGCCGTTTCTGGATGAAAGAACCAACGGACTTTCTTATGCCTCGGAGCATATGAAGGGCAGTCCTTTGGCATGGCAGATTTCTTTATCTGCTGCAGAGTGCGAAAGAAGCCGCCTTGCGATGGATGCCATCGGCAGAATGAAGGATAAAAGGGACTTTTAATAATATTGATTTGGGAGGAGGAGTCAGCTTGCGGGCTGGCTCCTTAATTTGTTAAAAATGTATAAAATTAAATAAAAATTTTAATAAATTAGGCGTTGTTATTTTATCGTGTTTTGTAGTATAGTATAATTCTCTGTGTAAAGAGTATTTATATAACTGTTTATTTTGTGACGGTTAATTGTAAATATGACATGGAAATTGCTACATTTGGCGTAGGAAATTGGGAAGGTGAAAATGGACATTAGAATTGAAAATTTAACGAAAACGTATGGTAGTCTCAATGCAGTTGATCACATGAATCTTAAGATCAACGATGGCGAGCTTGTTGGTCTTCTGGGACCATCTGGCTGCGGTAAGTCAACAACTCTTTTTATGCTTTCAGGACTCACTACACCAACTGAGGGCAAAATCTACTTCGGAAATAAGGATGTTACCAACATCGCTCCCGAGGATCGTGAGATTGGTCTGGTTTTCCAGAACTATGCGCTTTATCCCCATATGACTGTAATGGATAATATTACATTCCCGTTAATCAACCGTGGAGTTAAGAAGGCACAGGCTAAAGAGGAGGCCCTCGAAATTGCCAAGGTTGTAAAGATTGATCAGTACATGAGCAGAAAGCCCAGCGAGCTTTCCGGCGGACAGCAGCAGCGTGTGGCCATAGCCAGAGCTCTGGTTAAAAAGCCTCAGGTTCTTCTTCTGGATGAGCCTTTGTCAAACCTTGATGCCAAGCTTCGTGTTGCTACAAGAGAAGAAATCAGACGTATTCAGCAGGAAGTTAAGATCACAACTATCTTTGTAACCCATGATCAGGAAGAAGCCATGAGTATTTCTGATCGTATTGCGGTTATGAAGGAAGGTGTTCTTCAGCAGTATGAGGTTCCCCAGACTATGTATCTCAATCCTGCCAACGAATTTGTAGCTAACTTCCTTGGAACTCCCGAGATCAACAATATTGAAGTTGATGTTAAGGACGGAATGATCAGCGCTGGTGATGTTGTTCTCAGAAAGGGAGCATCTCTTGCTGACGGACATTATCATGCCGGAATCAGACCCGAGTCTTTCTATATTGATGATAACGGAATTCCATTTACTGTGGATAATCTTAGAATGACAGGAAGAGATCTTCTTCTTTTCACCAAGATGGGACAGAGCGTTGTCAGAGTTCTTGTGCATTCATACATGCAGGTTGGAGAGGGCGATACCATAAAGGCATCTGTTCGTGACAACCATATTCTTGTATTTGACGCACAGGAAAATCTTATCGGAAGATTCTGATGATATAAAGGAGTTCAAAATGGATAAAAAGAGTTTTAAAGGTTACCTATACCTGCTTCCGTCTATCATTATCATGGTGGCTTTTACCATATATCCTCTGATAAGAGCCATTATCATGAGCTTTTTGGGAGATTACAGCATCATTAGTCACAAGTATTCCTCAATCGGCTTTGAGAACTATAAAGCGCTCTTTGCTGATCCTGACTTTGCTTTATCTCTTAAAAATACCAGTATTTACGTAATTTGCGTGGTTCCTGTTGCAATTTTCCTGTCTTTGATAATTGCGGTTCTTATAAATAACTGCACCAAGACTAAGGCTTTTTTCCAGACAGTATATTTCCTTCCTTATGTAACCAGTGTTATCGCCATTGGTATCGTATGGAGATGGATGTTTAACAGTAACTACGGTCTTATAAACTATTTCCTTGGTATCTTCGGAATTGATCCTGTTCAGTGGCTGAATCTTCCGCAGTATGCTATGCCGGCTCTTATCATTTTTGCCATCTGGAAGAGCATGGCCTTCAACATTCTTATCTTCCTTGCAGGTCTTCAGACTATTCCAGAGGACCTTTACAGAGCGGCAAGAATTGATTCAACACCTAAAATCAGGGTATTTACAAAGATCACGGTTCCTCAGTTGGCGCCAATGATTGTTTATTCAAGCGTCATCGGAATGATCGGTGCCTTCAAGGTTTACAATGAAGTATTCTCACTGTTCCAGGGCAAGGCAGGTCCTGCCAACAGAGCTATGACCATTGTTTACTATATTTATGACAAATTCTACAACAGCTATAAGTACGGTGTTGCAGCCGCAGGCTCTGTTGTACTGTTCCTTATCATCCTTGTTATGACTCAGATCCAGCTGAGAGTAACCGGTGAAAAGAAGAAATGATAGGGAGGGAAAGAACATGACACAGAAGAGAAAAATAGGAAATATCATAGCATCAATATTAAAATACTTCGTTTTGATACTGGGTTCTGTTTTTACCATATTGCCTTTCGTGTGGATGATCTCATCCTCGCTTAAGACACCCCAGGAGCTTGTAACGATTCCTCCGAGTCTTTTCCCGGCAGTTCCCCAGTGGAGTAACTATCAGGAAGCCTGGAAGGCAGCTCCTTTTGCAAGGTACTTTTTGAACACACTTTTGGTAACCTTCTGCACAACCTGCGGAGTATTGGTTACTACAGTGCTTTCAGCTTTTGCATTTTCAAGACTTAATTTCCCGGGAAAGAAGACAGTTTTTTCACTGTTTCTTGCTACACTTATGATTCCCGGTGAAATGCTTATCATTACCAATTACGAGACAATTATCAACCTGAAGTGGATAGATTCCTACAAAGCCATGATCATTCCATGGATCTCCAGTGCTTTCTACATCTACCTGCTGACACGTTTCTTTATGCAGGTTCCGGAGTCTTTATATCTGGCTGCCAAGGTTGATAAATGTTCTGATTTTAAGTACATGATCAAGATAATGGTACCAATGAATAAGCAGGCTATTTTCTCCATTGCAATCCTGAATATCATCAGTTCCTGGAATGCATTCCTTTGGCCTTTGCTTGTTACCAATTCACAGGAGATGCGTGTGCTCTCTAACGGACTTGTTCGATTCCAGACAGAGGCCGGCTCATCCACGGAACTTATCATGGCTGCATCCTGCATGCTTGTTATGCCTATAATCATTATTTATCTCTTCCTGAGAAAATATATTATTGAAGGTGTAACTAGGAGTGGACTTAAGGGATAAGATGTGATATAGTTTAATGCTGGCTGCAAAAAAATGAACCAAATTTAGTTCATAATAGGCTTGGCCTTTTATGATAGATGGTAACATGTTGTTATTTTTTTAGGGAGGATTTAAAAACATGAACTTCAAGAAAATCAGTGCAAGTGTAATGGCTATGGCAATGGCAGCTTCTATGCTTGCAGGTTGTGGAGAGAGCGCAGCTCCTGAAACAACTACAGAGACACAGCAGACAGAAACCGCTACAGAGGCTCCTGCAGAGACAGCAGCAGAGACACCTGCAGCTACAGAAGAGGCTGCTCCTGCAGCAGAGGCTAAGACTATCGAGGCTACAGAGATCACATTCTGGCACGCTATGAATGGTAACCTTGAGACAGTTCTTACAGAGATCACAGATGAGTTCAACAACTCAAACGAGTACGGAATCAAAGTTACTCTTGTAAACCAGGGTGGTTACAGCGACCTTCAGACAAAGCTTCAGGCTAGTGCTGCAGCTGATGCTCTTCCTGATGTTGCTCAGGCTTACAACAACTGGCTTACACCTTACATTGACAAGCTTGTAAAGCTTGACGATTTCGTAGCAAGCGATTTCGACAACTGGGATGATATCGTTCCTGCATATCGTGATGAGGTTTCTGAGTTTGGTTTCATCCACGCAGTTCCTTACAACAAGTCAACATATGTTCTTTTCTACAACAAGACAATGCTTGATGAGCTCGGACTTACAGTTCCTACAACATGGGCTGAGGTTGAGGCTGATGCAAAGGCTGTTATGGATGCAAAGAACATCGCTTTCATCGGTTATGATGATATGACAGGTGCTGTAGAGGCTTCTCTTCTCCAGAATGGTGCTAAGTTCGTTGATGCAAACGGCGCTCTTTTCAACGATGATAAGGGTCTTGAGACATTCACATATCTTTCAAACCTTTACAACAACAGCTATGCTCGTCTTGTAGGTGAGGATGGATACTTCTCAAACGTACTCAGCAACCAGATGATCGCTTCTTACATCGGATCTTCAGCTGGTGTTTCTTACATCAAGGCTGAGGGTTGGGAACTTGGTGTAGCTCCTATTCCTGGAAACGTAACAAAGGCAGCTAACATGGCTGGTACAAACATTGTTATGTTCTCACAGGATGCTAACAAGCAGCTTGCAGCTTGGGAGTACCTCAAGTACATCACAAGCACAGAGGCTATGACAAAGTGGGCTGTTGGTACAG
>JAEEGL011597451.1_pt1 | contig 17743 bp, 18 predicted proteins | sample 9134231 | NCBI WGS metagenome assembly JAEEGL01 (sample SAMN16246548, study PRJNA631951) | gut metagenome | biome: gut microbiome; feature: rumen; material: fiber-attached | host: Bos | place: Iran: Karaj | collected 2018-10 | reverse complement strand
ATTATTATATCACAAAATGCGCTGAATATCAACGAAAAACAAAAAAAATAAATACCCCGAAAGGGCGAAGATTTCGTCTTTTCAGGATATTTTTTTAAACACACCGGCTGCTGAATTCTCAGCCTTAACCATAATGCTTTGATTTTTAAATATCATTTTTGTTTCCTGAGATTTTTCGGATTTAATATCCGAATGGATATTTCTTATGAAAAACGTTCAAAAATCCGGCTGTACGACCCCATTTCACCAAAAGGACACGGGATATTTTTGAATCCCGAAAACGGAAATCTCCGTCTCAGCGGGTTTTTCCTGCGGAAAAATCACAAGCAAGATTCTCAAACTTCCATATTTACATTGTCAGCACCCCGTCATTCATTCTGTATACTTTGTCCGCATATTCCGCCGCCTCACGCTCGTGGGTCACTAAAAGCACGGCGCAGCCGTCATCGGCAGTTTTCCGCAAAAGACGCAGAACGCTTCGGGTATTTTCATCATCCAGATCCCCTGTAGGCTCATCGGCAAAAAGAATTTTCGGGCTTTGAATAAGGGCTCTGGCTATGGACATTCTTCTCAGCTCGCCTCCGGAAAGCTCGTTGGGATAAGCGTTTTTAAGATCACCTATCCCTACATAATCCAGAAGCTTTCGGGCATATTCCTCTTTCCCTTCATCCCCGTACATTTTGCAGGGAATCAGCACATTTTCAAGCACAGTAAGGCTCTGGAGCCCTGTCTGTCCCTGAGGTATCACACCCATATTGAGATTTCTGAAACGGGAGCGTTCTTTGTCTTCCATGGCATATATATCCGTATCGTCCACAAAAATATGTCCCGATGAAGGCGCAAGAAGCCCAGCAAGCATATTTAGGAAGGTGCTTTTTCCGCTTCCGCTTCGACCCGTTATCTCCACAAGCTGGCCGCCTTCCAAGGTAAAATCCGTTTCCTTAACGGCCATGAAAACATTTTTGTTCCGGCTCTGCCTTATGTATTGTCTTGTTATTTTTTCAGCCTTTAAAATCATGATTCCACCTCCTAAGCATCCTCACGGAGAATAAGCCCCGTTTCGTTTCCCGCAATTTTCCTTGCGGAAATATAGGATGTCATCCACCCGGCAAAAACGGAAATTGCAATGGCTCCTATGAGCACTCCGATTATAACTCCCGCGGGAGGCAGCAAGTACGGCAGTCCCAGTCTTGTCCGCATGGCTCCAGTAAAAGGGAAGATCATAAGGCATCCTGCGCCAGCTCCTATGGCGGCGCCTATTACGCTGATTAGCGCCGACTCTGTCCTAAGAATGCGCACCAGCATTTTCCGGGACGCTCCGACAACCCGCAAAACGGCAAATTCCTTGGTTCTTTCGTTTGCTATCATGACAAACGCAATCATCAGGATCACTATTGCCAGAATCCATATCATAACCGTAAGGATCCCTATGATCCCCGAAACATTGGAAAGACCTTCGCCTATGCCGGAAATCATGCTTTTGGCCGGTGTAGCCTCAATGTGCCGCACATGGATATTTATGTCATTGGCTACATTTTCGATGGTATATCCTTCCGCAACCTTTATCATGACTGAAGACACTACCTTATCCGCGTTTATTCCGTCAAAGTTATGAAATCCCAGCGCCTGGGCGTTCTTCATCATCTGTTTTATAGTATTCATATTAGCGTAAACCGCCGTATCCAGTCCCGTTCCCGTTCTGTCAAGCTGAGCCACAACATTACAGTCTGTATCGTAAAATCTGAGCTGATGGTTCAGGGGCACGGAAATATCGCTTCCCACAATAACATCCCCGTCACCTACTGTACCGGAATAGCTCCGGCTTATCCAAGGCTGAATCAGAAAGTCAGTTTCCGGCTCAAAACCGATTATCTGCACGGGAATGGAACAGCATCCAGCGCTGGCCGAAGCCAAATAAAACTGAGGCGTAGCGACCTCTACTCCAGATGTATTCTTTATTTTCTCATAATACTGTGAGTCCATATAAAAATACCCGGGAATGCCCTGAAGCAGTATGGAATCCAGGCTTCCCTTCGTTCTGGCTTCAAAGGGTACAGCCACAATATCCGCTCCCAGACGGGTCTGATAACTTTCCAGTCCTCTCTGAAGGCTCATAACTATCATGGTTCCCGCAAACACGGAAAATGCCAGAAAAGCCGCTAAAATTATAAGGGCCGCAGTCCGCACCGGCTTTCTTTTCATGTTGCGTAAAGCTAACTCTTTCGCAAATCTCATATCACACTCTCTCCTTAAGAACAAATACGTCCAAAACAGCAAAAACTATTGTAATTACGGAAAAAATTATAACTGCAGGCGTCATAACGGCATGACACCGCATTGAAGGCATCATGCACAGAGTAATAAACCTGTTTGGTATAATGATAGCGAGAATGGACAGAGGTATCATCGAAATTGAAAGCCCCTTTTTGATACCTCCGTCTCTCGAAAGGAGATGAATTACCGCAATTACAAGCATCACAAGGGCAAGTCCCGAAATCACATTTCCTGCCCAGTGACAATTCATGAAGCTTCCGTCTTCAGTCAGCCCGCAGGGAGCGAAGGCCTTCTGCATTCCGATAAAAAACACCAGAGTCACGACCAGAAGCAATATATCCGTCAATTTTACTTTAAATCCTGATTTTTCCATTTTTAACTCCTTCCTGATGCCTGAAAACTCTTTTCCACACAGCCGCGGCATTGGAATTTACAAGCATTTTTTCAATATCTATTTTCGCCGGACAGATATTCCGGCAGGCAAGGGATTTTCCGCATCCCTCGAATATGTGTTTATTGTAAAGCTTTGAAAGCTCCTTTATCTTTTCGGCAGGAAGCTCGGCAAAAAGTCTCGTTACAGGTACTGCCGATGCCATTCCCGTAAAGGTTCCGCCTGCAATGAAATTGGGGCATACCTCCAGACAGCATCCGCACTGGAGACATCTGGAAGCCTCGTAAGCGATTCCGGCAGCTTTTTCACTGAAATCCGCATTGTCCTCAAAGTAGAGCTTTATGGTTTTCAGATTCTCAAACATTACCGACCTGTCCACTATTAAATCCCGAACAACAGGGAATTTTTTCAAAGGGCTTAAACGTATGACCTTACCGCACCGCAAAAGCCTCGAATCACAGGCAAGAGCCGGTCTTCCGTTTACCACCATTGCGCAGGCACCGCATTTTTTCTGCATACAGCCGCAATCCCAGCCTATTGGCTCCGCATCCTGTCCGTCCGCGTTTTTCAAGTTGCTCTTCGCGTTTAAAAACGCAAGGGCATTCGCTACTGTTTCCGTCTCCGAATCCGTTTCGTAGTAAAAAGATTCAATATATGATTTCTTTTCGGGAGAATACCGCTCAATATCAATTCTGTATTTCATGGCTTTCTCTCCTTTCGGGTATATCCCTGAAATATATTTCTATGCCGTCTCCCATTCGGGAAACCGTGGTTTTTCTATAAGCTTCATCTGTTTCCGGATAATCTTCTCTGAAATGAGCTCCCCTGCTTTCTTCCCTTGCAAGAGCCGAAAGAATCATCGCCTTTCCCAGAAGAATCCGTTTTTTCTCCATTGCTGTAAGATTATTGTCTTTCAGCAGATTATCAATTCTTTCAATACCTTTATTCAAATCGTTCCCAGTCCTGATAATACCCAGAGAATCTGCAAGAATCCCTTTCAGCGCCGCCGCGGATTTTGGAGAAACATATAATTCCTGTTTTTCTTCCGCCGATATATGATAAGAGGGCTTTTCCTCATAATTTTCGTGTTCTAATTTCATCGCGCTTTGAGCCGCGATCCTTCCGCCGTAAATCGCTCCCAGCATGGAATTGCCTCCAAGGCGGTTTGCCCCGTGGTACTGGCAGGCGCATTCTCCGGCGGCAAAAAGGTTCTCCATAGAGGTCTTATGTCCCTCGTCAACCCGTATTCCGCCCATGAAAAAGTGTATTCCGGGATACACAGAAACAGGCTTCTTTGCAGGGTCAATGGAAAGATATTCCCGAATCTCTTCCCGCAGGTCGGAAAGCTTCTTTTCCCAGGTTTTTTTCGAAATTCCCGTCATATCAAGACAAACAGGTCCTTTGCAGTCATCTCTTGCCAAAACTCTTGTCATTTCACGAGAAATAACGTCTCTGGGCATAAGATTTCCCAGCTCCGGATAAAGCTCTTCCATGAAATACCATTTTTCCCCGCTGCGCTCAATGAAAAGCCTTCCGCCTTCGCCTCTGGCGGCCTCGCTTATGAGCATTCTTTTCCCGGGTATAGCCACAGTAGTCGGATGGTATTGGATAAATTCCAGATTTGCAAACTCTACTCCTTCTGAGAAAAGCTCTGCCGCCAGATCTCCTGTGTTAGCCACTGTTCCTGTTGTAAATTCAGGGAAAAAGCCGTTCAAGCCTCCGCAGGCGATGATAACCGGACCTGAAAGGTACTGAACTTCATCTGTATATGTGTCCAAAATTTTCAATCCGCGGCAAATTCTATCCTCTGACAGTATTTCCAGCACCTGATGATGAGGATATCGGGTGATTCTTCCCGATGATTCGTATTTTCTCCCTTCATCGATTAAGGCCGTCATTATGACCTTTCCCGTACTGCTCTTTGCGTAAGCGGTCCGTTTTTTCTTCTGTCCGCCGAAATTTCGCAGAACTACGTCCTTTCCGTCCATCTGCAACGGCGTTCCTATGGCCAGAAGCTTCTCTATTATTTCCGGCGCAGTATACGCAAGACCTTCAACAGCGTTGGGATCCGCAAGAAACGCTCCGCCCTTCATTGTATCCTGAAAATGCTCCTCGGGAGTATCGCCTTCGCCCATTGTGTTTAAAGCGGCATTTATTCCGCCTTCTGCCAGAACGGACTGGGCTCTCTCCGAAGGCTGAAGGGATATAAGATTACAGCTAAAGCCCGCTTCGGCTATGGAAATCGCCGCGGAAAGACCGGCAAGACCCGCTCCCGCTATATTGATTTTATTCATGATCCCTCTCCTTAAAAAGCATTCCATTTCAGATAGTAAATTACAATGGCAGCCGCCATGCAGAACAGAAGAACAGACAGAACGATAAGTATGTCCGCCGTTCTGGGTCTGAGACTTTTTATCCCAAAGGATATGAGCATTGGCTTGGCGTTGGAAACAACATGTGTACCCAAAGCCGCGATAAAAAGTATCTGTGTTATCAGTTTTATGTCGTCAAAAACTTTCAGACGGTAAAATCCGCCCTTTGAGTATCCGAAAGCCGTCATGTGGAATACCAGAAGGACCATAACAGCGAATCCGCTGATCCTTCTCGCCCAGAAAAGACGGTTTTCCTTAAAATAGGATACTCCCGTCTGCTTTTGTATTTTTAATGTGTCGAATGTAAGCTTCAGACTGATTACTATGTGGACAACGGTAAGACCTGCCGCAGTCCACGCAACAGGCTTCAGCGCCGTTGAGCCGCTTCCCGTAAGAAGCAGCGCCCCGAATACCCCGTGAATGATGAAAAGCACGAGGATACAGGCGGTAATAATTACGTTCAGTTTCCTCATATCATACTCCTTTCACCTCAATAACAAGGATATTTTCCCCGAAATCAGAAAACCCGAAATCCTCTGACGCTTCGCGGGACAATATGATCATATCGAACATTCCTTCCTCTCCCATGGAGGACACCAGAACAGGATTTTCCTTCCGAATCGTCATCTGATTTTCCGCAAGCCGGGCCTGATATCTTTCCGCAAGCTGAACTCCCGCAGGATCCGAGGTCATAACAAGGCAGTGTATGTCTTCCATAATTACGCCCACATCCTGTTCGAGAAAGAAATTCTTCCACTCTTCAAGATATTTCCCGTGTTTCTCTTTGTTTATGAGAACAATAAGCTCGCCTTCCGGCCTTTCGGGGATTTCATCCGAAGCCCGGGACACAGCATCAAGATCTCCCGAAAGATAGGCTCCAACATCCACATAATGCATAACGGGAAGCATAAGAAAGAGAAAGAGGGCGATAAGGACCACAGCAATATGCTTCAGTTTTTCCATGTCCTTCACCCTCTTTCCGAAATTTTAGTCTGTTTATTTTACTGAGCCGCCTCAGCCAAAGCGTTGTCAACGGCCTCTTTGAATTCCTTATATGATATTGTTGCGCCGGAAACAGCGTCTACCTGAGTTATATCTCCGGTCTCCGCAAGCTTCTCTCCGTATCCGTGGCTGGCAAGAACGGCTCTCTGCGCCTTGTTGTAGAAGTCCACATTTGCCACCTCTCCGTTCTGCTTTCCGTATTCCTCATCCTTCAGGGTTCCGTCCGTCTGGTATGTAAGGAATTCGCAGTCTGTAATCTTTCCGCCGGAAAGTGTCAGTGTAACGACTCCGTATCCGTCTCCGTTGCCTTCCTCGTCGCCTTCGTAGACACTGCTTTTTCCTTCGTATGTGCCGTCCTTATAGGTTACGGCTTTGCTTCCTCCGCAGCCCGCGAGAGAAAGGACCATTAATGCTCCCAGTGCAACAGGTATAAATCTTTTCTTCATCATAATCACCTCATATTTGTTTTCCGAAATCCTCGTTTTGTTTATCGCTTTTGATTCGTCCGTGTTCCAGAATTACTGTCCTTTCGGCTACCTCGCCCACCTCCGGGTCATGGGTAACGACAATAAGAGTGGCTCCCTCTTCATGAAGCTGTCTGAATATATCCAGAACAATGTTTTCGTTTGTCTCGTCAAGGTTTCCCGTAGGTTCGTCGGCAAGGATCACCTCGGGATGATTTATAAGGGCTCTGGCAATGCAGACCCTTTGCTGCTCGCCTCCTGAAAGCTGGCTGGGCAGATGTTTCGCTCTGTCTCCGAGACCAACCCTCTTCAGAGCTTCCAGCGCCTCTTCCTCATCGGGCATGGAATGGTAATACTGGGCGACCATAACATTTTCCACAGCCGTAAGATAGTTAATCAGATGAAACTGCTGGAATATAAGACCGATCTTGTCTCTTCTGATTTCCGTAAGGCTCTTTGCGCTTTCCTTGGAAATATCCTTTCCGTCAAGGAAAACCTGACCCAATGAAGGCTTATCCATACAGCCGATAATATTCATAAGGGTACTTTTTCCCGAACCGGAGGGCCCCATTATTGCAACCCATTCCCCTTTTTCAACCTTCAGGTTAATATCATCCAAAGCCTTAAGATTTCCGTATATTTTCGATATATTTTTAAGCTCTAACAGACTCATTTTCATTCTCCTTTATCATCATTCGCCTTTAAGTACCAGTGCCGGATCTATATCCATAGCGTTTCTTACAGGCATAAGGCAAGCCAGACCGGTTACAACTATGGAAACAATTATGGTAACGGGAAGAAGGAGCGGCTGGAATGTAATGGAGCTTCCGAATACGTGTATGCTGACGAACTGAGCGAACGCGAATCCGAAAAACGAACCTATGAGTCCGCCGATTCCGCCCAAAAGAAGGCCTTCACCCATGAACTCCCAGATTATGCCCTTATCCGACGCTCCGAGAGCTTTTCTGAGGCCGATCTCCTTTCTTCTTTCCGCAACAACGGCTGTCATTGTATTGGCAACGCAGATCATCGTAAGTATGAGAACAACTACCGTTACGATAAACACAAGAGCCTGCAGCTTTTTCAGTACTGTGCTTTCGGACTGGGTAACTCTTTTTACAAGACTTGCCGAAACGCCGTCCACCTTTTCCGAAATGGTTTCGGCATATGCCTTCAGCTCATCCTGAGCGGCGGAAACGCTGAGCTCCGCAACGTCCAGCCTTTCGGTGGCTCCTGCCAATTCCTCAAGATCCGCCATATGCATATATACATAATCCTCTTCTGAGCCGCCTGTATCCAGAATTCCCGAAACCTTCATATCGATTCCCAGATTCAGGACGCTGTCCGGATCCTCCTGGACCACAAAGGGAACATTGAAGCTGTCGCCTTCCTTAAGACCCAGAAGCTCCGCCATTTTCTTGCCCACAAGAACCTCTTTGTCACTGTCAGGCCATTCGCCTTCTATATGCCAGTAAGGACTGGTCACCTGAGCGCTTTTCATATCCGTTCCAGCGGCAACGACAGGCTGTTCATGGATCCTCACCGTTTCATACCTGAAAGGTGTCACTCCCAGAAGATTCGACGAATCTATATGCGAAACAGCTTCGTTTACGGAATCCATATTAAAGTCCGCATCGCTTCCCGACGCAAGAAAGATCATATTGGCTCCGTAATTTCTGAACTGAGCTCCCATCTGACGGGGAATGTCATAATAAATGGTTACCAGACCGGAAAGGATTGTGGCTCCCACGGCGATGGCCAGAAGAGCGACCACCATTCTGGACCTTCTTCTGACAAGGGATGCCGTTATCATGCGCATAAACATTTTTCTTCTTGTCATAATATTTCACCTCGTTAAAAACCCATATATTAACGTCCGTGGAGAACTTCCGCGGGACGAAGTCTGAGCAGCATTCGTATTGCCGGAATGCTTCCCGCTAACGTAACCAGTATTACAAGTATAAAAACTATGGGTATTACGAATAATTTCATTTCTATTGCCGAATTGAACACGGTTCTTCCTATTATCTGGGCAAATCCGAAGCCTAAGAAGTATCCCGCCACGGCGCCTATTATTCCCGTTATGATTATCTGGGTCAGCACCATTCCCGATATGGCTCCGTCCGTAGCCCCGATGGCTTTCAGAAGTCCTATCTCGTTGCTTCTTTCCATAACGCTTGCCGTAACCAGATTGGTTATGCCAAGGGCTGAGCCTACCAGACTTAAAATTGTAATAAGCACCATAAGAAACTGGGTTTTCTCAAGGATCGAGCCTTCCGAATCCGCAACCTGACGCACGGGAGAAGCCACAGAATCCGTAATTACCTCCTGAATCTGATAACAGATCGAGCTTGCGTATGCAGTACAGTACCATGTTTCGTACTGGCTTATGGTAAGAGAACCGGGATCCTTTGCCGCCTTTTCCGCCAGCTCATTATCCGGCGTTGTAAGGGCGCTTACCTCTATGCTTGTAATGTATCCTTCTGTATTTGAAAGAGCCTGGACCGTGTTCACGGAAGTATAAATCTGATTGTCCGCGTCGTCTCCGGAATTGAAAATGCCTTTAACGGTCAGATCTTTCTTCCCGTAATCCGTAGAAACGGTGATTTTGTCTCCCGCATGTATATTTTCCGCCTTGGCAAGCTCCTCGCCTACCATGGCTTCGCTGTCAAGGTCTTCCGAATCCTTCTCGTCCAGCCAGCTTCCTTCAACAATGTCCCACCAGCTTCTCATGCTTGTAACTCCGGCGTCAAGGATTTCGCCTGTGGGAAGCTCCATGTGATGATTGAACCATGTGCCTACAACTTTTACATCGTCTTTTCCGTCAAGAGAAGCCGTTGTATCGATAAACGGCGCAAAATCCACTATATTGAAAGCCCAGAAAATGGTTTTTATTTTTCCAAGCTCCGATTCAAGAAGATATGCCCCGTTTGAGACCTCTCCTCCGTCCTCTACCTCATAAAGATTTCCTACAACAGAAGCGGATTTCGGCACAACGGTTATATTGGCTCCGTAGGTTTTAAGCTCCTGATTTACTTTATCTCCAACGTCCATCATAACGTTGAGCATCGCTGTTGCGAGAGACGCTCCCAGCATTACGGTTATGGCAATCATAATAAGCTTTTTTCTCTGCCTTCCGAAGGCGCCTCTGAGCATTCTGAAAAACATATTAATCCCCCTTTACTTGAATTCATTCTGATGATCTATAAGGGTGTACTTGGGTACGACAATGTATCCGTTTTCTATGCTGTAATCGATTACAATGGGATTGCAGCCGCCCTTGAAACCGATTGTGTTTATATTCATAACAACGTCGCAGAGATTGCATACAACCTGTCCGTTTCTCTCGTAATATCCTGTCTCTCCGCAAATATCGCAGGCGTCAAGGCCTATTCCGTAGGATGAAGAGTTGGGTTTTTTGATTACTATGAAGCGGACCGTTATATCATCAGGCGTTGTAAACGCGAAACGGTGAAGATGTCCGTCCTCAACCTGAGTAAAAGGTATGTAAAGGGCGTCTTCTCTGACCTCACATTCCTCTACCGGCGAAAGTTCCACGACCTTGTTGGCAATAGCCGCAAATACGGTAAGGTTTAATGTAACTACCACGAAACAGACGATAAGAAGGGTTGACCATCTTCTTATGCCTCTCCATTTGGCTTTTATCTTCCTGTGTTCGGCAGAGTTTTCGTATGGTTCGTTCACGTTCATGCTCTTAGCCCACAAAATAACGGGAATCACTACCGCCGCTATCATCATGAGATATATGAAAAGATCGCTGTGGTTGGATGTAAAACGCACCAGATTGAAAATCAGATGTCCGTTTACGATACGTTTCGCGTGAAGGACCTGAAGGCCCTTTGTAACCTGCTGGAAACCGTTTATGAGAAGAATAACGTTCAGTATTAAAGCCGTAGTCTCCAGCCTGATTCTCTTTCCGACCGCCTGCGCTCCCAGGAATATAAGTATGGTAAGGACAAGCCCCAAGACAAATCCCAAAAGCCTGTAAATGAAGGCTGTTGAGAAATAGGACGCTCCGTTCAGAGAAAAGTTTGCCGGATAGAGCAGAACTTCCGGAAGCGCATACCATATGAGGGTTCCAGCAAGAATTGCCGCGAATATGGAAAATATCAGTTTTCCTTTATCCTTTTTCATTACCTTGTATGTAAATATGTAATAAACTATAAGGGCTATTGTGGAGACGGCGAATATCCTTACGTTCCACATACCGGCGCCTCCGGAGTTATCAATAATTTTCGTAGTGTTCTTAAGCACCGCCATTACCACAGCCGCCGCAACTCCCGCGATACATCCGATTTTGAGAATTTTCAATCCTCTCCGGCCGTCCACGGAAGGAACAAACGCATGCATAAGACCTATCATTATTGCCGCAACCGCAACGCTTTTCGTCACGTTAATCAAATAATTAAGCATAATTTAAGCATCTCCCAAATTAATTCTTTTTTAAAGCCATATGATGACTTTCACACCTCGAACTTTTTTCCTTTTGAAGTTCGGAGCATGAAAAGCATCACATTTTCCATAAATATCTCATTTAAACGGCACGACAAGCCAATGCTCCGAAAAGACATTGGCCGCCGTCCGATTAGATTCTTTTTTCTTTAAGTTTTTTATAGCTCCGGCTGCTATTTAAAACATATTATTAAACCTGATTTTATACTTTAATCCGATTATATAAATCAATTCCGATTACCATTCCTGAGGTGTGTAATCCCATCCGTCATATGTTACAGAAAGGTTTCCGTCAGCGAAGTATTTGTCGAATGTTCCGCCAGGGCCTGTTTCTGAGTCTAAGTGAATAAGATATCCGTTTTCTTCGGGATTATGGAATGTGAATGTTACAGAGTATGTGTCAGCCTTGTCAAGCTTAACGTTAGCGCCGTAGTGAGGGCCGTCGGAAGCGCTCATTACCATAAATGTGCCTTTAGCCGCTGAAGCTCCGTCAGAGCCTACAACATCGTAATCAACTGTAAGATAAGGAATCCAGTCGCCGAGACCGTATCCTAAATCATTTTCAAGAGCTGATACGTCGCATTCCAGATGGATATTAAAGTCTTCGATGTTTTCATTTCCGTTTGACATGGGAACGGGCTGGAAGTATACTGCCGAAACGTTCATGAATCCAACTTCTTCGTCCTCGAAGATAGGGAATTCCGTGAATCCTGCGTCTGCAGGTTCAGCAGCCTGTTCTGTTTCAACTTCTGCTTCTTCCTTAACTTCTTCCTTTACTTCAGGCTCAGCTTTAGCGGCGGTGTCTTCCTTTGAGCCGCATGCTGCAAGAGAAAATACCATACCTAAAGCAGCGATAAGTGCAACTGTTCTTCTAAGTTTCATTTTTCATTTCTCCTTTTCATTAAAATTTTCCATTAACTGCCCCGTGTCACCCCGCGGAACAATTAAATATTGAAGATTTTTGTTAAAACAACCGGAGTCAGAATGGCGTATCTGATTTTAAACACCTTTCTATATTAAATGCTCACAGGCATTTAACATCTTTAATTATGTTACTCGTCCGAAACCGCCGATGGCTCGTTATTCGGAGGAGTTCCCGCAGCGTTATATGTGCCTTCCTCTATTTTTCTGATTTCCTCCTCACTTCTTCTCTGTTCCGCCAGACGTTTCATTTCTTTGTTCCTTTTAAGCTGAACAAAGAATGTGACGATTGTGATTACCACAAGTATTATCTGGGGTACTATGGTTCCCGCAAGGGGATATACCCCGAAAACGTCCAGCACATCGTTATAAGGTATCCACCTCAGCCATCCCGGGCTTGAGAGCATGAAAGCGAAATCATCGAAAACTCCGCCTTCCATAAGCTCTTTTATGCCGGAACCAAGGAAACAGATGGTCATTACAGCCATAAGGATGCTCATGGCCATAAAGAAAGGTTTGAGGGGTAATTTAACGCTGAGGAGTCTCATTATGAGGTATACAATTACGAGGGCTATACAGCCGACCACAAATCCGGCCCATACCATATTGGCATGACCCTCGCCCAGCATTGGCTGATAAAAGAGGATAACTTCCGCGCCTTCACGAAATACTGCCAGCCAAGCCGTGAATCCGAGTGCCATCATATTTCCCCGCTGGGTTGATGAGGCAACCTTGCCTTCGATGTAACTGGTCCATGCGGCCGATTCCGATTTTGAAATCATCCAGTTGGATACATAAAACAGCACCACAACCGCGATCAGCGCCGCAAAACCTTCTATTATTTCCTGAGACATGGTAGTTTCAGGGTTGATAGCCTTAAGCCATGATAATACAGCCGCCATAATGAAGCTGCATATGATACCGAGTATGGCTCCGAAGTATACGGGCCTTATGCCCTTCGTATTCCCCGATTTCTTCAGATATGTAATAATAGCTCCCACTACAAGGATAGCTTCCAGACCTTCCCTCAGGATAATTCCGAAGCTTCCCGCGAATGTCGCCGCTCCGCCTCCCGAAGACGATGTTTCGGAAGAAGTATTATCGGCAGGAACAACAGCGTCTGTCGAAATATTTGCCACAGAGCCGTCGGGACTTAGTATAAGAGCGTCCTCATGGAGCATTTCCGATAGCTTTTCGCCTTCCGCCCGGACCGTTTCGCTTCCAAGGTCCTTTTTGACCGCCTTTCGGAATGTGGTAAACTGAAGCTCAACGGCGCTGACTCTTGAACCCGAAATATAGGTCATTGTGTTCCTTTCGAAACCCGTTGTCTCGTAATAGCCCCAATATGTCGCTTTGGCAAACTCATAGGCCTGGTCCGTATCACCCTCATCATAGAGGTCGGCCGCATGAACCGCTATTTTCTCAATGGCGTCCGCAGCATCGTTCCAGTTCCAGTTCGTTATTCCGTGAGCGGCAGTGTATTCCTCCCAAGTGAGGTAATAATCCGAATCCGCTTCAATCGTAACAACGGAAGACGCTCCCCCTCGGGTCTGCACAATGGTGCGGATGGCAGGAACGATGAACACACACACCAGTATAATGACGAGTATGAGGGGAAGATGATCCGTTTTTCTCCTATTTAAAACATTTTCACTCATATTAACAGGACTTCCTTTCATTATGCGCAACTGCCCGAAAACATCAGACTTTATAATCCTTATCTGACACAGGATACTCCTTCACAAAGGCTTCCTCTTTGAATTTATCATCAGGTTTATGATCCTCAAATGACCCGCTTCCCTTCAGAAAAAACTCATATTCCGCCTTTCCCGCATCCCATGTGGCATCCAGATTGTAGTACACACCTCCAAGCTCAGCTATGTTCCATGCGTGGAGCACTCCCTTTTCCTCACTGCATTCGCCTGTAATGATTCTGGAATTTATGCCCGACTCCCTTAAAAGCCTGTAAAGAGTCACGCAGTATCCCTGGCAGGTGGCGGTTCTATTCACCAGAGCGCCATAAGCCGTAGAACGCATGAAATAAAACTTGTTCTTTTTGTGTACCTTGTCATATCTGACATTCTCGCATATGTAATCGTATATTGTTTTTATCTTTTCGTAATCGGCGGTATTTTCGTCAAATCCGAAGCCGTCAAGGATACCGGCGATTTTCTTCTCCGCCTCTTCCTCCTGAACAAGATATATGTAATACTTCGGAATAATTTCCACGGTATATGAATACATCCCGCCAACTTTGCTTTGGCTAACATTTTTACGGTATCCGCCGTTCTGATATCTGATATAGTCCCCTTCCGCAGGATTTTCCGTCTCTGCCATGGCTTCTTCCATCCACGCATCCGTGATATCCGAAATCTCAGCAAATACGTCTGTTTTGCTTTTGAATCTGACGGTTATTTTTGCGGAATGCTCCCGAAGTCCGGTTCTGATGGACGATACAACCTGATCATGGTTCGCGATTATGCCCGAAGACGTTTCGTCAGCAATAACTGCGCGGTTTCCCAAAACCAAAACCGCCCAGAGCCCTATAACCCCAATGCATCCGGCGAGGACCCATATCTTTCTTTTCAATATTTTTCTGAACATTTCTCCTTTACCGTTCCGAAAACGAACGCCTGCTCAAATCTGTTAAGCTCTGCCAACATAATGTTAACTTTAGCTAACCAATGGTTTAAAAAAATATTTCTTCATTCATTCTTATTCCGAAGAGTAAAAAACAGAACTCCGAAACCTCTTAAAACACATGTGCATTATAGCACAGGCATTCCACCTTGTCAACGAATTTTGACTTGCATTTTTACACTGAATTACAGGCATTTTTGGCGTTTTCGCTTCCGGCCGATTGGAGCATAAAACTCTGTCCGAACGGCTCTCTTGTAAAAATTTCAGCCAGCATATTTTCAAATAATATTTATAAAACCGCACAATTTGTTTGCTTAGCCTAACACCTTCCCGAATGGATTATTTTTATTTTCTCCGCTCCTGTCCTTTTGGATTTTATATAATTTTACACTTCTTTACACATCAAAAAAATTTTTTTGTTTTGTTCCATTCAGACAAAAGATTTATCCTATGTACTATTCCCGCTGCTTTCATCCACTACATACATCTTTGTTTTTTGTGTATGGATATTGTCCGCATACAGGTCCGATTATTCATTTCAGGGAATTTACCGGATAGCATAAAGCTGAATCGGCGAAACATTTTGAAAATAACTATCTGCTAATATATAATGAATAATTGATTTAATCATATCATAAAACAATAGGGCTTCAATATTCATGGGGTTTGATATGTTATACATTTTGTTCATGGCATCTATTTACAGCATACTTACAGCCATTTCTCCATATCTCACAAAAAATCCCCTATTTAATTGAATTATAGTCTGTTATTTGATAGAATAAATTAAAAACACTTTGTTAGGAGTTGAATGATATGGGAGCCCTTGAAGGACTTAAAATACTTGATTTTTCCACACTTCTGCCCGGACCTTTTTCTACGCTTCTGCTGGCGGACCTGGGCGCAGATGTACTGAAGGTAAGCTCAAAATCCAAACCGGATATTGTTATAGACTATCCGCCTTATGTTGAAGGAACGGACATTTCCGCCAATCAGGCATGGCTGGGACGTAACAAGAAGACCATTTCCCTTAACCTGAAAAGCCCCGAAGCTATCGAGATAATAAAGAAACTGGTTATGGAATATGACATAGTAATGGATCAGTTCAGACCCGGTGTAATGGACAAGCTGGGCATCGGATATGAGGCATTGAAAAAGATAAATCCCCGTGTGATCTACTGTTCTCTCACGGGATACGGCAATACGGGAGCTATGAAAGACGCCGCCGGACATGATATAAATTATCTTTCAAGAAGCGGAAATATGGATGTCGCCGGACGCAAATCCACAGGTCCTGCGCTTTACAATATGCAGATCGCCGACGTTGCAGTAGGCTCCATGAATTCCGTAATAGGCATTCTTGCGGCAGTATATTACAGAGAAAGAACAGGCGAAGGCCAGTTCATAGACATTGCCATGCAGGACGGACTTATCCCCTTTACTACCATGGACGGAACGGCATTTCTGGCAACAGGCAAAGAGCCCAAACGCGAAGGAGAACGCTTAAACGGCGGATGTATGTACGATTTCTATGAGACCAAAGACGGCAAATACATAAGCGTAGGCGCTCTGGAGCCCAAATTCTGGGATAATTTCTGCAGCGCGGCCGGTCTTCCCGAGCTTTCCGAAGGAAGCATCTGGCCGGAAAACATTGATGAAGCGAAAACGAAGGTAAGAGACAGAATCAAATCCAAAACAAGGGACGAATGGATTGAGATATTCAAAGGAAAGGATGCCTGCACAGAGCCTGTACTGTCCCTGAAAGAGGCTCTTCTGGAGGACGAACATAATAAGGAAAGAGGCGCTGTTGTGGATGTTAAGCTTCCCGGAAGCGATATTTTCGTAAAACAGCTGGGATGTCCCATAAAGCTTTCAAAATGTCCGCCCGAATACAGGGAAGCAGGATATCCCATAGGCTATCATACTAAGGAAATCGTCGGCAAACTGGGATTTTCCGAAGAAGAGATAAATGAAATGGAGGCAAAAGGAGTATTCAGGTAATACAAAGAAATGGAGGTATGAACATGAGCATATCCGTAAACGTAAAGGACTATATCTGCACAATTACAATAGATAAACCGCCCGCAAACGCCACAAGCCGCGAGGATTACATAGGGCTCAGGGATACTATTTTCGACATCGAGGAAAGAGACGATATTAAGGTAGTTATTCTGACAGGCGCAGGAAAGATCTTCATGGGCGGAAGCGATCTGGGCGAGATTTGCAATTTCCAGGACAGAAAAGCCTGCATTGAGTACATGGACACCATAAGAAACGCGTACCTTTCGGTGAAATACTGCAAATACCCCGTAATCTGCGCTGTAAACGGAGCGGCAATAGGAGCAGGATTTGCTTTCGCCGCCTGCTGTGACCTTGTTGTGGCAGCTGAGGGCGCAAAATTCGGACTCCCCGAAGCCAGACTGGGCATTGTCGCGGCAGACGGATTCGCCTCCATGATGATTCCCGAAAAGGTTCTCCGTTATCTTGTTTTCACGGGAACTCCAATTTCCGCCGAGGAAATCAAAGGCTACGGAGGAATACACAAGGTAGTGCCTTTTGACAAGGTTATGGATGAGGCTGTGGCGCTGGCAAATGAAATTATGGCCGGCAAAGCAAGAAGGACCCTGATTCTCTGGAAGCAGTGCCTCAACAAAAACTATGACCACCAGCTGGAGAAAAAGTTCGACAACAACCGTCTTACAACGGCTGAATACTACGGATTCCATGACTTTAAAGAGTCGGCCGCTTCCTTTATGGAAAAACGGAAACCGGATTATGACGAGAAATAGAGATTCGACCCGCAGATTTGCGGGTTTTTCTTTTTGGGAAGCTTTCGGCTCACGCTCCATGCGCGCCGGATCATCTGCCTTATCAGGGACTGCAATATTCCAAAGCCGAGTATGAGGATCTGCAGGCGAGCCTGACGAGGCCAATAGGCGAATGGAACTGCCGGCACGTGGCGTATCCAATAGTCTTAGGCGTGAGCGGAACGGCCAACAGCAAAGAAGAGCTGGCGGAAATGGAACGCTACAGCAATGAGAAGATTGAGATAGACGGTCACGAATACACAAGGTACGAATGCACACAGCTCCAGAGGAAGTTGGACATGGAAATGCGGAAAGCGAATTTCTCGCATAAAGCGGTTCAAGTATTGAGATTCTCGCGTCGACGGTGTATTATAATAAAGTAGATTGGTGCATTAATAT